>Ga0209809_1000268_pt1 | contig 49868 bp, 30 predicted proteins | sample YNPMSTMetaG_FD_186172 | JGI IMG/M metagenome (GOLD analysis project Ga0209809, IMG submission 186172) | Anoxygenic and chlorotrophic microbial mat microbial communities from Yellowstone National Park, USA - YNP MS-T MetaG (SPAdes) (version 2) ...
AAGAGGTGGACCGACGGATCGAACAGTGGCTGGCCGACGAGTTTCATTTGCCCAGGGTGGATTTTGAGATAGAAGATGCCTTGGGCAAACTGGTCGAGAAAGGATTGGCCGTTTGCCGGACGGTGGCCCACCGAAAAGAACATCCGGCGATGGCCGATCAGAAGGAACCCATTTCTCCCGAAAACAGTTTGGGTGGCCCGCCGGCCGGGAGGCCGCCCGCCGACCCAACCAGCTTTCTGGCCCAACGACCTAAACCGGACGGCGTTGCTGCGACCGATTACCTTTCCACCGGGCACACCAAAAAAATCTGGAAGGTATATGATTTGCCCAGCGCTTTGCGTCGGCTGGACCGATGGTGGGATGAGCGATTTCCGTATCATGTGCCGTGGGCCGACCAGGCGCCGGACCGTCTGGCCGAGGCCGACTGACCGCCCGAAAGATTGTTTTTCGCGTAACAGTTCAGCCGAATGGCACAGACCGCTAGGTCATTCCTGCATAAGCGGGAATTCACCCTTATTACCCCCGCAAACCAGAACCCAGGCAATATGGACCCATTTTAGCCGAATGAAGCAAATCGCCTCTCCCCTGGCGGGAGAGGCCGGCCGAGGCGAAGCCGAGGCCGGGTGAGGGGGATTTAAGGGGCACAAAGCACCCTGCATTCCTGCTCACGCAGGAATGACACATTGCCCCCTTACATTCGGCTAATTTGATTGTATCTGCCCGGCCCGGCCCCTACCAGTTGTAGGGGCTAAGAATTGGATCGAATACCACAGATTGGGGTCATCGTTCCGTGGGGATACAGTCAAGCTAAAAAGTTACGACCTCTCGTATTTTCTGCATTCCCGTTTTCTGGATTCCCGCTTTTGCGGGAATGACACGCTAGGATTAGTCCACCAGGGAGAGCCGTATTACTTCCTTCGGCTAAAGTATTGGCGGGAACTCAGGGGGTGGCCGGGGCGGGTCTGGCCGGCCGTTTGCGAGCCGCTGCGGGGAGCCGATCTTGCAAGGCTTCCACTTCGATCGGTTCACGGCGGAGGGTTTCCATGGCTTGGACGGCGGCTTCCATGGCGCGGATGGTCGTTAGATACGGGATGCTGTAGCGGACGGCGGCGGCGCGGATGCGGCCTTCATCGGTATGGGCGCCTTTGCCGCTCGGCGTGATCATGATCAAATGTACCTCTCCGCTGCGCATCAGGTCGATCAGGTTCGGATGGCCTTCCTGCACCTTTTTGATCAGTTCCACCCGGATGCCCGCATCGCGGAGCACCTGGGCGGTGCCGCGCGTGGCTATCAGCCGATAGCCCAGCTCGTCCAACCGCCGGGCGATCGGGGCAATTCGGCCTTTATCCCGGTCGGCCACGCTGATGAAGATGCAGCCGGTCGTCGGAAGTACGGTGCCGGCGGCCAGTTGGCTTTTGGCAAAGGCCATGGGGAAATGTCGGCTGATGCCCATCACTTCACCGGTGGATTTCATTTCCGGTCCCAGGATGGTATCGATCCCAATGAATTTGGTGAAAGGAAATACACTCTCCTTCACATTTACCCGGTTGGGCACGGGTTCCCGAAGGATTCCTTGTTCGGCCAACGAAATGCCCACCATCACCTTGGCCGCCACTTTGGCAAACGGCACGCCGGTGGCTTTCGAGACGAAGGGCACCGTTCGGCTTGCCCGGGGATTCACCTCTAGGACATAGAGAACCGGTCGGCCCTGTTCCCATTTGACAGCGTATTGAATGTTCATCAAGCCACGCACGTTCAGAAACCGGGCCAGGCAGAGCGTTGCCTGCCGAATTTCTTCCACGCTTTCCGCCGGCAGGCTATAGGGCGGAATCACGCAGGCCGAATCCCCCGAATGGATGCCCGCCGCTTCGATGTGTTCCATAATACCGGCAATGACCACATGCTGACCGTCGCTGACGGCGTCCACATCCACCTCGGTGGCATCATCCAGGAAGCGGTCGATCAGGACCGGTTGGCCGTCGGAGGCGGCAAAGGCCTCCTGCATGAACCGCTCGAACTGGTTTTGGTCGTAGCAGATTTCCATGGCCCGTCCGCCCAGCACGAAGCTGGGCCGCACTAGCAGGGGAAAGCCCAATCGGGCGGCCTCTTGGCGGGCCTGGGAAAGAGTGCGGGCAATACCGCTGGCCGGTTGCCGAAGCCCCAGCCGATCCAACACCACCCGAAATTTCTCCCGATCCTCCGCGTCTTCGATGGTATCGACGGAGGTACCGAGGATCGGCAATCCCGCATTGGCCAACGCACGAGCCAAGTTCAGCGGCGTCTGCCCGCCAAATTGCACGATCACCCCATCCGCCTGTACCCGATCGTAAATATTCAGCACGTCTTCGGTCGTCAGCGGCTCGAAGAACAAAATGTCGCTGGTGTCGAAGTCGGTGGAGACGGTCTCCGGGTTGGAGTTGACCATGATGGTTTCGATGCCCAACTCCCGGAGGGCGAAACTGGCATGGCAGCAGCAGTAGTCGAATTCGATGCCTTGGCCGATACGGTTCGGCCCGCCGCCCAGGATCATCACCCGGCGGACACCGGGCTTTTTGGGCGGTGTTTCGTCTTCTTCTTCGTAGGTGGAATAGTAGTAGGGGGTATAGGCTTCGAATTCGGCGGCACAGGTGTCCACTGCTTTGAAGGTCGCCACGATGCCCCGCCGGCAGCGCTCTCGCCGGACTTCCATTTCGGTGCTGTTCCAGAGGGTGGCCAATTGGCGATCGGAAAAACCCGCCTGTTTGGCCTGCCGAAACACACGATCGGGCACCTGCTCCATGCTGCCGTATTGCCGAAGACGGTCTTCCATCTCCACCAGCTCGGCAATTTCGCGTAAAAACCAGGGGTCGATGGCCGTCAGCGCATAGACCTCGTCGATCGACATGCCGTATTTGAAGGCGTATCGGAGATACCAGGCGCGATGGGCATTGGGGATGGCCAGTTTCTGGCGTACCTCTTCGATGGAGGGTTGCTCCGGCGTGCCCCAGAGGTCTTTGGCGTCGCAGCCCAGGCCGAACCGGCCAACCTCCAGCCCCCGCAGGGCCTTTTGGAAGGCTTCTTTGAAGGTTCGGCCGATGGCCATCGTTTCCCCGACGCTTTTCATCTGGGTGGTAAGCGTCGGATCCGCTTCGGGGAACTTTTCGAAGGCAAAACGTGGAATTTTGACCACCACATAGTCGATCGACGGTTCAAAACTGGCGGGCGTCTTGAGGGTAATTTGATTGGCAAGCTCATGCAGGCGATAGCCCACGGCCAATTTGGCGGCAATCCGAGCGATGGGATAGCCAGTGGCCTTGGAAGCCAGGGCACTGGATCGGCTCACCCGGGGATTCATTTCGATGACGACCACCCGGCCGGTTTCAGGATGGATGGCAAACTGGATGTTCGACCCGCCTGCCGTGACGCCGACGGCCCGGATGACCGCAAACGAAGCGTCCCGAAGCAACTGATATTCTTTATTGGTGAGCGTTTGGGAGGGGGCCACTGTAATGGAATCCCCGGTATGGACGCCCATCGGATCGAAGTTTTCGATCGTGCAGACCAGGATGACCGTATCGTCGGCATCCCGCATGACTTCGGTTTCAAACTCTTTCCAGCCGAGCACCGATTCTTCTAGGAGCACTTCGGAGATGGGCGAGGCAGCCAGCCCCCGGGCGACCAACTCCTCAAATTGCTCCCGGTTGTAGGCAATGTTCGATCCGGTTCCCCCCAGCGTGTAGGCAGGCCGAATCACACACGGAAGCCCAATTTCCGAAATGGCCTCTTTGGCTTCGGCCAACGTGTGGACAATCCGCCCCCGACAAACCTCCAAGCCGATGCTTTCGACGGTCTTTTTAAACAGTTCCCGATCCTCGGCTCGGGCAATGGCCTCCGCATCTGCCCCGATGAGTTCCACCCCATATTGCTGGAGCACTCCGTGCCGATGCAAATCGGTGGCAATGTTTAATGCTGTTTGGCCACCCAGAGTGGGCAGGAGCGCATCAGGCCGCTCCCTTTCGATCACCTTGGCCACCACCTCCCAGGTGAGCGGTTCAAGGTAGGTGCGATCGGCCATTTCAGGATCCGTCATGATGGTGGCCGGGTTCGAGTTGACCAACACCACCTCATACCCTTCCTCCCGAAGGGCTTTGCACGCCTGGGTACCGGAATAATCAAACTCACAGGCCTGGCCAATGACAATCGGCCCAGAACCGATGATCAGAATCTTATGCAGGTCATCTCGTCGGGGCATACAATCTCCCTACGGAGAAGCAAAACCCAACCCATCCGAAACAGTACTCGGAAGTTTCATCCCATTTTAGCCGAGTGAAGCAAATCGCCTCTGCCCCGGCCGTCAAGAGGCCGACGGGGTCAAAGGCACCGCCGAGTGAGGGGCTTTTAGGTGGCACAAGGCGCCTGGATACCAGCTTACGCAGACACATTGGGTCCCGTGATTCGGCTAAAATGTTATGAAATTTCTAAAATTGCCCTATTCTAGCATTCCCACAAGGGGCCTGAAAAGTCCCTGCTGTGCGCGCAGCGAGAGAAGGCATTTTCTAGTCCATGAAGCGGGGAGGACCTGCCACCATGAAGTGGGGGATACCTGCCGGCCAAACTGCCACGAAGCGGACCAACCCACAGAGGAAGCCTCTTTCCGCCACTCCTACGAATCCGGACCCACTACGGGGAGGCGGTGGCACCCCCACCAAGGGCTTTCAGCACCAATCGGAGCGACTGGGTCCAGGTTTCCATCAGATTGGCCACATTCTCAAACGTCATTCGACCGTCCCAGAGGCATTTGCCGATCAGGCCCCCTCGGCCATGGTCCAAGGCTTGGCGAATCCGGCCGACCCACTGTCGGCAATCGGCCGGAGTGCCCCGGAGCAACACCTCGGTCGGATTGCCGCCCCAGAACGTAATCTTTCCCTCAAACCGGGAGGCCAAATCCTGCAGATTCAGCCCGCCTAAATCACATTCTACCGCATCCACGCCGATTTCCACCAGATCTTCCAAAATGGCCGTCAAATTCCCCGCCGATTCGAAGAACACATATTTGTCCTGCTTCCGAAGAATCTGGCAATATTGGCGATACAGGGGTTTGAAAAGATCCCGCCAGAGATCGGCAGAAAGCACCAGGCCTTCGGCCGTGCCCCATGCATCCCGGAAGCAGACGCCGTCCACCTGAGTATGGGCCCACCACTGGATTTCCTGCAGGTAACACTCATGCACCATCTGGAGCAGATCCCGTATGGCCCGATTGCCACAGGCTAGGTCCACCCGGGTGGCCTCCGCCCCGTGTAAAAATTGGAGCCGTTCAAACGGTCGGACATCGGTCCGGGCCAACACAAATCGGTTCGTGGCCGCACAGGATCGATTCACCTGCTCCGGGCTGAGTTTCTCGAAAAGCTTTTTGGGCGGCTTGTAGGAAACGGCAGCAGCTAAATCCACCAAGGGGGAGTCCACCAACTGGGCCGGTTTGCCCAACTCTTTGACTTCCCACACACATCCCCAGGCATCGGTAAATTGCCCCAGCCGATCGGGGCTCCCCCGGGAACGCTTCCCCTGGGGATATTGGAAATCGGGTTCCTGAATATCGCTCGGATACCGGAAACACATCTCTTCCACATCATCTTTCTGCACCAACTCCAGCCCGGGGAAGATATCCAATTGCCGGGCAATCCGCTCCACCGGATGATGGCACAACGTATGAATCACCAACTCCCGGGATGTCATGTGCCTGGTCCTCTTCCAACGTCCTTTTCTAGCTTTCTACAGCTCGGCTGAATGGTGGTACCTCGCCTTGGTAGCAGGCTTCCGCCCAGGGAAAGGGGAGGCAACAGGCCACCCAACCCCCTCCAAACAGGTCATTCACCCCCCATATTCCAGGTGGTTTTCTTCACTAAGTGGACTGTATCTACGGGACCAATTCCCACAATCTGGGCTGTTCGAGGCGATTTTTAGCCCCTCCAAGTGGTAGCGGCCTGGCCGGGCGGATACAGTCCACCGAAAGCCAAAGTATTTCCCGGTGGTCTGCCCTGTTGGGGTGGGAAAATTTCCCTATCTTGAGTGTTCCACCGGGAAGAGCCATCACCATCTGTGGTGTTCGATCCGATTTTTAGCCCCTACATCTGGTAGGGGGCAGGGCGGGTAGATACAGTCAAACTATTATTCTTTGCCGGAGGCGTTTTGGAAAGAGTCTGGACCGTCTCGAAAAGCTTTAGCATACCACCAACTCAATTCTTCGGAACCCTGTGAGGGGTAGGAAGTTTCGACGGTGGGGAATCAATATCTTAGCAACAAGAGGGGGAATTCCCATTTGGATTAGGATCAATTCCCTCTGCAGAAGGGGTGGCAAGAGAGCCACTTGCGGAAAGGTCCTTGCCGAGAGGCTGGACGTCGGAAGAATTCCCTTGAATGATAGGGGAAGAGGGAGGTGTTTCGGTACGTCGGAAGCCCAACGTTCGGAGGATTAATTTCCCTGCCAGTAGGATGTATTGGACCCCCCAGAGGGCGGCAACAGCAAAACACACTCCAGCCGCATACAACGCCGCATCATGCTCCGGATTACCCCCCCAAATCCAGAGCATTCCACAGCCCAATACCAGACTGAAAACAGTGGCCAGGAATTTGGTCCACACTGCCGCCAATGTCTGTCGTCGCTGATGTTGCTCCAGCGCCGTATGGGCCGACAGATTGGCTAAATCTCGCATAGCTTCCAAGTTGACCCCCCGTTCGGGGGCAACCGTTCGGGGCACCCATTCCGCAGTACCCCGGCGCCGGCTCCGTTCCGGCCGGGATGGCCCCCAGCCGATTGTTTCTTCTTCCTTCTGGGCAGCAGGTTTTTCTGCTGAGCACCCGTCCTGGGCAGGCTCTACTTCTTCGGCCGAGCGGGGTGGGGAGGTTTGTTGCCACGACCGGCCTAAAAGCCGTTCCATATAGGCATGAATAATTCCCTGCTCATGTTCGGAACTTTCCGGGGAGGAGGTTTCTGATCGGCTCTGGGGCGAGGAAGGGGCAGGAGCATCCGGCCGGTCCGCTGTTTCTCGGCCTTCTTGGGCATCTTCCTCCAAACGAGGCATCATCCCCAACCGGCGAAGGATTTCCTCGGCGGTGGAACCACTGCGGGGTTCCGGCGCCCGGGTGTACCGCTCCAACCGCTCTTGCGGAACCGTGGCTTCCGGAACGGTGGCCTCTAGCTGGGCTTTCTGCTCTTGCCAGTGTTGCTGCTCCTGCGCCAGAAGGTCCCGTTGGTGTTGGAGGGCCTGTTCGCCTTCGGCTATGGCAGCTTCTCGGTGGGCCAAGGCCTGGGTTTGGGTTTGCAGACGTTGTTGCCAGTCGGCCAGTTCCTGTTGTTTTTTGGCTAGCAACTCCTCCTGGGCCTCCAGAGCTTGTTGCTGCTGGATCTGCTCCTGGCGGAGGGCCTCCTGGTGGGCCTGGAGTTTTTGGAGTTCTGCTTGGAGGGATTGTTGGGCCTGGCGGAGTTCGGCCTGTTGTTGCTGGAGGGTTTGGACTTGCTGCTGCAGTTCCTGCTGAAGCCGGGCATGTTCGGCCTCCCACTGGGCCCGTTGACGCTCTAGTTGCTGGCGTTGGGCTTCCAGTTGGGCGGCCTGTTGCTGGAGTTCAGATTGCTGGCGGAGCAAGCGGTTTTCCCAATCGGCCAACCGACGGGAGCGTGTTTCCAACTCAGCCGCCTGTTCGGCGAGAGTTCGAAGACCTTCTTGACGGGACCGAAGGGCGTCTAAATCGTGGCGAAGTTGCTCCAGTTGGGTTTGCATCGCGAGGGTCTGATGGCGTGCCTCACGAAGCAGAGCAACAAGGCGTTTGACCCGGCGATGGCCCAGTTGTCGGACTACCTGGTCCTTTCGGGGGGACGATTGCCCCACTGTGAAAGCGGCAGCCTCTACCGAAGCGGCCGCTCCTCCAGAAACTCCCACACTTCCCAAGGGAGCAGGAGCCTCAGCGCCTGGAGACTTTGGGGCCGAAACGGTAGGCTTCGGTGCGCCGGCCCCGTGAACAGCTATCCCTGGAGCATTCGAGAGAGGTTTCGTTTCGGGGCCGGGGCTGATCAATTGGATTTGAATAGGCCCGAGCTGGAGTCGATCCCCCGGTCGGAAAAGGGCGGTGTGGAATTCCCGCTGATTTAACCAGGTCTTGGGAGCCACCCGCTCCACATGGATTTGCCGGTGGGAACGAATAATGACGCAATGGACCGGTTCCACTCCCTCGGCCACCAACCGTAATGTGCAGTCAGGCCCGGAACCAACCACACATCGGGTGGATTTGATGGATACTTTTCGGGGGGGATAATGCGGCGCTAAAATCTCCAAGATCATTGCCCCCTCCGAAGAGGGGTAATTTTCCACCATAGGTAGGCTACCCGCTTCAGGGGAACCGGCTGACATCTCGAAACCTCCCCCCTAGGAACATCATTTGGAGCAACTACCCTGCTCCCGGCAGGATGAGCCCTTTTCCGGGGGGCTCGGATCCCTAAAAAGGCTCAAAAACACCCCCAAAAGGGTTGCTGTCCACCCTCCATATGGGAGACCATGCTCCACTCCGAACAAGTATGTACCTAAAACTTCCAAGATTTCCAAGTCCGGATTTTGGAATTTTCGGTTTCTGCACGATTCCGAAGAAAACGGCTGTATATCCATGCGGATTTTGACGATTATCGGATAGCGTTTTTTATCTGGTTTTGGCAATGGTTTTGGGAACCCTTTTCGGGGAGCGTGTATCGAATTTACAAGTGTCCCCAAAGTGCTCGTATGTCTCCACAAAAAGTCCCCGAGAAATCCTGCTAACCGAAAATACCATAACTCTTTTACTTACATAGGGTTATGACAATCGAAAACGAAGGATTACCCGGAAAGGGCATTTTTTTCCGGTTATGGGTGTCTAATATGACTCTGGCACTAATATAGTTATAAGTCTTTGGGCGGGCGAATAAGGCTTGGTGGGATCAACGTAAACAGTCCGGGTAGCTCTCTGAAGGATCATCCGGGGGGTTGCGTGCCACCTGAAAGGAGGAAATAGTTCGGGGAAAACCCGGAGAGCGGAAAAACCCGGAGAGATTGGGGGGAGAGGGAAACCAGGTTTTCGGCAAAATGCTAGGGAAACACACCGGTCTGAGTATTTTTTTCCTGGAAGGTGCAAGCGGCGGCTTTCCCTAAGTTGACTGTATCCATCCGAAGTCATTACCACAATCTGTGGGGTTCGGGCCAATTTTACCCCCTACAAATTGGGGGCCTGGCCGGGCGGATACGGTCAAACTCACGGAAGCCCCGGCATATTTCAGTTTTCAGTGGAGGAGGTTGACGGGGATCAGGTGGGAACCACAACTGTTCTTGAATATTTTGCCTAGATAAGCTATTTTTTCTAGATTTCCCCATTTGTACCTTTGAAAATCGTAAAATTGAAAAAACAGAGAATTCGGTAACTTTTGTCAAAGAGGATTCGTAAAGAATTAGGACGAACAGAGAGAGGCTTTCGAGACTTCTGAGGTTGTCTTGGGGGTCTCGACCAGGAGGTTGGAACGGATGACCCGAAAAGAAGCATTGATGAATCTCCGGCAGATCTTGCTGAAACGGCGAGATGCTCTGCGGAAAGTGTTGGCTGGCGATTTGAGCCAGTTGAATTCGGTCCGGCCGAATATGACCGGCGATATGGTCGACGCGGCCTTGGATGCGGTGCATGATGAAATTCTTTCTCAACTGGCCGAGGTCGAAAGCCGGGAATTAGCCCAGATCGAGAACGCCTTGGAACGGATGCGTACCGGCCAGTATGGGATATGCGAATCCTGTGGGCATAACATTTCCCTGGCCCGTTTGCAGGCTTTGCCCTATGCCACCTTGTGCATTAAATGCCAAAGGGAACTGGAACAGGAGATGGCCTCCAGTGGTTCGGAGGTGGATTGGAGCCGACTGACCGAATTACCCTCCGATGCCGACACGGATGTCTCCATCAACGATATCGAGCTGGACGTCTCTTAACCCCGATTCTTTGGCCTTGTCGGCAAAAAGGAACTCCTTCTGACCGAGCGGAGCTGTTCTGGCGGGTCAGAAGGAGTTTTTCTTTTCCCTCGTGGAAATGGCTAGACAGGGCAAGCTGGTTTCGCTCTTTCGGGCCGGGTGAGAAAGGAGGGGGTGCATTTCCCCGGCAACTCTTGACAAAAGCTTTCCGCAATCCGAGAATCAAAACCGTCTGAGGCCCTGGAGTGGGGGTGCTTTGGTGGGCGTAGATCCTGTTCATCTTTGTAACATCTAGCAACACCCCAATGACGGATAACCAGAGAGTTTCGTCTTTCTCCAATTTCCGAACATCAACAAAAAGTCCGGTGGACAAAGAAGTGGACAAAGAATGGGAGGCTGGACAGGTGGCTGGGCCGCAAAAAAAGTCGCTATCGTCGGACGCCTCGCTGAAAAGCCGGGCGAATCGAATCGTTCGGCTTTTGGCTGAGTCGTATCCCGATGCCAAATGCGCCCTTCTGTTTACCAACCCGCTGGAACTTCTCGTAGCGACGATTCTTTCTGCCCAATGTACTGATGAGCGGGTCAATCAGGTAACCCGTAGCTTGTTTACCAAATATCGTTCGGCAGCCGATTATGTAAAGGTCCCTTTAGCTGAACTGGAGCAGGATATTCGGCCCACCGGGTTTTACCGGAATAAAGCCCGGACGTTGCAAGCCTGCTGTCAGCAGTTGGTCCAGCAGCACGGCGGCCAGGTGCCGCGAGATATGGAGGCCCTGGTGCAGTTGCCCGGTGTGGGGCGAAAGACGGCCAACGTGGTCCTGGGCACCGCCTATGGCATTCCCAGCGGAATTGTCGTGGATACCCATGTGAGCCGGATTGCCCGTCGGCTGGGCCTGACCCAAAACACCCAAGCAGAAAAAATCGAACAGGATTTGATGGCCTTAGTGCCGATGGAAGAGTGGATCAATTTCGGACATCGCCTGATCCACCATGGCCGACGGATTTGCACGGCCAGAAAACCGAAATGCCCGGATTGTCCCTTGGCTCATGTGTGTCCCCGGATCGGTGTTGGCTAGTCCGAAAGGTTCCGACCGGTTTGTGCCAGTAACAAGGCAGCCCCTTTTATTGAGCTTCGCAAATCGTAGAGGCGCGGAATTCACTGGTTTGGCCCCGTGGTGTCCCTTGGTTTTGCAAAGAGGAATAGTCGTTTTCGCGCCGATGGCATCTGGAGGTCCGGGGGAGAGGCGAGTGGGTTCCTTCGGCTAAAGTGTTACCTCGGCAGGAACGGCTCCGCTCGGCGGAACCGTTCCAAAGGTAACCGATCCAAAAGTTTCTCAACCATCCTACTGATTTTCCTGACGGAGTGAGGTGGTGATATGATTTTGTCGGGTCCGGAGATTAAGGCGCAACTTGGGAAAAACATTATCATTGAGCCATTCGACGAGTCCCGGCTCAATCCCAACAGTTACAATCTGACGCTCCATGATGAGTTATTGGTGTATGAGGAGGTGGTGTTGGACATGCGTCGGCCGAACCGCACTCGGCGGATCAAAATCCCGCCGGAAGGCTTGGTCCTGACGCCCAACCAACTCTATCTGGGCCGAACCGTCGAACGTACCGAGACCTACAATCTGGTCCCCATGATCGAAGGCCGTTCGTCCGTGGGCCGATTGGGCCTTTTTGTTCATGTAACCGCCGGGTTTGGCGACGTGGGCTTTCGAGGCTATTGGACGTTGGAAATGTTCGCCATCCAGCCGGTACGGATTTATCCCGGTGTGGCGATCTGCCAGATCTTTTACCACGATATTCGCGGCCCTATCGTGGAATATTCCAGCGACAAATACCAAAACAATACCGATATCCAACCCAGTATGTTGTTCAAAGAGCTCAGTCCGCGTTCTGCTTGGGAGATTCCGCAACCGCTTCTTTTTAACGGCCAGGAAAATCCCCCCGGGCCATCCTAAAAGGCTGTTCCGTAATTGCCCAATCTGGGTGTTGGCAACCAAGGCTGCCCATTCAGTTGCTAAAACCCTAGAAAAGTAGGGGTTTTCCGATAACCTCTCGCTCCGGGCTGTAACCGCTTGGATAAGGCAAAACGGATTTTCGGGCCAGCCTCTAAGAGACTGCCCGGGAATTCCGTGTTCATGGGATTTCCCCCCAACCGGCGGCCTCAGCCTGCCGTAAACTCCCAAAAACGGGTATTTTGGCAAACCTGAAGGGTTGGGCAACGGTTCGGGCCACCGTCCGACTACCATTTTTGGGACAGCCTCGAAAGCCGATTTTCCCACCGCTGAAAGCTGATTTTCCCACCACGGGAAGATGCAGGAGAAGTAATCGGAGGGCTGTTTTACTCTGGGCCGGCGCGCAGATAATCCAGAGCGAATTGGCCGGGCTGATCGGACGGGTCGAGCCGAAGTCCCGTGATCACTTCTCCGGCCCAGGCAGGGTGATGGCCCACTGGGAGGCGATATTCGTGGAACTGGCCGTCGGCTTCGATGGGAAAATGAATCGACTTTTGTTCATCGAATTGAGGACTGGTTTCGGTCGCCCAGAAAAGCTGGCCGGTTCGACCGGCGGTGGTCCGAAGTCGAAGGCGGAGCACCGGTGCCTGCCGACCCGCCACCCGCAGCAAATACCGGCCGATATACGGGTCTGGCCCAGTCATTTCCGCTTGCAGCAGGCCGCCCTCCGCCCGAAGATTTTCCACCTGGTGAAGTCCAAGCCAACCTTCGGTCGAATCGGCAAAGTCAAAGTCGATCTTCTCCACCAAGTGGGGCACCCGGCTTACCTGCCGATATGCCGCTGGCCGGACAACCACCTTCACCGGCCCAGACCGTGGAATCCGAATGCATAGATAGGCATATCCGGGGTCGTATCGCCAGCCCGGTTCCTCGGACTGCTCCAACTGGGGGCGTTCCGGCGCCGGTTGGCCGTCCAGTCGGACTTCTTCCGGTCGGCTCACCGGCGAGACCAGCACCACGCCCTGCTCCCCGTCCGGATAGGTGATCGTAAACTGAAGGCCATTTTGATCCCAGACCGGTTGGTCGATTCGGGCTGTGGCCGTCAGATGCAGCCGACGATCCCCCTGGCCCACAATCACGGTGCGGGGTTCTTCCGGGCGATCCAAAAGTTCACATATACACTGGATGATCTGCCGGGGGGCAAAGACCCAGGCACACCGTTGGGCGTCGATGGCACTGATATTGTCCGGCCAAAGGGCCACATCCGGACCGTCCGGTGCCTGTTGATGGATCGCACTATGGACGATCAAGGTAGCCAGTTTCCGCCAGGGGAGACGCTGATCATACGGAGCCAACTTCAAAAGGGCGGCGGCATACCGCAGGCCGTTCCACTGGACGGGTCGGCCAAACCAGGAACCCCTATGCCAGGTAGCCCCAAAGACGGGAATGCTAGCGCCTAGCAGGAAGGGCTTTTCCGGGTCCTGCCAGAGATAGATAAACGGCACCCCTCGCCTGGCCCAGCGCACCGCCGCATCCAGCCATCGCTGCTCTCCACTTAGCCAATAGGCCTCCAGGAAGGCATCCACCGCATCGGCGGCAGCCAACACGTCGGGGGTATGGACCGGCACCTCCCAGACTTGTGCGGCTCTGGGAACCCGGAATCGTTCCATGACCTCCAGCGTGGGCACCATCTGGCGATACACTTCGCCATCCCCGGCAATCCGGGCGTATCGAAGCACCTCATAGGCTTTCCGAGCGCAGGTGCCTACTTCCAACGCCTCATCCGGACCAAGCTGATGGTAATCCATGCCGACAAACGGCCCTTGTTTTGGCTCATGATCGGCGTCGAAACGCCAGGTGGCGTCCTCCGGATGCCGGGTAGCTAGCAGATGGCCGGCATGATTGGGATTGGCCACGGCCAGGTCGAACCGGCCGGGAAACCGCTGGGCGTCCAGGCGGAGTGGACCGCCGATAAACGGGACCACTTCTTCAGCCCGTTTCCGACACTGGGCTGCCAACGCCCGATCCGGACTGACGAGTTCGCCCAGGAGCAGATCGGCTACAAAGGCCGAGGGCCTGCCTTGCTGCGACATTTTGCCGCCCCCTTTGGTCGTCCACCACGTTTTGCTTTCCGGGTCCCAAAGGGAATGCAAATACGCCTGCATGGAGAAGGCGATTTCCTCCCGGTAGCCGCCGTGCGGAAGCGGGGTCGGTTCCGGCAGGCCATACTGCCGGATCCATTCTTCTATCGGCGTGAGCACATCGATAGAGGGGATCGCATTCTGGGCCGCCCCGTCCGCATACAGTTGGCAGCGGATTTCCAGCGGAGTGGCTGGGGCCAAAGGATAGGGCCGACGGGCTACCATCTGGTTGACCGGCACATAGTCCGGGACCGGGGGCAAAAATAGCCCTACCAAATGACTTCGCCGAGCACAGAGTCGATCCGGCGAATCGAACACCACAGCGGGCCGATCCGGCCTGGGCCGATTGTCCCACAAAAGCCCCACCACAGCCTGGCCGGTGTCCAAACCGATAGCCGGGATGGTGATCATCTGCGGATGGACTACCCGCCGGACCCGATCGGGATGGTCTTTGGCAATATCGAGACTACTGGAGGAGACCTCCTCGTCTACTAACCATTCCAGGCCTGGAAACACGGCCTCCCGGCGCTGAAGCACCGAAAGCATCGGCCCTTGAAAATGAAGCAGTTTCCGAGGCTGATCACACTGAAGACGGTACTGAATCTGGACAAGGCGATCATCGGGGCCGACCGAAAAGCAGGCTTCTAGACGCCACCGGCCCCCGTGGGCGTCCGTCTTGGCCCAGGCAAAGAGTAGTCGGGCGGTTTGGGCCGATTCGGGTCTACTTGGGCCGGTTTCCGGTTGGTGAGGGGGGGGAGAAGAACTCGAAGGAGACGAGGGGAGCATTTCAGCCACCGGCGGTTGGTCGGTGAAGATGGTCTCCGATTGCTGCTGGCCGTCGTCCGTCTGCCAGACGATCCGACTCAGAGGGGTAAGCCAGCCGACCGTTTGAAACCGGCCGGTCGGTGCATCGGCCTCGGGCGTCGAAGGAGGTTTTCGGACCTGGAGCAGGGCGGGTCCGAAACCGCCTGCCGCCCTCGGAAAAACCAACCGAAGATGGGGGTTTTCCAAAACAGCCCAGCGATCGGCAGCCGATGCATGAACTCGGCCTGTCGGCGCTGGCAACGGAGGATCGGGCAAAACCAGGAGGGTACCGGCCGCTTCGATCGGCTCCTGCCCGCTAGCCCCCAGCCGGAGCTTCCACTCTGCGGAATCGGTCGGCTCCGCAGGAGTAAACTCCACTGCCTGAGTTTCCCATCGGCCGGGTCGAACCGGCGGCAAGGTGATTTTCCGACGTTCAGTCTTCCCATGGATAGAAAGGTGCACCTCCGCTTCCACCCCGACCAGCATGGCCCGACCGGGATTTTCCACCACACACTCCAGCCGAATCGGACGACCTGCTACTGCCACCGGACTGCTCGGCCCAACACTGCGAAGCACCATCCGGGGAGCCACTTCTATCCGGTCGGACGATTCCAACTGGCCGGCCATGGCCTGGATCGTAAAAGGAGCTGGTTTGGTACGAGCACCTTCGATTGTCCACCGGATCCGGATGCTTTCGCCCGGGGCCAAGCCCGGCACCAGGAGCATCCTCTGTCGCTCGGCGGCAGGGAGTTCGGATTGCTTCTGGCCGGTTTCTGCCTCCGCCGGCTTCTTGGAGGCATTGTCGGCCAAAGGCGATGGGGCTGGAATTTTGGTGGGTTGGGCTTTTTCGGCGGCGGTGGGGTCCCGCTCTCCGGAAACCTTCAGACCGTCCGGGACCTGAAGGGTTACCAGGACCGTCTCGCCAGGGGCGTCGCCGGTGTTTTCCAATTGGGCCGAAAGGACGGCCTTCTCACCCGGTTGCACCGGATCCTCTTGCCATCGGAGACGCCGGATTTGCACAATCGGACCGGTCTGCTCCAGGTACCGGAAATCGTCCAGGAGGAGATGGCCTTCGTTTCCGGTAATGCGGACGGCAAAATGCACCTGTTTTACCTGGGGGTTATCGCGGTAGTCATACCGGAGACGGGCTTTGTGCCACCGGCCGTCGCCCACATGATGGGGAGGTACCAGGTATTCCGTTCTGGCCGACCCGGTTCGTTCCAGGCCATCCTGCCCGACGGGAATGACCATGATCCGAAGTTGTGCTCCGTCGGCCGAGAGTGCCTGGTACCAAAACTCCATGCCGCCCTGGACTCGGTCGATCAGCTTGGAGCGGTTCAGGCCGGTCTCCACCTGCCGGGGAGTCTGGGCCGTGCGGATAAGCTCCACTGCCCACTGGCCGGTGTGGGCCTGGTGGGTCATCCGGACCGAGCGTCCGACCGGCCCCCCAATCGGCGGCAAACCCGCCCGGTCCCACCTGCTCAAAAGAACCATTCGTACAAGGATTTTCCGAGTGCTCAGGGACCATCTCCAAAGTCCCCTCTTGGGGCATGGGTGCGCCCAGTGTAGGAACAAATGTAGCCCATAAAATGACCCACCATAACATCGAAATGCTCCTTCAGAGAATATGCGAAGCTCTCAGCTCGACTTTTGCCATTTTCCGGTAGCACTTGAGCTGCGCGGAAGGGACTGCCGTCTGCCTGCTGCGGAAGCAAGAATCCAGCCGCCGAATGCCACCGAAGTTCCCCTTGGATGTCACTGCCGCGAAAGCGGCAGTCCATGCCCTCTGGCCCGGCAGTGCCTTGGGCACCGCCGGCTTCTCCACAGCGGGGGAGAGGCCGGGTTGCTTCCTTCGGCTAAATTGTTGGCGTAACTTTTTGGATTATCCAAAGTACCTCCCTTTGGGCGAGGCAGTTTCCTAACTCCAAAATTTCCAAAGAGTTAGGTCATTCCCCCATTGGCGGACACCGCAAAACGGCAAAAGTCGATCTCAGGCCGGGAAGCAGTATCTTGCGGTGCGCTTATGGGGTTTTGACGATCTCGGCGCCGAGGAGGAGGGCGGGTTCTTTTCCGGGGTAACCGGGCAGATTCTGGGCCGGGTCTTCGACAATGGCGCCTAGGACCAGCACTTGATCTCCCGGTTGGGCGGGTGGGGTGGTGGGAAGGAGCAGAGGAAGTTTGCGGTCTGCCCCGGCAAGGTGCAGTTCGTAAAGTTGCCAGGGGCCTTGTTGTTTTGGCCGACCCAATTTCCCTGCTGCCAGCAGGCCCATGGAAAGCCGACCAGCATCCTGCCACCGGGCTGCTGCCCATGGACCGATCTTTTCCGCATTGCCAGGTTCTTCCGCGGCGTGCTGGAGAAGACTGTGGACGGCCGATCGACGCTCCGCGATTTTATCTTCCGGCCCCCTGAGGAAACAGAGGACCTCGGCCAGGCGGCAAAACCGCTCGAAAGATTCTTCCGTAACCGCCTTGGGCGGTTTGCCTTGGCAGGCCTCACATGGGCTGCTGATCTGACGGGAAACCTCTTTGGGTTGTCCATTGACCTGTTGCACCTCAGTAACCGTTTTGGTCTGCTGGCCGGTGGAGTGGCACCGCTTACAGCCGAAGACCTCCTCCACCGCCTGGACAGCCTGGGCAAGATCATCAGCCGTGTAGGAAGGGGCACCGAGGACCTGGAGTTTGGCCGGTTTGCTGGTGGCAGCCGACTTGCCGGAAGGTTTTCCCTTCGGTTTGCTTGCCGCCGGTTTTTCACTAGCCCCAGACGACGGAGGCCCGGGTTGGTGCACCGGCTCTTTTGAGGGCTGGGGTTTTTCGCCGGCACCAGAGGGATTGGCAGCAGCACTCCCTTCGGGCGAGGAAGGTTTGGATTTGGGCCCGGTTTGCACCTTGTTGTTCTTTTGGCTATTGGGGGAGGGTTCGGAAGGCCCGATTTCCTCTTGCCGTTCTGGGGATTCTCTCCCCCCCTTGGCCCAATCCGGCACCCAGGCCGGGGCGTATTTATAGGTGTGGCGAACTCCGGGCAGATAGATTTTCAAAAAGTTATACCGGGGACCCCAAAAAATGTTGAGAATATAGTAGCCGATCAATAGCCCCACAACCCCTCCCAACACGATGCCGACCAACTCTTTGACCGGGCTGATCTCGGCGCGTTTGCGGGGCCGGGCAGAAATCGGCACCCCCGGCGCCCCTTCCGAACCAGCCGCCGCCAACCGGCTGAAATCAAAGATTTCGGCGGCTGCTTCGGCTTCAGCCACTGGGGCCGGGGCCATGGCCGCCGCTTCCTCCTCGCTCAACGGCCGTAACAGCCCAAGCCGAACAATCATCGCCGCGGCCACCGGCCCGATCGGCTCCCCGGTCGCCTGAACAAGGAGTTGGCTCAAAGGAAAAGCCTCCTGGCTCAACGGACTTCGGACCAGGGGATCCAAATCCACCGGGGGGACTTCCTCCCGGGGAGCTTCTTCCAGGGCCGTGTCTGGGGGGGCCTGTTCGGCCTGGCCGGGTTCTGGACCGCCTTCAGCGGAGGGGAGTTCGCCAGGAGGGGCTTCGCCCGCAGAAGCCTCCCCTAGAGCCGCTTGACCTCCCGGCGTCTCAGTAGGTCCCGGGGCATAGACCTCCGACGGCTCCTCTTGGCCCGAAATGGAGGAAAGTTCCTCGGCCGTAAGTCCGGGCCTTTCGGCCGACGGTTCGGCTTCCGACCGTTCCAGGACCTCGGATTCCGGTTGCACAGGGGCTTCTGCCTCGGCGCCGCCGGAAGGCGAGAGGAGGTCCTGGAGCGGCTCTTCCTGGAACTCCGGCCCCGCTTCTGCCAATAGGCTCTCCTCTTCTCCAGAACCTCCTTGGAGAGCCTCCGAGAGAGCTTCTTCCGCTTCCAGAGTTTGTTCGGACTCCGGAGGTTGTTGCGCTTCCGAAGGTATTTGGGGGGCTTCGGGTGCTTCTTCGGCAAGCCGGAGGTCTTCGGCCACCAAGGATGCTCCTTCCGCCGCTGGCAGCGTCTGTTCGGCCTCCTCCGAGGGGGCGGCTACGGGGATCAGTTCCGGCGGCGACGGCGTCTTTTGGGGACCATAGGCCTCTTGCTCTAATCGTTTTAAGAATTCCCCGGGGCTAAGGGTTCCGGGCAAATCACTAGGGGTTTCAGGCTCAGCGGTCGGCTCCGCTTCTACAGGAACATCTGCCAAGGGATATTCCGCTTCACAGGTCGGACAGCGTACTCGGCACTCCGCTTCTAGGTCTGTGGGAATGCTGACCGGCTGCATACAAACGGGACATGTGCCAATCCGAACCATACCGACTCCTTTGGGACCGAAAACGCCGCAAATCTATGGGGCTTCGCAAAACCAAGAGACACTCACGTGGCCAAATACCGTGTCTCTACGATTTGCGAAGCTTAAGGATAGTTCCCAGTTACTCCCGGAAGAATACCCCGGATAACATTTCGACTGATGGACTTACCCGGACCGGAAAGGCGGAGGTACCGGGAAGGCGCCAATGTCGTCTGCCGGTTACTCCATGGCCGTGCCGGCTCGTGGTTTTTTGCTTTTGGAACACTTTAGCCGACTGCAGGCACACCCCTGGGTCATTCCTGCGTAAGCAGGAATCCAGAGGGCTTGTGCCGCTGAAATCCCCCTGGTATGTCATTCCCGCGAAAGCGGGAATCCAGTTATTTTTTCTGGATTCCTGCTTGCGCAGGAATGACACGGGGCCCCCTGACTCCTTCGGAGCTTCCCCATGCACAACCCGAAACTCCATTTTCCCTAAAAACCCCCCTTGACTCCCAACACAGTATCTCACTCGGCGGTGCCTTTGGCCCCGGCGGCCTCTCCCACGGCGGGAAGAGGCAATGTCCTCCATTCGGCTAACCTGACTGTATCCACCGGGAAGAACGAACAGAATCTGTGGTGTTCGATCCGATTTTTAGCCCCTCCATCTGGTAGGGAGCCGGGCGGGGAGATACCGTCAAACGAAATGGTTACGCTTTTTGTGTGCTCTGGCTTGGGCCGGGATAGTTCAGGGGGTGAAAGTCCCAGGCCCGGTTCCGTATGGTAAGGGGACAAAAACCTTCCTCCAGTGCTCAGACGCCCGGGTGCCCAGGGGCCCAGTACGCACAGACCCTATATCCCCAGGGCTCAGGCCTCCGTGTGGCCAGGGTACCCAGTAGTACTCAGTGTCCTATATCCTCAGTGCTCAGGCACTCATGGCCGTATTTTCTCAGTGTACCCTTTCCGACGGGGGACTGCTAGAGCCTGGGGGAAAGGGCCTGCCAGAAGATGGAGTTTTTCCGTTTTGATCCCCAACCGGAAGAGATTCTGGGAGCGTCTGGGGGAATGGCAGTGCTTCGATAGATCGGGTTTCCCGTGAAACCGAACGTTTTGTGTGGATTTCGTAGATGCGGCAACCGGCAAAATTCCCAATAACGGAGCGTTTCGTGTAGAAGAACAATCCGGAGAGGGTCTATCCGTTTTTTCCGCTCCGAATGTGCTAGTCGGAGAGGTTTCTCCAGTTCTGTTTCCCGTGAAACTCGGAAAATTCGGCACCACCGGCCTCACCGAACCCGCTCATTCCAGTGGATTGACCACCAAGCCGCTCAAGAGTTTCGGATAGAAGTAGGTGCTTTTGGGAGGCATGCGTTCGCCGCTCATGCTGATAGAGCGGATTTGGGCCAGGCTGGCCGGTTGAACCAGGGCGGCCAACGGGAAATAGCCGGTGGCCAATTCCTGAGCTACCTCCTCGGCCAGGTGCAGATACTTGGTTTGAATCGGTTGACCTACCCCAAGCAGAGGCAAGACAAGTCGGTGCAAGATCGCCACACTCAGCGCCTGCCATTCCGGGCCGTGATCGGGGCAAAGTTCAGCCATTTTTTCTCGGCCCTGTTCGGTCGGCACCAAGAGTGTCCATTGGCTATCCTGCCGGGTGTAGAGGGCCAAGGCTTCCGAGCGAGGCTGGGTGGCCAGGTCCTCCCAGACTTCCAGCGTATCGTCTGGCCCTTTACCCACCGGCTGCAGGGTAAAATATCCGCCCAACCGCTCCTGCAAATCCCGACTCGACAGCTCCGGTCCCTCCGCAAAAAGCCGATGCGTCGGCAACACCACCAGCCCCGGATCCTCCATGGCAATGAAGGTCATCAGCACATAGTTGGCCGGGTGATCCTTGCTCAAAGCCCCGCTATCATACACCTGGTCCCGCCAATCGCAGGCGGTTTCGTAACGGTGATGGCCGTCGGCAATAAACACCGGTTTTGGCCCCATCAGGGCCGACACCCGACTAATCACCTCCACCTTAGTCACCGGCCACATCCGATGCACTACCCCCAAATGATCTACAGCCTCCAGCGGTGGCTGATCGGCAATGGCCTCCTCTAAAACTGCCTGCGCCTCCTGCTGCGGATCCGGATACAGGCCGAATATCTGGCTCAAATTGGCCTTGCACACGGCGGTGAGCATATAGCGATCCCATTTCGGCCCGCTCATCGTCTCCTCATGCGGGAAGACGATTCCCTCGCCAAACCGCGAAAGCCGCATCCGGGCCATAAAGCCCCGCCGCAGGTATCGTTGGCCCGAAAGGGAAAACTCCTGATGATACACATAGATGGCCGGGTCCGCCTCGGTAAAGAGCACGCCCTCGGCCAACCATTGCCGAAAGAGCCGACCCGCCCGTGTATATCGGTTATTCGCCTCGTCGTCTGTCGGATCGATCCGGTTCAGTTCCAGCCGCACAAAATTGTACGGATGCCTCCGATACAGCTCTTCCTGCAACTGGGGGCTAATCACATCATAAGGCGGGCAGACCACGTCGGAAAGCGAGCCGACCCGCCCCAAATCGTACCGAATCCCTCGAAACGCTTGGATTTCCGGCATAAAGTTTTCTCAGGCTACTCTCTCAGATGGAGTTTCTCTAAAACGGTTATGCCTGCCAGAAGCCGGCCAACCTCCAAAAACTCTCCTCAACCAGCACTCTTGGAAAGCCTGAACTTTTGGCAAGCCCTCCTCCGAGCACCTCTGGCACCCCATGCGGTCCCACCTTATCCTAGCGGTCATGGTTCGGCTTGCTATTTTTTCTCCGAGGGGATTCTATTCGAGAAGAGGTAACTGCCAGTCCAACCGATCATGGTCCGGCTTGTCGGGACGGCTTCTCCTGCAGGTTGTTCTCCGGCCGGCAAGTCAACCTCTTATACCGGTACTGTTAACTTGACTGTATCCACCGGGAACTAGGACCACAATCTCCGGGGTTCCATCCGATTTTTAGCTCCTCCATCGGGTAGGGACCCGGAGGGGCAGATACAGTCCAATTAATACCGGTAATGTTCCGGCTTATAGGGGCCGTCGATCGGCACACCCAGATACTCAGCCTGTTCCGGGGTCAGGCGGGTCAGCTTCGCTCCCAGTTTCGGCAGATGGAGCCGGGCCACCTCCTCGTCCAGCTTCTTGGGCAAGGTGTGCACACCGACCGGGAAGCGTTCCGGCTCCGTCCAAAGAGCCATCTGGGCCAACACCTGGTTGGTAAAACTGGAGGACATGACAAACGACGGATGTCCCTCCGCACAACCCAGATTCACCAGTCGACCCTCGGCCAACAGAATAATCGAATGCCCATCCGGGAAGGTAAACCGATCCACCTGGGGTTTAATGGTGGTCCGCCGGATACCCGGATAGTTCATCAGCCAATCCACGTCGATCTCAACGTCGAAATGGCCGATGTTGCACAAGATGGCGTCGTTTTTCATCCGGAGCATGTGCTCGCCCCGAATGACCTTGCAGCAGCCGGTGGCCGTTACAAAAATATCCGCCTCCGAAACCACATCCTCCAAGGTGGTAACCTGGTAACCTTCCATGGCCGCTTGGAGGGCACAGATCGGGTCGATCTCCGTAACCACTACCCGGGCGCCGAAGCCCCGCATGGACTGGGCGCAGCCTTTGCCCACATCCCCGTATCCACACACGACCACCAATTTACCCGCCACCATCACGCCGGTAGCCCGTTTGATCCCGTCGGCCAACGATTCCCGACAACCATACAGATTGTCAAATTTGCTCTTGGTAACCGAATCGTTGACGTTGATGGCCGGCACCAAAAGCTCGCCACGCTCCTGCATCTGATAGAGCCGATGCACCCCGGTGGTGGTCTCCTCCGACAGGCCTCGCCAACCGGCCACAATTTTGTGCCAAAACTGCGGGTCTTCCCGCTGCGTTTGCCGGAGCAGTTCGTTGACGATCCGCAGTTCTTTATTGTCGGTCGGTTCGTCCAAAAGGGAGGGGTCTTCCTCGGCCCGATAGCCCCGATGCACCAGCAACGTGGCGTCGCCGCCGTCATCGACGATCAGGTTCATTCCTTGGCCATCCGGGAAAACCATCGTCTGCTTAATGCACCACCAGTAGTCCTCCAATGTCTCGGCTTTCCAGGCATAGACCGGGATGCCCCGGGCAGCAATGGCAGCGGCCGCATGATCCTGTGTGGAAAAAATATTGCAACTGCTCCATTGCACCTGGGCGCCCAGCTCCACCAACGTCTCGATCAGCACCGCGGTTTCGATGGTCATGTGGAGGCAGCCGGCGATATGGGCCCCGGCCAAGGGCTTTTTCGGCCCATATTTTTCCCGAAGTGCCATCAGACCGGGCATTTCATTTTCGGCCAACTGAATTTCTTTTCGCCCCCACTCGGCCAGGGAGATATCGGCCACCTTGTAGGGGGGCTTTTGCGCAAGAATCTTCCGATCGAAAACTACAGGTTGGGTTGCCAGTTGGACCACGGCTCTCGTCCTCCGGTGGAAAAAAGTTGACTTGTACCACTTCGCCGAATGAAGCACCCCGCCTGGCCGCAGGGGCGGGAAAGGCCGGCCCACCCCCGACCGCAAGGGAACGGCTAGCCGGGTGAACCGAATGAAGCAGCCCGCTTCGCCCCTGGGGGGAAAGGCCGGCCGAGGCGAAGCCAGGCCGGCTGAGAGGGCCTTCCGTATCGCAGACGTCCCGTCTGCTTTTTCGGTCGCTTCCCTTTGCGGGCCGGCCCGACTCCTCGTTTCATTCCTGCGAAGCAGGAATCCAGATGGTCTGCCTCTCCCCTGCTGGGAGAAGCCGGCCAACCGACAGGTTGGCCGGGTGAGGGGGAGCAACCCGCCTCTCCCCTGGCGGGAGAGGCCGGCCAAGGCGAAGCCGAGGCCGGGTGAGGGGGCAAAAGAAACCAACCGCCCCCCTTTCTTACTGTCCTCTCCCCTACCCTGTCCTGCCGGGGAAGAGACCAGGTGCTTCATTCCGCCCTGTTACTAATTGTATTTCATGGGTTCCGGAACGTTTTGGCCGCTGGGGGAAAGGGAAAACTTTTCTCCAAGCGTGCCTTCCACCCCCCTCAAACAGGGGGTTCACCTCCCCCGCTGAACCGATCTTAATTTTCCTTCTATTTTATCCCTCTCCCCGGTCTCTCCTAGGGGGATGAAAGAACAATCCGTTTGCCCACTTCCGCATAGATACCCAGGAAACTCGGAAAAAAAGCCCTGAGGGAATCGCCATAAGATGGGAGTTGACCCACCCATTTTGCCGGGATTACTCGGCCTTTTGCCGGATCTGCCGGAAGGCTTCCCGGGCAGCCCGAATAAATTCTGCCACCAAACTGGGGTCTTTTCGACCGGGAGAAAGCTCTACGCCGCTGGCGGTATCCACGGCCATGGGACGAACGGTCCGGATGGCTTCCCCCACATTGGCCGGAGTCAACCCCCCGGCCAATACCATCGGAGGCATCCCCGCCATGCCCGTATATTGCCGACATACCTCCCAATTGGCCTCCACCCCGGTTCCACCATACTCCCCCGGCCGGTACCCATCCAAAAGAATCCAATCCGGCATTCGCCCCAGATACCGACATCGTTCCAAATAGTCCAACACCGGCCCTAACCCATCCGGACCGAGCCGAAATGCCCGAATTACCGGGCGACCGCCTAACTGCTCCAGCAGCATGGGCGGCTCATCCCCGTGAAGCTGAATCCAGTCCAAACCGAGCTGGTCGAAAAGCTGGCAAATTTCCCCCGGCTCCGCATTCACAAACACGCCTACCTTGACCACTTCCGGGGGCAACAGGCCGATCAACTGCCGGGCATCCTCCGGCCAGATGTAGCGGGGACTTCGGCTGTAGAAGTTCAACCCCACCGCATCCGCCCCGGCACTGGCCGCCCACAACGCATCCTGCGCCCGTGTTATCCCACAGATTTTGATGTGAAATGCCTTCACTGCCCTCATCCATCGTCCTTTCAGCAGAAAGGAAGCTCAATCGGCGGTACCATTGAGCCGAATCGAGGAGCCTGCTAGGCCGCTCCAGAAAAGCGATGATCCAAGGCAGATACCTCCAAGGAATCGCCAACACGGAGGGGCACACACGTCGTGCCCGCCGGACCCCCGAAGCAGGTCCCTCCAGAGGGTTTTTTCAGTGGGCTAAAATGGTACCTTTCAGCTCCATGAGGGTGTCCGGAAATGCCCAGGGGACTCCTTCCCCCATTCCAGGCCATTCCGGCCTAGACCCGACTCCCACCGGTCCCACACCCACTTTAAACATGGGAGTTTGATATATCTATTTGTGCTGCAAAGAGTTAGATAAAACGAATTTCCGGACACCCTCGGCAAAATGGTCCACTTGGGAGAAATCTTCCCGAAGACCCTCTGGTGGAGGGGAGCCCATTGCTCCCCTGGGAGCCAAACCGGTCGAACACCGTCCCACACCCGCCTGCAGCAAGCCCCTATTTTGACTGTATCTACCCGCCCGGCCCCTTACCAGATGGAGGGGCTAAAAATCGAATCCAACACCCCTCAGCCAGGGACCGTACATCAGCCGGGTCGCCTATTTTGACTGTATCTACCCGCCCGCTCCCCTACCAGATGGAGGGGCTAAAACTCGGATCGAACCAGATGGTGGTCGTTCTTCCCGGTGGATACAGTCAAGCTATCAAGCTATCGCTCTGTTTTCTCCGCTGGCTTTGGCGTTGGCAATCCCCCTAGCCGGATTTTCCCGGAACATTTCCGCGGATGGAACACTTTCGCCGAAGGAAGCAATTCGCCTCTCCCCACCGCGGGCAAGGTCGGTCAGAGCCGCGACCGCTAGGGAGCGGCACGGAGGCCGGGTGGAGGGGAGAAAAGAAGACGGCCCTCCGCTTATCTGGACTTTGTCAAAAACGGATGGGCTATTTTTGTAACTTGTCGATATTTAAGAACTTATGATTTTGGGGGGCTAGAACTGTATTTTCATAACTCCTTGCCAAATAATAAGAAGGGAGAACTTTTTGACCAACTGCGGCACTTAGGATGATTTCCCCGCCTTAATTCTCTGATGGCCAGAGGTGCGGAAACTTGGCGGCCACGACAAGTGTCCTTCTCCTTTCCGCTAAAATGTTGCCGCCGGATAAAGACTACCTCATCGGGGGACCGCTCGAACCCGGTTGGCACGCCGGGTTTGGGAAACGATGAGCTTCGCCAATCGGAGACACACGAAATTCCCTGCTTTTTGGCCACCTTAGTGGCCCTTGGTTTTGCGAATATCCTCCATAGATCACCCAGATTGAGTGGATAAAATTGTTTAAGCCTCTGGCGTATATTGTATCCATCCATTCGGGGTAAAACGACGAGGAGTATTCCATGCGGCCAGTCGAAATTGGGGATTTTGCCCCCGACCTGGAGCTGAAGGATTGTCAGGGGAGTGTGGTTCGGTTGGGATCCTTGTGGCAGGAACAGCCAGCGGTGCTCTGGTTTCTTCGGCATCTGGGTTGCCCCTGCACCGGGGAGCAGGTGGAGAGGATTCGGCGGGATTGGCCTCGTTTTCGGCAGGCCGGTGCCACCTTGGCGGTGATTACCCTTGGACCGGCAGAAAGGGCGGCCCGCTTATTTGACGGGCCAGAAGGCCCTAAAGTGCTTCTCGACCCTCAGCAGCAGGCCTACCAAGCCTATGGGTTGGGCCAGGGCGGGTTGTGGGAATTGGCCGGGCCGCCGGTCTGGCTCACCGCCCTGAAAGCCCTTTTGCGGGGGCGAATCGGTCGGCCTGCCGGGGATGTTCGCCAATTGGCCGGCACCTTTCTGGTGGATCCCCAGGGAATCCTCCGCTATGTCCACCGGGCCGCCCATTCGGCCGATTTTCCCGATCATGAAGCCATCCTGGCCCTGCTTCCGGCACTGGCTTATTGAGCTTCGCAAATAGGGAACATTTTAGTTTGACTGTTTAGTTTGACTGTATCCACCGGAAAGAACGACCAAAATCTGTGGTGTTCCATCCGATTTTTAGTCCCTCCATCTGGTAGGGGGCCTGGCAGGTAGATACAGTCAAATTAGTTAGTTTGACTGGATGCACCGGAAGTAATGACCACCATCTGTGGGATTCGGGCCAATTTTTACTCCCTACAAGTTGAGGGGTCTGGCCGGACGGATACAGTCAAATTAGCCCAATGAAAAACCCTTGGAGGGACCTGCTTCGGAGGCCCGATGATTGCCTCTGCCCCGGTGGGAGAGGCCGGCCTGCGCAGGACGCCGGGCGGGGGGTCCCCTATGTCATTCCTGCTTCCTGCTTGCGAGGGAATGACACCGGGGATTGTGCGGGAAACAGGTTCTGGTTGTCCCGGTAGGAAGCCGAGGGGGCTAGAGTTTGGAGGCGTCGATGGCTTGGCCGTCGCTCCGGTGGCCTAGATAGCAGAACGTCATCCGGTCGATGCTGTAATTGATGGTCCGGACGGAGCCGTCGCCGAACACGGCGTTGAACCCGGCCGGATGGGGCGAACCGAATTGGTAGCCTTCATACGAGATGCCCCGATTGGTATCCATGAAGGGCGCAAAGCCTGTGGAGCGCATGGTGTCCGGGTCCCAACCGTCGGTCCAACCGCGGTCGTCGTGCCAGGCGCCGGACATATACTGATTCGTGTTGAGGAACTTTTCGCCGACCATGATGGTGTTGCTGGCGCCGTCGCGGATTTCGCCGAAGGTGGTGGGTGGACTACCGCCTTTGAAGGTGCGGTCTTGCCACCACCAGTTGATCCGAACGATGATGCCCCCGTAGATATTGGACTGGTTGGAATTGATGGTCCAGCGGGCGTCGTTGCTATCGGAGCCATTTTTGCCGCACCAGAAGCTATCGAGCGAATCGAGCCAGCGGCCTTCGTAGCCGGGGGTAGCCCCGGCGTAATCCATCAGATACCGATTGGTGCCGGGATATTTGGTAGGCCGACGCCGGGAAGGGCAGAAATACATACTGATCGGCTTGCTTTCCAGATCGGCTTGGTTGGTGATCTGATAGACGGCCAGTTGTTCGAGATAAGGCAGGATTTGGTAAGCCCAGCCGAGACCTTGTTGAGCGGGGCCGTTGGGCTGGCCGTTGGTCAGATAATTGGCGATGTTCGGCCAAGGGGTATCGCCGCCGGTGGGGAATTCACGGCGGGCCTGTTCGTGGTTCAAGATGGCTAGGCCGATCTGCTTAAGATTGTTGATGCACTGGGTCCGTCGGGCCGCTTCACGGGCCGACTGGACCGCCGGCAATAGCAGGGCAATCAAGATGCCGATGATCGTAATAACGACCAACAGCTCCACCAAGGTAAAACCCCGCTGGCCGATAAAGCACTTTTCCCGTCGTTTCGTTTTCATGGCACCCCTCCTTTTGACGGATGAACGAACAAGAATTCCATCCCTCTTCGATCCCCGGAAGCCCCCATACGAAGAGCGTACGGCCTCTTTCTACGGACCGCCGGGAACCAGTTGTTTGAATCGGGTTTCGTCCACTTCTTCGATGGCGCCCATGGCGGAGGCGACCCATCGGCGGCCGCCGCGGCCCTCTTGTTCATAGGCGATAACCGGAGCACCAGCCGGCCCTCCGGAAGGCGCCTTTTTGGCCGCCTCCCCGTAGAGGACTTTGTACGGTTTGCCGTCCCGCGGGGAGACGAACAGATCGTCGATGTTGGAGATATTAAAACTTTTCAGCACCTCGGCGGGCTGCTCCTGGATGAACTTGCGAAAGGCCTCTTCATTGGGCGGCGGCTGCCCCCGATGCTGGCCGATGTATTGCCCATATAAAATGGCCAGCGGTTTGAGCGTGGATTGCTCTCGCTGAAGGCTTTCCCGCTTTCCGCCGCCGCAACCGGCCAATGCAAGCCCTCCTAGAAGAACTCCTACCAGAAAATAACGCATCGACGCAGGAAACCAAGCTTTTTTGCCCCACATAGATACCCTTCCCACAAAAGAAATCGTCTTCAGCCCAGCGGTCAGAACCCGGGGCTGGGATTCGACTATGGGCCGTCAGGCTGTGGGCACAAAAGAAATCGTCTTCAGCCCAGCGGTCAGAACCCCCGCCCGGAAGAAAAAAGAACCCCCCTTGACTATTTTGACTGTATCCACCCGGCGGAACCCTCCGACTTGGAGAGGCTTAAAATCGCTCGCACTCCCCAGATTGTGGCAATGGGTTCCGGTGGATCCAATCAAAATATTAGGATACTTTCGAATCTGGATTTTGTAAACTACTCTGCCCCGGGAAAGGGGTGACTCTCTGCCAGAGGGCTTTTATCTCACCGGCCGGGTCAAACCAATCCATTGCCTTTGGGCCAGGATAGCCTAGAAGTGCTGGTTCAAGAGGGCGTTCGGCGAAGAAACTCTCGGAGAGTTTGTGGGGGGCAGTCTCCTGGGCGCAAAAAAAAAGCCCCCGGAAAGGCTGCGTCCCAGGGGGGCGGAGGACACGACACTTTTCCGGGAGCGATTGGACGGTTCGCGCTGGCAGCCCGAAGCCTGGCATTTGGAGGACAGGCGTCCATGGGAGGAAGCCGCCAACGGAATCGAACCCCTCCTAAACCACAACCACCAGGTTTGTTAACGAGGTCTGGGCTGCGACCTCATGGAATCGGGCGTTGAGGTGGTCAATGGCTTGGGAAAGTAGGTAAGCCAGGCGATCGGTTTGCCCAAGGCGAACCGGGAATTTTCCGAAGCCGCCGCCACGAACCTCCTTGCGGGCGGTCGGGTCTTCGTGGTCCGCAGGAAGGAGGCTGTCTGGCAGCCAGCTTCTCCTTCCCTGTGCAGACCCATCCACGCGTGGATCAACACCCCGTAGATCCACCTCCGGGGGGTAAGCCCCGAAAGTGCTCCACCAGGGTTGGCTAGGAGTCTAAAATGATTTCCTGGTGTGGTCAATAGCAATTTTGGAGAACTTCCCGGAGGCCCAGAGCCGGAACTCCCAGAGGGAGTAGGGGGGCTGATTCCCAGATGCCGATCCGGTTTGGGACGGCAGCTTTTTTGGTAACATTTTAGCCGAATAAAGCCGCCGTCCTCTCCCCTGGCGGGAGAAGCCGGCCTGTCCTTCGGCCAGGCCGGGTGAAGGGGCCGCATAAAAAGGCCCACCAGACGTCCGCCCTCCGAAGATAGCCCCTCCATTTGGCTAAAATGTGACCTTTTTTGGAAAGTCCCCTATTTTAGAAAGTGCCCCGGAGAGATTGCCTGGAAATGGCTCTCGATCCCCGGGACAGAAGCAGTTACAATAAAAATCGGAAAAACCTCGGAAAAGGCAGGGGTGGGGCCGGGCCCGACCGATTCATGAGACACCCCAAAGGGGCATCCTGCTTCCGAAGGTCAGGAGAAGTCCTTAGTGGAACAACCACATCGCCGCCGGGAGTTTCCAGACCTTTGATGGGGTTGGGAGAAGGGCTTTGACGCCCCCAGGGACTTTGCACCCGGGTTTCTGCCGTTCCGAGGCAAGGGAGAACTTTCCGAAGTTTTCCATCTTTCCTTTTTAGAACCCATTTTAGAACCCATTCCCAAATCCCGACGCCGCCCAAGGGGATCCTTCTAAGGAAGGCATTTGCTCGGGCAGCAGACACAACCTGGGCTTTTACCCAGCCTGATTTTTTCGGATAGGCTTTTATAGGGAGGATTGGCCCAGACGAATCATAGGAAAGGCAATCCTTGGATATGACCGAAACCTATGGAAACCTCAGGTTTTTAGAGGCAGACCCAAATTGGGGACTGTGGAATCATTGCCTAGAGTATGCCGGGGCCACCGACTTGGGGCTTCGGCGGGCAAATAATCAAGACAACCTGGCCGTCCTGTTGGCCGGCTCCCAAAAGGAGTTTCAACGCCGGGGCCATCTGTTTTTGGTGGCCGACGGGATGGGCGCCCATGCGGCCGGGGAATTGGCCAGTAAAATCGCTGCCGATGAAATCCCGCTGAGCTATACGAAACATCCGGACAAAAATCCGGCCCAAGCCCTCCGCAGCGCCATTGAGCAGGCCAATGAAAAAATCCATCAACGAGGCCAACAAAGCGAAGATTTCCAGGGGATGGGCACGACGGTCAGTGCCTTGGTTTTGCTGCCCCAGGGGGCGCTGGTGGCCCATGTGGGCGATAGCCGGGTGTATCGCCTCCGAGGCCACCTGTTGGAACAATTGACCTTTGACCATAGCCTGCCGTGGGAGCTGTATCGGGATCAACCGAAAAACGAAATTCCGGCGGGCATTCCTAAAAATGTGATCCTTCGCTCGTTGGGGCCTCGGCCCACAGTGGAAGTGGATTTGGAAGGGTTCTATCCCTTGGAAGAGGGGGATACCTTTTTAGTCTGTACGGACGGTCTTTCCGGCCAAGTTTCCGATCCGGAAATCGGGACCCTCCTGCAATGGCTGCCTCCCCAAGAAGCCTTGCAGGTGTTGATCGACCTGGCCAATTTGCGAGGCGGCCCGGATAATATTACCGGAATCGTGGTGAAACTGACCGGTCCGTTGGAGATTGCCCAGCCGGGCTCTTCCCCGCCTCCGAAGAAGGCCTCCGGGGCGACTTCGGGAAAACCGGGCGGATTGGGCAGATTGTTCCGGTGGTTGTTTGGCAGCTCGGCTGGCAAACGGCTCTGGGGAAAAGGACCCTATGTGCAGGTGGAATGTGCCCCCAGCCCGACGGTCCCGGAGACGCTTCAAAAACTGGTGCAGGAACTCCGTACCGCCGCCGCGAACAGCCAATGGGAAATCGAATGGGACCAGTTCAACCAGTTGGAAACCGACGGCCAATCCGCTCTGCAAAACGGCCGATTTCCAGAAGCCGTTCAGCATTTCGCTAGAGCGATTATCCACATGATGCACCAACTCCGACTGCAACGTCCGAAAACCCAATAGTGGGACTGGATGCCCTTCCGGTCAGGCCCCTGTGACCGGCTAGGGGTGAACAATCCCGTGGACTCCCTTATTGGTCTTCGCAAATCCGTAACATTTTAGTTTGACTGTATCTACCCGCCCGGCCCCCTACCAGATGTACGGACTAACAATCGGATCGAACACCACAGATTGTGCTCATAGTTCCCGGTGGATACAGTCAAATTAGCCGAATGGGGGGCAGGATGTGTCATTCCTGCGTAAGCAGGAATCCAGGCTGCTTTGTCCCTGCTACGGTGGAGCTATGAAGCAAGCGGGGCCCGGGCCCCACGAAATCCGCCTACGTTCTGGACTGCCGCTTTCGTGGGAGGGACACAGGCCCCCCTCACCTGGCCTGCATTGCAGGCCGGCCTCTCCCACCAGGGGACAGGCGTACTGGATTCCCGCTTGCGCGGGAATGCCACCCTGGCTTGAGCCCGCCAGGGAAGAGGCCAGTTGTTTCACTCGGCTAAAGTGTTACTTACGTCCGATGGATCCAGTCCACTTGGGTTAATTGGTCTGGGGGATACAGGTGTCGGAGCACTTCTTGGGCCGATACGCCACGGCCTGCTGCGCACTAAAGGACCACTCGCATGGGGCTGGTGGTAGGACTGGTTTGTCGGGATGGGGTGGTGATCGGGTCGGACAGCTCCCGTCCGCACCTGGCTGGGGAGACACCGGACCCATACGGCCCGGTGCAGAAAACCCACGTCATCGGTGGGGATGTGCTGCTGGGCAGTACCGGCAATGTGGGTTTTGCCCAGCGATTGGAAATGGTGCTTCGGGAGCTTCGGGAAGATAGCCGATTTCCCGAGTGGGACCATTTCGTGATTGCCCGCAGTGTGGTGGCGGATGCGTGGAAAGAGTTCCAGGCCACCCGGAGCGATCTGGCCGGTTTCGGCGCCCTGATGGGCTTCCGCTGTATTACCGGGGTGCATTTGTGTGAATTGCGGGCCGGCGATTTGCAACCGGAGTTTAAAGGGCCTCCCGGTTGGTTTACGGCCTTAGGCCCGGCCCGAGCCACGGCCAATTCCTTGATCGGCCTCCTTCAACGGACGGTCTTTCAAGCCCGCCAGCCCCAGTTAGCCGAAGGGGTTTTGCTCACCGTATGGGCTTTAGAGCATGCCCGCCAGTTGCACCCCGACCGAATCCGTCCGCCGTTCCACGTGGCCCTGTTGGCTGCCAATGCTGAGGATCGCCCGCATCCGGCTTGGTTGCTCAGCCCCGAACAGTTAGACCATTGGCTCCACGAAGTCCGACGAACTGAACAGCAATTGGAAACCCTGCCGTTGGGAAAACTCCGTACAGAACTTCTTTAAGTGGACCGGATCGACCAGGGCCTATTGCCGCCATCATGGACTTCGCCCCGAATTTTAACCCCTCAACTTGTAGGAGCAGCGTCAGGGGGATAGGATCAAAAGAGAGCCTATTCCAAAATACCAGCGCCCAAGCTAATCTTTCAAAAGAGGGCGGTTTGCTTGGGCAGGAGAAGTCCAACGGGGCTTTCACCAAGCCTGATGTTGGGCTAGGCTCTTAAGAACCTCTTTCCCGGGTTGAACGGGAAACCGGTACCGTAACGGATTTTCGATAGGCTCTCCGCCCGAGGAAGAGGTTCTCCGGATAGATGACATGTTGGAGGCTTCATGATATACTAGGAATATCCTTCCCGGTGCATTCCAAGCCCATCTTCCCAGATGTGGAAATAGGTTCTCTATGGCTTTCCGAGCCATTTCCTATCCCCGCCTTGATCTTCCTACCTTGGCTAGGTCCGCTCGGGAGCGATGCAATATTTTGCCGCCCCACCATGAACATCACCGGACTAGCCGCTCCCTCCCTCCTGCTCACTACCCGCTACCTGCTGGTATTTTGCCAACCCGGCATGAGCCTACCCCGGCTAGAGGGCGATCTTTGGTCCGTTTTTCGCATGGGAAGAACAGTCGGGAGCGGGTTTCGGAAGATTTTTGTTTTCTGACGGTTGGTCATAGGACTGCTTGGTTTCGGAGTAAGTTAGTACGGTCATGAATTGGGTGAGCGAATCCCGGCCTGTGGTCATTGGATTGGGAGAATTGCTTTGGGATATTTTTCCGGATGGGCGAAAGCCCGGTGGTGCGCCGGCCAATGTGGCCTTTCATGCCAGCCAGTTAGGATGCGAAGGGGTGGTGGTCTCTCGGGTGGGGAAGGACCCGCTGGGGGAAGAGTTACTTGGTTACCTTGCCCAACAAGGCCTTTCTACCCAGTGGATTCAGCAAGACCCACAGCATCCGACCGGCACAGTTACCGTGCAACTGAACCGGAACGGCCAGGCCCAGTACACCATTCATGAAAACGTGGCCTGGGATTATCTGGAGATGGTTCCGGGACTCGAAGAACTGATGCAGCGGGCAGCCGCGGTTTGTTTTGGTACCCTGGCGCACCGATCGCCTACAACTCGACGGACCATCCAAAAGGCCCTTGCCGCCACCCCGAAAGATTGCCTGATCGTCTATGATGTGAACTTACGTCCCCCTTTTGTGAAACGAGATTGGGTGGAACAATTACTCGTCGGGTGCCACATCGTCAAACTCACCCTGGAGGAACTTCACCAGTTGGCGGATCTGTTGGCGTTGGGGCGATTTGATCCAGTGCCTTTTGCCCGCATGTTGCAGGAGCATTTTGGGGTGGAGATGGTCTGCCTGACGTTGGGTCGGCAAGGATGCCAATTGATCGATGCCGACGGCGTGCTTTCCGTGCCGGGCGTGCCGGTCAAAGTGGCCGATCCGGTCGGCGCCGGCGATGCCTTTACGGCGGCGTTGATTTACAGTCGGCTGCGGGGTTGGCCGAAAGAAAAAGGCGCTGCCTTTGCCGCCCGCTGCGGCGCCATGGTGGCCGAACGGCCTGGCGCCATGCCGCCCTTGCGTGAGGAGTTCGCCGCCCTAGCAGCCCAGTTCGAAGCCGACTTGTAAATGCTCCCCATCGTTCGATGATCCTATTCCGAAACACTGCCCCCGAAAGAAAAAGTCGCCTCGACCCTGGCCGTCGAGAGCCCGGCCTGACGTGTCATTCCCGCGTAATCGGGAACCCAGTAATTCTCCCTTTGTCCATCGCAGGAGAGAGTGGCTATCCGTTCAGACTGGCTGGGGGATGGGTTTTTCTCCTCTCCTCCGGGCGGAGAGGCCGGTTTGACGTCAGCCAAACCGGGTGAGGAGGCCGCTGCCGGGAGTGCGGGCCTTTGGCCCGGATACGAAGGTGGACGAGATTTTCGCCCTCCCAGGATGGCTTTTCACCCGGCCTGGCTTTCGGCATTGCCATAGGCCAGGCCGGCCTCTTCGGCCGGGAGAAAGGCGAACCATACAAATAGGACGTCCGCACTCCCAGCAATCACAAACCGGACGATTCCAGAGCGGCAGACTACGTATGGTAATCCGCGTTGATATGCACGTACTCGGTGGTTAGGTCGGTCGTCCAGACGGTGGCTTCGGCCTGGCCCTCGGCTAGTTCCAGCTCAATCAGCGTGTCTCGGTTCTCCCGGAGCGAACGGGAAACTTCCTGGGGGTTAAAGTCGGTGGGTTGGCCGTCGGCAAAGAGCAGAAAACCGTTTAGCCGTAAAACCAGCCGGGCTGGATCGAACGGGCAGCCTGCATAGCCGGCCGCCGAGATGATTCGGCCCCAATTGGGATCGGCACCGGCGATGGCGGTTTTTACCAGCAGACTTTCGGCCACCGTGCGGGCGATTCGGCGGGCATCCTGCCGGGTTTGGCAACCCCGCACCTGGACGGTGATCAAATGGGTTGCTCCTTCCCCGTCCGCGGCTATGGCCTTGGCCAGGTCTTCGCACACACGGCGGAACTCGGCTCGGAAGGCCTGAAAGGCCGAGCCGGAAAGCGGCTCGCCACCGGCTGCGCCGTTGGCCAAAAACAGCACCGTATCATTGGTGCTCATGTGTCCATCGATCGTTACGCAGTTGAAGGTCTCTTCCACGGTTTCACCGAGCAGATCCTGGGCGGCGGCTGGGTCCAACGGCGCATCCGTAACGATCACCGCCAACATGGTGGCCAGCCGCGGTGCGATCATCCCGGCGCCTTTCGCCATCCCGGTAATCAAAATTTCCCGTTCTAAGCTGCTCTGTCCTACGGAAGAGGCATCCGGAGGAACCCTCTGCCAGCTGCCCTGAGAGGTTCCGTTTCGATCAAGCCGAACTGTCCGGCAGGCCAATTTCGGCCGGGTGTCGGTGGTCATGATGCCGCGGGCGGCGGCCAGAAGATCCGTTTCGGCCTGTCCAAGTTGCTCGGCCGCCTGCCGTATCCCACCGGCAATCCGATCCATCGGAAGGTAATGCCCGATAATCCCAGTCGAAAGCACCAGGACTTCGTCCGTCTGGGCGCCGATGGCCTGGGCCGTCAGTTCGGCCATCCGTCGGCAATCCTCTAGGCCTCGGGGGCCGGTACAGGCGTTGGCATTGCCGGAATTGGCCACCACGGCCCGTGCCCGACTGGTAGGCGTATGTTGACGATCCCACAGAACCGGCGCTGCCTGGACCAAATTGGTGGTATAAGCCCCGACGGCCACCGCCGCACGATCCGAAACCACCAACGTCAAATCCAATGCCCCGACCTGACTCTTGATCCCACAAGCCACTCCGGTGCATCGATACCCCCGGGGCAGAGACAGAGCAGCCATAGTTCCATGCCTTTCTCGCTTGCCCTCTTGGATGCTTTACAGGGCGGTGGTTTCCGGGTAGCCGTACATCAGGTTGAAATTTTGTACGGCTGCCCCGGAGGCCCCTTTAACCAGATTATCCAGGCAACTGATCAGCAGGACCCGGCCTCGGACGATCCGAGCGGTGATGTCGCAGAAATTGGTCCCCAGGGTGTCTTTGGTGCCGGGCAGATGATCCACCACCCGCACAAAAGGCTCTTCTTGGTAGAAATCCCGAAGGGTTTGCAGGAGCAGTTCTTCGGTAAGGTCGGGCCGTTTCGGCACGGCGTAGATGGTCGAAAGAATCCCCCGGTCCATGGGGACCAGGTGGGGGGTGAAGATGACCTCGACCGGCACTCCGGTAGCCCGCCGAATGATCTGGTCGATTTCCGGCATGTGGCGATGTCGGCCCACATTGTATGCGGAGATGCTTTCGTTGCATTCCGGATAGTGGGTGGTCAATTTCGGGGTTCGGCCAGCGCCGGAAACGCCCGTTTTAGAATCCACGATGATCCCCTGGGGTTCGATCAGGTCGGCCTTAATTAGAGGCACAAGCGGCAGGATGGCTGAGGTCGGAAAACAGCCTGGATTGGCCACCAATTGCGCCGACGGAATCTGGGATCGGAAAAGCTCCGGCAATCCATAGACCGTTCGCCCCAGCCGATCCGGATCCGGATGCTTATGCCCATACCATTGTTCGTAGCTGGCGGCATCGTCCAGCCGATAGTCCGCACTGAAATCGATCACCCGCACGCCGGCATTCAGGAGCGGCGGCACCAGGGTGGCACTGACCCCGTGGGGCACACAACAAAACACACATTCCGCCCGGGCCGCTATCTCCGCCGGGCTGAGTTTCTCCGCACACAGGTCCAACCGACGGTTGAGCGACGGATGGATCATCGCAATCGGCGGCCGGTTTTCATGCTGATCGGCCACCGCTGTAATCTCCACATGCGGATGCCGAAGCAAAATCTTAATCAACTCCAAGGCCGTATAACCGGCCGCCCCAATAATCGCCACTCGAGTCATGCTCACTTCCTTCTGCTGAAAGGAGCAAAAACGCCCTGCTCAGGAACAAGCCCTTGTTTCTTAAAAGATTCTTACTATACTTCTCGGAAGGAATTTAGCCAAGGTGGGCCGGCAGAGTAACAAAAGGCCCTAAGGAGCCAAGGGACGCAGATGCTCTATTGTCGGGTTTGCCAGTCGATACCGGACATAGCGGCCAAGGCGAGCAGGAGGGCATGGGTGCCTTTTTTGCCATGGCCAAGGGCCTGGACGGAGACATACAGCTGGTGGGCCAGGGCCAGGCCCGGCAGAGCCAATCCCATCCGGCGGGCCTCTTCCAGAGCAATGCCCATGTCTTTGATGAAATGTTCGACAAAGAAGCCGGGATCGAAGTTGCCGGCCAAAATCCGCGGAGCCAGGTTCTGCAAGGCCCAACTGCTCGCCGCCCCAGCAGAAACCGACTGAAGCACCTTCTCCAAATCCAGCCCGGCTTTGTAAGCATAGAGAAGCCCTTCGCACAGGGCCACCATCTGAGAGGCAATCAGGACCTGGTTGGCCAATTTGGCGTGTTGGCCGCTGCCCGGCGGACCGTGATAGACAATCGTTTTCCCCATGCACTGGAAGCAGGGCCGGAGGGCTTCGGCCGCTTCCGCGTCGCCGCCGATCATAATGGAAAGCCTTGCTTCTCGGGCGCCCACATCGCCGCCGGTTACCGGCGCATCCAGCGCTATCACCCCACGCTGCGCCGCTTTTTCGGCAATCTCGACGGCCAAAGCGGGTTGGCTGGTCGTCATATCCACAACGATTTTCCCAGGCGAACAGCCCGCCAGCACCCCATCCGGCCCCAGGATCACCTCCCGTACATCGGCCGGGAAACCCACCATCGTGAAAATCACCTCCGACGCTTCGGCTACCTGGCGGGGACTGGAGGCCCATTGGGCGCCGAGCTGAAGCAGCGGCTCAGCCTTGGACCGAGTCCGGTTATAAACGGTCAGCCGGAACCCGGCCTCCAGCAGATGACCGGCCATCCACCGGCCCATTACGCCGGTGCCGATCCAACCCAACGCTGTCTTTGCCGGTTCAATGGTCCAACGGGACATCGTTGCTCCTTTTTGATATGGTGGAGACTAGGGGATGGGATTTGGACCTAAATAAGTCCACAAAAAACCGGAACTCCCTCAGAGGGCTGTCGCCTGCCAGTAAAGAGAACTCTCGCTGGCGAAAGGTCCTTTGTATCCGAACCCCAGCAGTTTACTCTTCCCTTTCGCTTTTTTGTGGAGTTACTGTATCTCCCCGGTCCGGCCCCTATCAGTTGTAGGGGCTAAGAATCGGATGGAATACCATAGATTGTGGTCATCGTTCCGGGGGCTACAGTCAAATTAGTCGCCTAAACAGCCGGTTCGGCCCGGCAGAACAGAAACACAAAGCCCTGAAAAAAGCCACGAAAAGATACTTCCCGTTGCCCGGCGTGGTAATGGGGGTTAGCTCCATCGTTGCCAGGGTGGCTGGAGGATTTCGTAAAGGATGATAGCATCTCGGGCCGAATCTGCAGTGGCAAACAGCGTGGGTAACCCGGTCGGCGCAGTGGGCGGCATGGCGAATCGAGTTGCTTCTTCCGGACCGATCGCCTCGCTGCCTACTGCGGACAAACTGGTGGAAAGTTCCGGCAGGGCCACCGAGAGCCGCCCCATCTGTTCCAGCTCCCGCTCGAACTTTTCTCGCAGGTGGGCTTCGAGTTCTTGATCTACCCGGCTGACTGTGCTTCCCAATTGGGTAGTTCGGACTTCGATCTCGTCGGTGCGAAGAAACTCTTCGACTCGTTTCTCGACACTTTCGGCCGGAGGAGATTCAGGCACCACCTGGGCCGGGATCACCGGCGGTCCGGCAGCCCGACCAGAAGGCATAGGCCGACGCCCCGGTCTTGGCCCTGACCGGGACGGCCGACGAGCCGGGCCTTCTTCGACCACCTCGGCCACCAGAGGCGGAGCGGGCTTGGCGGGCCGGGCCGCCGGCGCTGCGCGGGCCGGCGCCTCTTCCGCCTCTTTGCCCCTAGGAGGTTGCTCCTGCACCCGACGCAGAAACTCGGCGATTTCCCGCTCGATCGGGTCCATTGGTCTTCCGCCGGCGCCTCCGGCCCCTCGGGCTTTGGCCTGGCGGGCTGCCCGTTGTGCGGCCTCCTTCTGCGCTTCCAAGAGCTTACTGATAAACTGTCCTATGGCCGGCAAAAACACAAAAATCAAAAGAATTAACGTGGGAATCCAATCCCGGCCATTAGCCCAAAGCGGATGCCAAACGAGCATATTCATCGGCCAGTCTCCCACGCTTAGACGGAGGAGGATTGTGGTTGGGTGCCGGGTTTGGCGGCGGCTGCGCGGGCCGCTGCCGTCGGCGCGGTCATGCTCCGGGCGATCGAAGCACGCATATCCGTGTCTGCTTGGACATTCCGGAGTTTGTAGTAATCCATGATCCCCAGGGCGCCGGAACGGAAGGCTTCGGCGATGGCTTTGGGGACCTCAGCCTCGGCTTCGACCACTTTAGCCCGGTTTTCTTCCAGCAGGGCGAGGTTTTCCTGTTCGGCAGCCACGGCCATGGCCCGCCGCTCTTCTGCCTTGGCCCGGGCCACCCGCATATCGGCCTCGGCTTGTTCGGCCTGAAGCCGGGCACCGATGTTTTCCCCCACATCGATGTCGGCAATGTCGATGGAGACGATTTCAAAAGCGGTCTGGGCGTCCAATCGGCGGGCCAAAACGGCTTTGGAAATCCGATCCGGATTGGCCAATACCTCCAAATGCGTCTCCGCCGAACCGATGGCACTGACAATGCCTTCGCCCACCCGGGCGATAATGGTTTCTTCGGTGGCCCCGCCGATCAGCCGCCGCAAATCGGCCCGGACGGTCACCCGGGCTTTGACCTTCAGTTGGATGCCGTTTTTGGCTACCCCATCCAGGGAATCCCGGCCAGAGGCCTTCGACGGACAATCGATCACCTTCGGATTGACGCTGGTCTGAACCGCTTCCAGGACATTTCGGCCTGCCAAGTCGATGGCCGTGGCCAGTTTATAATCCAGAGGCAGTTTGGCCTTGGTCGCGGCAATCAAGGCCCGGATGACCATCAGGACCCGTCCGCCGGCCAAATAGTGGGCTTCCAACGCCTTGGAGGTGATCCCGGTAGTTTCTTCATCCAGCCCGGCCTGAACGGCCATGATCTTAGCACGCACAATTTCACCGACATTCACCTTCCGAAACGTCATGCCTAACAGGTCCAAAATGCCGATCCCTGCCCCGGTCATCTTCGACTGAATCCAATACCGAAAATACATCACGAAGACGACAAAGATGATCAGCACCAGCACTAAAAGCACTAAAATCCCGATCAGCCCCAACACCTGGCCTGCACTCAGTTCCTGGGCAAAAAGCATCATGGCGGTATCCTTCCTGCATCTTTCGGGGAAAAAGGACCAGACCCACCTGCCCGTCGGAGGATCACTTATTCGGGGAATCCCTTATAAGGGCTTCGCTATTGACCTGCCCAAATAGCTACTGCCTGTTTAACGTTTTTATGGGGCGTTGTCAACTCCCGGGATAAAAGTCAGCAGGTCTCGGCGCCCGGACTGTGGATAAACAAAGCACCTTATTCGTCCGGGATCAGGCTGGTTTGGTCAGCCAGCTCAGGCATCGGATTCAAACGGTTCGTCCAGCACCGAATCGATGGGGCGCTGCAGGAGGTCATCCGGTTCCTGGGGTTGGGTTTCGGCTTTCAAGGGGCGAACCACGACCCGATTGGCCCGGACTTGGAGGACTCGGACTTGTTCGCCCGGTTCGATGGGCGTGCCGTCGCTGATGGCGTCGATCTGTCGGCCATTAATGAGGATCACGCCGCTGGGGAGCATTTTGGTTTTGGCCACACCCACCTGCCCCACCAGTGCTTGGAGGGCCTTTTTGCGGGGATCTTCGGGAAGCACTTGTTCACTTGTAGGCACATCCAGCAGAATCCGCCGTCCCATCGGGGTATGCGGCCAAAGCGCCAGTCCCCCGGCAATAATGATCGGTACCCCAACCAGAGTAACCAGCAGCAGCACGATCCCGTAGGTTACCGAATGCCGAAATCCTAGCACAATCGCCCCCATAAACGCACAGGCCGACAAAAACCCCAAAATCCCTCCGGAAGGCACAAACATCTCCAGAATGGCCAAACACAGGCCCACCAGCAACAAAAGAAACGCCCAAACCCAAATATCCATCGGCACCACCCTACCAAGGTTCTGGGTAACCGTTCATGGGTTTCCTTGGGTTGCTCCGCCGGCAGCGCAGCTGACAAGCAGATTCCTCCCGGCGGCCCCATGATCGAGGTTCACACTCCGTGAATCAGTCCATTTTGGCAGCAAGGAGTGGCCCTCTCCTCCTTTTATGGTATTCTATCCCTCGGAGGAAAAAGCCGCAACTAGAGGAGGGCCAGACCATGCGATATCCCATGGGAAGAACCCTGGTGGTCATGGGGGGCGTTGTGGTAGGGGTGTTGGCCGGGTGTGTGTATGTCCAAGCGGCCAGCCAGGACGGACAACTTCTTTATAACGGCATTCGCTTGCCTCTAGATTGGCCGCCCCGGCTGGAAAAACTTTCCCGGGAACCGATGCCCGTTCCCTATCTCCACCAGCCGCCCACAGAAATCCCCATCGATTTGGGTCGGCAATTGCTGGTGGATGATTTTCTCGTTGCCCAAACGAACCTCCAGCGTCGGTTCCACCAGGCGGAGTATCATCCGGCTTGTCCGGTACTGAAACCCGACAAACCCTGGGAAAAAGCCCCTGGTCCCCCCACTGCCATGGTCTTTAGCGATGGCGTCTGGTACGATCCAACGGATCGGCTTTTCAAAATGTGGTATATGGGTGGATACTGCCGCACAGTCTGCTATGCTGTCAGTAAAGACGGCATCCATTGGGAAAAACCCGCTCTGGATGTCGAGCCGGGCACTAACATCGTCTGGCGAGCACCAAGAGATTCCAATACCGTCTGGCTCGACTGGGAGGAAAAGGACCCCCAACGCCGATGGAAACTTTTTACTACAAGCCGTTCTGAAAAGGGCTGGGTACTCAGTTTGTTTGTTTCTCCGGACGGCATTCACTGGAAGGGGCCGGTGGCTAGTTCGCCGCCCATCGGGGATCGTACCACCGTCTTTTACAATCCTTTCCGAAAGGTATGGGTGTATAGTCTTCGGAGCAGTTATCCCGGCTTGGGCCGGAGTCGGCTTTACCGGGAACATCCGGACGCCCAAGCGGGCCTGAACTGGCGGCCCGACGAACTTCGGCTCTGGACCGCCGCCGATAAACTCGATCCGTATAACCCGAACCCAGAACTGGCCAAGGTGGACCCGCAGCTTTACAATCTCGACTGTTTTGCCTACGAAAGCCTGCTGGTGGGCCTGTTTTCCATTTGGCAGGGGGATTGGCGGTCCGTCGGCAAGCCGTTTCAGAAGCGGAATGAGGTTCTGGTCGGGTTTAGCCGGGACGGCTTCCATTGGGATCGGCCTTTCCGGAAGCCGTTGGCCGGGGTCAACGAAAGCCCTGGAGCATGGAACTGGGCAAATGTCCAGTCCTGCGGCGGCGGATGCCTAGTGGTCGGCGATCAACTCTATTTCTACCTGAGCGCCCGAGAACAAAACGCCCAAACCGGCCAAAATACCACCGGCCTGGCCATCCTCCGCCGGGATGGCTTCGCCTCCATGGACGCCGACGCGGAGGAAGGTTTCCTCCTCACCCGGCCTGTCCGCTTCTCCGGAAAATACCTCTTCGTCAATGTCAACGCCGCCCAAGGACACTTCCTGGCCGAGGTCCTGGACCTCCAAGGCCAACCTATTGAGCCGTTTACCAAAGCCAATTGCGAATCGATCCGCGCAGATAAAACCTTGGTTCCGGTCCGATGGAAGGGCCGAGAAGATTTGTCTTCCCTGGCCGGCCGACCGGTCCGATTCCGCTTCTTCCTGCGGAAAGGTTCGCTATATGCGTTTTGGGTTAGCCCGGATCGGCAGGGAGCCAGTTACGGCTATGTGGCAGCCGGAGGACCTGGACTGCCCGGCCCGATAGATACCGTAGGCAGTAGGGCCGAGAGCTTGCGGCGTTCCGACCCGGCAGCAGCCAAATCGCCCCCTTAAAATCCCGTCGTCTCCGTCGCCCATCCATTCCGCTTGCTCAGCTTGGAGGCGGTTCTTCCACGGGCCGAACGATCACCCGGTAGCCTTGGACTTCGGTAACGATGATCTTTTGGCCCCGTTCGATCAACTCTCCCTCGGCCGTTACGTCCACGAGCTCGTTTCCAAACCGGGCTTTGCCGGAGGGAACCAGCCGAGTGGTGGCAATCCCCACTGCACCGACCAGATGGGTATAGTCGGCCAGCCGTTCTCGCTGGCGGATTTGTTCCGCCTCTTCCGGTTCGGGCGGCGGGAGGAACATCCGTCCAAGGACCGGCATCCGCGGCAACCACTTCCGGGTCATCCAGGCCAATATCAACACTCCTCCAAAGGCCCCGATCAGAATCATCAGCGATTGCATGGACTGGTGCACCTGATATTCGTTGCGAGGGATGACAAAGGTTTGACTGGCCAAAATCAACGAAGCGATGATCAATAGCCCACCGCCTAAACCAAAAATTCCAAACCCCGGTAAGACGAAGATTTCTAAAAGCAAGCAGGCGACCCCGGCCAAAAACAGCAGCACCTCCAACCATCCGGCCGTCCCGCCCAAAAATCGGGACCAGAAAAACAGCAGAAAACAGACCGTGGCAATAAATCCGCCCAAGCCCACTCCGGGAGTATGAAGCTCAAAATAGAGGGCAAAAAAGCCGATGGCCAAAAGCAGCCCCGCTACCTCCGGCCGAGCCAGCAGATCGATCAGATGCTGGGCCCAGCCTGGTTCGGCCCAAGGCACCCCCTCTTCCAAGGAGAACTCTTTCTGGAGCTCGGCAAAATCCCGGACCACAAAATCCGCCAAGCCCAGTTGGCCAGCCTGCGATCCTTTTAACCCGCCCCGAATGGAAACCCGCTGGCCCTTGATCCACTGGGCCGCCGTTGGGTCCCGTTTGCTCAATTCCTCCATTTCTTCTAGGGAAAACAGTTGCCGTTGCCCCCGACGGACATATTCGTACATTTCCATGTCCGGATCCACCATGGCCAACACGGTGGACCAGCCCCGATGCGCCCAGGGGCCCTCGGGATTTTTGGCTACTTTCCGGAGCAAGTCGAGATCGTCCTTGCTGGGTTGGGCTCCCCCAGGCCCGCCCAAGATGGCCTCCGGATGTACCACCAATTGGGAACAGGCCAATGCCACCAGAGCAGCATCCGCCCTGGCCTCCGAAGGGACATAGGCCACCGTGTGCACTTGCTCCTTTTTCAACGCCGGTCCTAAAAAATTGGCTAACTGAATACTTTCGCTTATCGACCCGCCCGGACTGTGAATCTCTAAGATCACCAGATTGATCCGGCGATCCCGGATGGCATCTTCGATAATCCGTTGTACTCGGCGGACTTTGTCCGAGGTAATTGGCCCTTTCAGGGTTACCCCAATCGGCGTCCAGTTTTCCGATAGGGCCAGGTCCTCTTCGATGTTCTCCGGCGCCAGGTCCAAGGCCCTAGCCAACTCCCGCAGATCCGAGGCTAAATAACCGATAAACCGTAATCGCCGGGCTTCCTCTCCGGTAAACCGGCCTGGCTGGCCGGCCGGAATCAATACCTTCGGCTCCCCCAGAATGGTCCGCTTTTGCTTCCGAAGGTCTTCCAGCCGATCCGAACACATATATTCGGTCCCTAAATCCGTCTTGACCTCCAAGATCTCCAGGGCCGGGTCCAATAACCCTAAGGCCACATCCGGAGGAAAAGTGCGGCGTCGATTCGCAATCACCTCATAGGTGCTTCGCATATCGGGTTCGATGATCCGTTCATCCACCCCGGCCGGTCCGATTTCGGCCTCCGGCGCCATAATAATTTCATCACAAGCTAGGGCCACCAATACGGCATGGCCCTGCAAAGATTGGCTGATATAAGCCACGGTACGAGCACCCCGAAGTTCACTGCTGGTAAGAAACCGGGCCAAATCGCTCGCAGCGCCAAACTCACTGCCTCGGCCGTACTCCTTCTGGTCCGGACGAACTTGAAAATGGAAAATCAAAATCGGCTGCTGATTCCGAGATCTTGCCCGCTCTAGCGCTTTGCGAACAAACAACTTGGCCCGCTGATAACTCTGGCCGTCAATCGGCAATTTCACCCGCAGAAGATACCCTACGGCAACCCTTTCCTGCCTTTCCTGGACGGCAGTGCGGGGCGGCTCGGCTCCGGGTTGCTTAACCGACAGGGCGTCCTCGTCGTTCCGTGGGCTGATCTGCGCCGGGGCGGTAAAGGCACTCTCCAGCATCCACCCTGCCAGCACCATCCCTATCGCCGCAAACAAGAGCACTTTGAGCAAGGCCAAACAGTGAACGTTCTCCCACCATGGCAAAACCTTCGGTGGACTGGACGAAAGCTTCAACATACCCCGTCCATCCTCCTCGAGCAAAGCAATGGGCCCAAAAAGAAAAGTGGCTTCCTGACGGCACCTTCCCAGGTAAGCTACGGAATTTCTTTTATGTATTAGATGTGGGAGAACGCTTTTATTATAGAACTAGGCCTCGAAAGGCGTCAATCAATCCCCCCCTTTAGTGGTAGCATCATATAAACCTTTAACGGGGCAACAAAAAAAAAGTTGGCCCCCACTCCCTCTAGGATTGTCAATGGGACCATGCCCCCATTAAGTGGGGATAGGGGCGAGTACTTTCCGGAAACTAAACGGGAGAGAGCCTTTCTCCTCCCAAAAGATTACTTTGACGATAGAAATAATCTATTTTGACTGATTTTTAAATTCCAAGAGGTTATACTGTATCGGCTTTTCGGTGGGGTTAACGGGAACCGGGTGTTTTTTCCCCCGTTGCACTCTTGTTAAATTCTGATATGATTATTTAAGGTGTAAGGTGGAAACATCGGAGGAAGTCTTTCCCGAAGGGGTTCTTCGGGAGCAAGGAATATTTGAAGAACTTCGGCAGCCGAGAGGGCATGTCGGAGGACGTCCGTTGAACGAAGCAACGAACTGGTCTTGGATCAGGCAACCCCTGCGGCATCTTCCCCCCCTGGTCCTGGTGGGCTGGTTGGCCGGGTTCTTTGCTTGGCTGAGCAGGTCAGGGTGCCCGGAGAGAGTGGACCGGCCGACGTGGCGGCGGCCCAACTGGCAGCGACCGCATGCCCCGGAGCCTCTCTGGGAGGAGGCCGCTTGGAGGCCGGCAGAACCGGCCAGGTGTAGCACTGACAGGTTTGGCAGAAAGAAGAGGGCGGTAGCTCTCTTTTTCGGAATTAAAGGTATACCTCTTCAAGGGGACTGCCCCTCCCGGGCCTCTTCCCCACAGCCCGCCGGGCAGGCCAATCCCCCTTGGATTGCCTCCTCTTCGGGACCAGCTCGTTGAACGTTCACGCCTTCTGGCGGCTGGCTACCCTCGGAAGGGTCCTTGCGGCATAGGACTTCGGCTGCCGGACGGAAAGGCCGAGGCCAAACGCCGGTTCGGCCTGGGGTACAATCTTAACCCGCAAGGAATCCCACGCGTGGACGTGCTCAAGTTTCTTATCAGTATTGTAGGCAGTGCGCTGCTGACCTTCTTGGCGATTCGGCTTCTGGATCGTCTTCGCCGGCGGGATGCCGAGGCAGAGGCCCGCCAGATCATCCAAAAAGCTGAGGAAGAAGCCGAGGCACGCCGCCGGGAAGCCGAACTGCAAATCAAAGAAATGATCCTCCAGGAAAAGGCGGAAGCAGAAAAAGAACTCCGCCGATTACGCAAAGAACTCCATGAACGCGAGCGCATGCTCGACAAACGCCAAGACGCCCTCGAACAACAAGCCGAGCAGCTCCGCAAACAAGAAAAAATCGTCGAAAGCACCCAACGCAAACTCACCGAACGCATCCAAGAGGCCAACCGCCGAAAAGAAGAACTCACCAAACTCCTAGATATGCAACGGCAAACCTTGCACGAGCTGAGCGGCCTGAGCAAGGAAGAAGCCACCAAACGCCTCCTGGAAATGCTCGAATCCCAAATGCAGCAGGAGGTGGGCGCCCTAATTTTACGCCACGAAAAACGCCTGGCCGAAATCTGTGAGCAGAAAAGCCGGGAAATCCTCCTAACGGCTATGCAGCGGTATGCCGCCGCCCACACCGCCGAAACCACCACCAGCACCGTCGATATCCCCAACGACGAGATGAAAGGCCGCATCATCGGCCGAGAAGGACGTAATATCCGCACCTTTGAGAAGCTGACCGGGGTGGATGTGATCATCGACGACACGCCCGGTGTCGTGATCGTCAGCGCATTTGACACCATTCGGCGGGAGATCGCTCGGATTGCCCTGACCAAGCTGATTGCCGATGGCCGGATCCATCCCTCCCGGATCGAGGAAATCGTGGCCGCCACCCGACAGGAAATGGAGCAGCACATCCAGCAAGTCGGCCAACAGGCCTGTCAGGAGGTGGGCATCCATAATCTGCATGAACGCATTGTCAATCTGTTGGGCCGACTGAAATTCCGGACTAGTTACAGTCAAAATGTCCTTCAGCATTCGATCGAAGTGGCCTTTTTGGCCGGCATGATTGCTGACGAGATCGGACTGGACGGGGCATTGGCCCGCCGGTGTGGGCTGCTGCATGATATTGGCAAGGCGGTGGATCACGAGATGGAAGGCGGGCATCCGAAGATTGGGGCGGAATTGTTGCGCCGCTACGGGGAGCCGCCGGAGGTGATTCATGCGGCCGCCGGCCACCATGAGGACCTGAAGATCGAAAATCCCTATACGGTTCTGGTAGCCGCGGCCGATGCCTGCAGCGCCAGCCGACCCGGAGCTCGCCGCGAAACCCTGGAACACTACATCAAACGGATGGAAGAATTGGAGTCTATCGCCCATGCGATCCCCGGCGTGGAGCACGCCTACGCCATCCAGGCAGGCCGGGAAATCCGTGTGCTGGTCAATGCCCGGGAGACCACCGACGAAACCGCCGCCAAAATCTGCCGCGATATCGCCAAAGCATGCGAACAAAAACTTACATACCCCGGCGAAATCAAAGTTACCGTCATCCGCGAAGTCCGACATACAGAAATCGCTAAATAAGCCTCCAGACTCTCCTACGCCTACCGGCCAGAAAAAAGAGACTTCCGCTAAGGGTTTTCCAGCATTTTGAGGAGATGGAGTGGGTGTGCGGGTGTTGCTAATCGGGGATATTGTGGGCCGACCAGGCCGGCAGATCGTGGAGCGGGCCTTACCGATGCTTCGCCGTCGGGAGCAGTTGGACCTGGTGACGGCCAATGCGGAGAATGCTGCCGGCGGTTCCGGACTGACCCCGGCCATTTATACCCAGCTTCGCCAGGCGGGGGTGGACGTCATCACGTTGGGGGATCATGCCTATCGTCGCCGGGAAATCCTCCCCCTCTTGGAGCAAGCAGACCGGATTGTGCGGCCAGCCAACTACCCGCCCGAGGCGCCCGGTCGATCCTGGACCGTGGTGGAAACAGCCGAGGGGATTCCCGTAGCCATTTTTACCCTTTTGGGACGGGTTTTCATGCCGCCGGTGGATTGTCCTCTGCGTGCGGCAGACCAGGTGTTGGCGGAACTGCCGCCCCAGGTGCGGGTGATCCTGGTGGATATCCACGCAGAGGCCACTAGCGATAAACAACTCTTAGCCCGGTATCTGGATGGCCGGGTCTCCGCCGTGCTGGGGACCCATACCCATGTACCCACTGCGGACGAGACCATCTTGCCGGGCGGCACCGCTTTTCAGTGCGATGTGGGCATGACCGGCCCGCATAAAAGCATCATCGGCCGACGGATCGACCGCGTGTTGGAGACGGTGCGGACCCAGCGGCCCACCCATTTCGAAGTGGCCTCCGAGGACGTGCGCCTGCAGGGAACGATCGTGGAAGTCGATCCTGCCAGCGGACGGGCCACCGCCATCCGCCCCCTCCGCCTATCCGAAGCCGACTTGCCTCCGTCGGTTGCCCCCTTGGCGGCCAAGCCCGAGGCCACCGACTCGGAAAGGGAAAACGCGTAACATTTTAGCCCAATGGAGCAAATCCCCTCTTTTCTGGCGAGCTAACCCCAGCGCGTCATTCCTGCACAAGCAGGAACCCAGGCTCCTTTGGGTGTGCCCCTTGATGCCCTTCCTGCGCAAGCAGGAATCCACCCAGG
>Ga0209809_1000269_pt1 | contig 49782 bp, 34 predicted proteins | sample YNPMSTMetaG_FD_186172 | JGI IMG/M metagenome (GOLD analysis project Ga0209809, IMG submission 186172) | Anoxygenic and chlorotrophic microbial mat microbial communities from Yellowstone National Park, USA - YNP MS-T MetaG (SPAdes) (version 2) ...
CCTGACCGCCTCCGCCCGAAAACCAGAGGAGTCGAAAAAACTCTCCCACGAAAAGCGTGCTTCGGCCTCCTTCTTCTATCATGATCTCCCTCAGCACGTTCCGCAACCCACAACAAGAAAATCTCCACTCTGTTCACCGAATGAAGCACGCTCACCTCTTCCCCGGCGGCCAAACCCGGCGCGTCATTCCCACGAAAGTGGGAATCCATTTGTTTTTTTTCTGGATTCCTTCTTGCGCAGGAATACCCAGGGGCAGACGCAAAGGGGGCTGGATTCCTGCTTGCGCAGGAATGACCCATGCGCCCCCTCACCCGGCTTCGGCTCGGCCGGCCTCGCGACGGCCAGGGGAGAAGCGAAGGAGGCAGATGGAACGTCGGCGCTCCGGGCCTCCTATTGATCTTCGCAAATCGTAGAGTCAGCCCACATGCCCTGTGTTCCGCCACCTTGTGCGTCCCTTGGTTTGGCGAAGATCAATAAAGAATGCCGACGAGACGTCTTCGGTACCATAGTCCCCTTCACCGGGCTGAGCCTTTGGCTCAGGCGGCTTTCTCCCACGGTGGAGGAGGTGACTTGCTTTATTCGGCTAAACTGTTACCTTTTTCGGGAAAGTGCCGAGGGCAACAGAAAGGAGGTGTTGGATCATGGCAGCAAAACTTCCACCGGCAGTGGCCAAACGGTTGTTCGAGGGGGTGGTGATCCCGGCAAGCCCGTTGGCCTTGGACGTCCGACGCCGTTGGGACATGCGCCGTCAGCGGGCGTTGTGGCGTTACTATGCGGCGGCCGGCGCCGGCGGCATTGCCATCGGCGTGCATACCACCCAGTTTGCCATCCGGGATCCGAAGATTGGCCTGTTGGAGCCGCTCTATCAGTTTGCCGCCGAAGAGTTCGATCGGTTGGATACCAAGTTGCCGGAGCCGCTCCTTCGGGTGGCGGGCATTTGCGGGCGAACGGACCAGGCCTTGGCCGAGGCCGAACTGGCCCGCAGGTGCCGGTTCCATGCGGGTTTGCTCAGCCTGGGCGCGATGCGGGACGCCGATCTGCCGGAACTGCTGCACCATTGCCGACGGGTGGCGCAGGTGCTGCCGATCTTCGGCTTTTATCTGCAACCCGCGGTGGGCGGGCGGGTGTTGCCCTATCGGTTCTGGCGGGAGCTGTTCGACCTGCCCGAGGTCGTGGCCGTCAAAATCGCCCCGTTCAACCGCTATCAGACGATCGACGTGGTGCGCGCCTTGGCCGATAGCGGCCGGGAAGACATCGCCCTGTACACCGGCAACGACGACACCATTCTGCTGGACCTTTTGACACCGTTTCGATTCCGGGTGGCCGGCCGGGTCGTCCAGCGACGGATCGTCGGCGGGCTTTTGGGCCAATGGGCCTGCTGGACCCGAACGGCGGTGGAACTTTTTGGGCAGTGTCGGCAGGTGGCCCAGTCCGGTCAGCCCGTTCCCCAAGAGCTGCTAGCCCGTAACGTGGAACTTACCGACGCCAACGGGGCACTGTTTGACGTGGCCCACGGGTTTGCCGGCTGTATTGCCGGTATCCACGAAGTGCTTCGCCGCCAAGGCCTACTGGAAACCAATTACTGCCTAGACCCAGCCGAGACTCTCAGCCCAGGCCAGGCCGAAGAAATCGATCGGGTTTGCCGCATGTACCCGCATCTAACGGACGACGCCTTCGTGGCCGAGCACCTAGAGGAGTGGCTTGCTGAATGAACATTTGCATCACAAGAACCCCGGAGGCAAAAACCGAGGACCTCCCGTCGAGCCTGACCGAGGGGATTGCTCCCGGCTTGTCGTTCCTGAGATGGATTGCTACGATTCGGGGCCGAGTTTCTGCCGGGCACGTTGCTGGGCCATGTAGGCACGGGTCCTGCAGGCAATGCAGGGCATATAGACCAGGGCGCCGCAGTCGGGACAACGTCGGGGCACCGATTCCCGCTCCGAATCGTCTTTGATCCGGGCTTCCAGCGGAGTGCGGAGTCGGCCCCGATGGACGAAGTTCACAAATGTTCTGCTTACCCCCACCTTTTGGGCAATCTCCCCCTGGCTAAGACGCCCCTCCGCCAAAAGCCGCTTGATCTCCAAGACCGTTTCCAGCGGAATCATCGCCAAAATCCTTCCCAAGCTCATACCCAAGGAGAAAAAACCTGAGTTTTTGAGTGGCGGTGCCAAAATCGGCAGCCCGTCAGGGCGGCCTCATCTCATGGGGATGGGGTTTCGGGCAGTGGGGCATGGAGAGGCTGCCCCGAAACGTAGCCGGTGGGGCGGCCCCTTCCTCTGCCCACCGTTGGGGTTTCTCATGATGCCGTTGGATGAAGCTGGTGGCTAACACGTTATCCGAAGCCTCTCCGCTGTGCGGGAGAGGCCGGCGGTGCCTTTGGCACCGCCGGGTGAAGGGGCGCTGGAGGGGTGCCTCCTTCGGTCCGCATAAGATGGCGGACGAGACATCCCTCTTCCGAGCACCTACCTTTGTTCTGCTACCATGGTACGCTTTGGGCAGTTGGGGGGATGCCTGTGGGTGGTGCATCCCGGCCAAACACGGAATTTCGGGACGACCCTGGATTCCGTGGTTTACCGGCCGGGTGCGAACCCGCACTCGCTCCGTGGGGAAAAGCCTTCCGGCTGCTCTTGCTTTACTTACCGGTCGGGTTCGATCCAGAAGTCGCCTGGTTCTGGTTCCGGTGCCAGATACTCGTCCATGGGGTCGAAGGCGTCCAGAACCTCCTGCAGGCTGGGGAGACGTCGGCGCTTGGGCCGGTGTGGGTTCGGATCGGCCTTTTCCGCCAAGGGTCTGGCGGAAGGCCTCTTGCCGCGGGAAGAGAATTCCGTCGGCTGGGCAGCAGGAAGGGTTGGCAAGTTCATCATGGACGAAAGATCATTTTCTGTCGGCTGGCTCGGTTCAGAGGGTTTTGGGCTGAGGCTGCGGCTGGGGTGGGCGGCCCGCGGAGCCCTCTCCGGGGCCGACCGAGGATGCCGCTGGACTTTTGGCAAGCCGGAATCCGATGGCCCCATGGCTTTATTTCTTTTGGATGGCTGTGGGCGGCCTTGGACCATGGCAAAAACTCCTTTCGGGAAAGTGGTATAATGTACATTTCAATGTATTTTCGTATATAGCACAATAGGTGCAAAAAATCAAGGGGTAGAGTAGATAATTTTTGTACTATTGATGCTCGATTTCCACCCCATCGGGGGGCAAAACCCCCGCAAATCAACCAAAAGATCACCCGAAGAGGCTGCCCCAAAATTCCGTTTTTAGCCGGCTGTTACCCGCACCGGCAGCCCCCAGACTGCCAAAACCCCTCATTTGCCTGTATCTACCCGCCCGGCCCCCCTACCAGATGGAAGGGCTAAATGGAAGGGCTAAAAATCGCCTCGAACACCCCAAATTGGGGTCGTTGTTCCCGGTGGATACCGTCAAGCTCATAAACAGGCATGTTGGAAAACGGAAAGGGTTTGGAAAAAGGGCGGGGCCCACCGGGGTGCCAATTTCGGGACGGCCCCTAAGATTCCAATGCCCAGGAGCACCTAGAAAATGGATGCAATGGCGCTTTGGTCGATCGGCACGTTGCAGACGGCAAGCAGCCGATTAGCGTAGCCCGATCAGCCGGTACCGAAGCACCACACCGTCGGGTCCGGAAACTCGGTACTGGCTGAGCTCTTGCAGCGGACTTTCGGGCATGCCAAGAGCCGCCTCCACAAGCCGGGATAACGTGCTCGTCGGGCAGATGCTTCCTTCGAGAATTGCTTGGGGAGGGCCTGGAGCGGAAAGATTCGCACAAACGTCCCCCTCCGGGCGGTGTTTGGGCAGGGCACGGTTGGCGCCGTGATCTTGGCCGGTTTGGGTCGATCGGTTTTCAGAAGGCTCGGATGTTGTAAATTCTTCCACCAAAAGCAGATGCGTAAATCCATCCTGGCGGAGCCGATGGACCAGCTCGGCCGGAGTGCGGACCTTTTGGTCATATCGGCTCGTGTGTCGATAGAGGCCCTCCGGCACGACCACCGGGTCGAAATAGAAGGTGCGTTCGTCCTCGCTTAGGATCTTGGCATCCGGCGACAGCAGCAAGTTGGCCAAGGCAGCGGCCGGGTAGCCTGGCAGGCTGCGATACAAAAACTCTTGCCTCGTTTCCAGCCCCAAGGCCACCGGCAGATGACTGCGCAGTTGGCGGCCCGGTAAGACGACCGGGATCAATAAACAAATGGCCATGCTCAGGCCGGCCACCCACCGCGGCGTCCGGTCCACCCGACCCATCTGGCTCCAGACCCAGACCACCGCCGGCGCCAGCATCGGGAGGATGGGCCAAAGGAGTCGGGCCTCCGGCTGCCACATCGTCCATACCAGGAAATACCCGGCCGCCAAGCTAAGAAGCAATTCTATGGAGCGATGGCGCTGGGTCCAGAGCAGACCGGGCAATCCAACCAGCCACAACAGTCCGATCCCCTTCTCCCCGGCGCCGAAGGGGTTCGACGGAATGGCCCGGGTCCACGGGGCGGCCAGCCGGCTGCCCGGCGTGCCCAACCAAGCCGGCAGAGCGTGCCCCGCCGAAAAGCCGGCATCGGAGGACGCATGTTCTCCTCCGCCGCTTTGCAGTGAAGAAGCGGCCTGGTGCTCGTTGCCCACCCCGGGGGCCAAAGCCGATGCCGGATCGCTTCCCAAGCAAAAACCCAGCAGGTACCAGGGGACCGTCGCCCCGGCCAGGGCGCCCAGAGCCACCAGGGCTCCCCGGACCAGGTGTTGCCGATGGTTGTGGCATTGCCAGAAGCCCAGCAAGGCCAGGCCGACCAAAACCGGGCTGATCAACCAGGCGGCCCGCGCAATGCCGGCGGCCCCGCCGAAAGCCAAGCCGGCCAGCAACCACCATTCGGTTTGCCCACCGGGGGGAGTTGGGACGCTGGTGGGGCCGCCTAGCCGGCAGGCTTGCCAACAGGCAACCAGGGTAAGTGTACAAAAGGTTGCCATTGCCAGATCACCGTGCGGGACCGACATCTCCCGAAGCACCCCCGGCACTAGCAGCACCAGCGCCCCAGCCATCCAAGCCCACCGTCGGTCTAAAACCAGCCGGGCCAAATACCCTGCCGAACATCCGAACATCACGCCCCATAACCAGTGGACCAACTGGGCGGCCACCTCCCCATCCAAAGCCAATGCCCACAAAAACCACATCGGGGCCAAAAGCGGCAGACCGCCGGGCCGGTAGGGCAGGCAACCCAGCCGATGGCCCTGTAACCACCGCTTCGGTAGTTCCAGATGATAGGAGAGGGCTTCCGGGTCGGTGGGCGGGGCCAGGGCCAACAGCAGCGCAGTCAAAGCCGCCCCAGCGGCCACACTCCACACGAGATACTCTAGCCAACCGGCCGGTCCCTGTCCCATCGGGCCTAAGTCCACTAGGCCAGACTCTTCAGGCCGATCGGCCCCTTCCGGCCTATCCAGCCGCCGGCAAAGCCCAGCGGGGCCCACCTTGTGGCCCCAGTTGGCCGAAAACAGCTTTTTCCACGCAGCGGGGGCCTCCACCTCCGCTAGCGATGGGTCCGGAAGCGGTTCCCAATCAGCAGCCAACCAGGCAGGCTCCGGGCTATCCAAGGGGGTTTGCGTTTCTGCCGACTGTTCCGGAAGCTCCCAAAACGGTATCCCGCCGGGCCCCACCAGATCCGGTGGCGGAGCGTGTTCGTAGGGAAGGGGCTGCATGGTCTGGGACACGGCCGCTGCAGCCGGGCCGACGGGTTCTCCTCCCCCCAGCGGAGTCCTCTTCGGAGCCCGGGGACCAACCTTTTGGCCCACCGACATGCTGTTTGCCTGGCTAGCCCACCGCTGTTCAGCTCGTTTGGATTTCGGCCAACCAGCCGGATGGAAAAAGCCGGTTAACGAAAACGGAGTATGTGGATATTTTTCCATTAATCGGAACAGTTGGTACCAGCCGGCCAGACAGGCTGCCCCGGTCAGCCCGGCCACCAGCAGCTCATAAAGCAGGCCCAGCACCGCCAGCCCAGCCAACACAAACCCCCACAGAAGGCTGCCCAGGGCCAACGCCCAGAGGGTTCGACCAGCCGGATCGTCGGCCAACACACGCAGCCGACAGACCACCGGCAGACCAGCCGCCCACACGGCCATCGCCATCATCAACACCGCCAACAGCGATTGACAGGTGGGCCAGATCATAACGCATTACCAACCACTAGATGAACAAATTGGACCTATGGATTACCATCCGACCACCAGGGACCACACATAGGCGGCTGCCACGGCAAGGGTCCAACCGGCAAACAGCCAGGCTTTCCAGCCGGCCAGTTTAGGCATTTCGGCAGGCACGGGGCTATTCGACCCCAGGAGCATGGCGGCCACGATCCGCCTGGCTTTCCGTAACAGGCGCGTTTGCTCCGGCGCCCAAGGGTCCGGCACACGGATCGGAGCAATCATAGGGAGATCTCCTGAGAGTAAGGCCGCCGGCTGGCGAAGCCCGTGGGCGGGACGCGAACCGGCTCCCAGGGCGGGCAGGCCGCTGCACTGCCGGCGGCAGGCCGCTACACTGCCGGCGGATGGGTCCGTCGGTGGAAGTATGTTCGGATGCCGGGCATGGATTAGTCGGCCAAGGGTTCCTGGGTCCTTTCTTCGGGAAGGATACGTCGGTACCGATCCCACCATCGGCGGAGCCGCTCCCGGAGTCCTTCCGGCGGGTCGATCCGGACCGGGCTAAGCCGGGCCGCTGCCGGGCGCTTCTCAAATGCCAATGCCCCCAGTTGCAGGCTGCGCCGCGGCCCATCCAAAGGGACCACCGCCACATGGGCACCCCGCCACAATTCCACGGCCACCCGGAAACCGGCCGGTTTGCGATGCGTATGCACCTCGTAGCCCTCCCCCGCTGCATACACCGTCACGTACACCTTGCTGCGCACCTGCCACCACCGGTAGATCTCGCTCAACGTGCTGCGCCAGAGGCTTCCATACTGGCTAGCAGCAGCCAGCACGCTCCGTAGAAGCTGGGGATACCGGCCTAGGTAGCCGGTAACCCGCCCGTGCAGCAGGATGGGTTCCCCAGCCAGGGTACATGTTTCCAGCAATCGGCAAAAATAGTTCCCTGCCGTCTCCTGGGCCGACCGGAGGAGATCGGGCTTCTGCTGGGGATGGTCTTGGCTTGCCCGCTGGGCTGCCACCAGAAACAGGTGCAGGCCGATCGGATGGACCGGAATCTGGAGCACCTCGCTTTCCGGGGGATAGAACGGAAGTTCATCGTACGCCAGCCCAACCTCGCTGCTATAGGCAAAGCCCAGCTTTTCCAGAGCCGCCAATAAGGAGCGATTCCACCGGCCATCGGGACCGGCAAAACCGATCGGCTCCAGACCAGCCTGGGCCAACAGCTCTTTGCCCCGACGGATATTCACCCAGTTTTCCTCTTCCGTCCCGTAGGTGTGATACCGATACCCATGCAAGCCCACATCCAACCCGCGCAGCCGCTGAAGCGCTTCCGGCGCCAAACGGAACGCTCCGGCGGCAAGGAAATGGCTGGTCGTGGACTCCTGACCAGCCAGGGCATCCAACGTGCTTTGGAAATCTTCGGGTTGATAGTCCTCGTGATCGATGCGCAGACAGAAAGCGCTTCGATAGGGGAACGGAAATGGCGCCACGCGAAGCCACAGCCCGCCCTGGCTTTCCACCCAGCCCCGAAGCCGATCCATCAACTCTTCCCGCACCCGGCGCTTGTTCACTCGGGCGGCCTCGGTTTCCAGACGCCAAGGGCCAACCTGCCACCCCAGCCGCTCCGCTCCCACATCCTCCAACGCCTCCAGCGGGTCCTGGGAAAACTGTCGGCGAAACTCGGCCAGATCCAAGACCACTTGCCCCGGAGCGACAATCGCACTGGGTTGGCTTCGGCTGTCGAAGATCAAAAATCGGCCCTGCGGAGGCCCCGGCCGATACATCCGATACGGAATCCCCTCCTGGAGCAAAACCTGACGAAACGCCCAGGGCACATGATGCAAAATTAACGGCAATAGGGGCAGACGAGTACCATCCATGGCTTCAGGCTATCCTTATAGGGGCCGGTGCGGAAACGGGGGACAGGGAATGGGCGCCACTCCACCGGACGGGGGGCGTGAGCAGACCAACCCCCCCCGGATGGGGGATTGTCCATGCCGAATCTCCCACTTCCGGGTAGAACATACCCCCCCAACTGTGTGCGGCGTTTTCTTTCAACAGACCAAGCCCAGCCCTGCTCTTGCTAAACCAATCCCCGCCTGGGATGGGTTCCAGCGGTTAACACCATAGGCACATCGGGCTGTTCAGGCAAGAGCATTCCGGAGGATTTCCGCCCCTGCGCCGGGCGAACTCACCCCCCCACTCCAGCCCATTCCTTTCGTTGTAATATTAGCCGATTCCATCGCTCTCTATCTCATTCTCATTCCTGCGAAAACAGCAGTCCGGGCTGCTTTGTGCCACGGCAATCTCCCCACCCGGCCAACCTTATGCCCACCTATCCCGCCAAGGGAGCGGCGTAAAATCTGGATTCCTACTTTCGCTGGAATGAGACGTCGGAGCGGCTTTCGACGGTCAGTGGAGAGGCAATCCTCGGCCCTCCGAAGCAGGTCCCTCCAAGGGTTTTGCTTTCGGCTAAAATGTTACCTACAACAATGGAGGCCATTGCTTCTGCTGGATACCTCCTCTATAAATTGGATACCTCTATAAATAGTTCCGGGCCGGTTTCTCGGTACGGTCCCCAAAGGAAATCTGATAGAGAGGAAGAGGAAGGGAAAGACGGTTCCGGGACGATTCCGGCAAGGAAGGTGTCCACTGGCTATTGGGAACCCGATCGGGAGGAAATGGGAAGCCGGTTCCGGGCCAGCAACCCCATTTGGAGGGGGTATTAATCCCCCCGACCAGGCCTCTACAACTTAGAGGGGATAAAATCGGCTCGAACCCCCCAAATGGGGGATTGCTTCCGGTGGGTGGATACCCTCCACGGACCGGTTTTTGGGGTAAAGGGGGGTGGTGGATAAATCCCATATCGGAGGCGACCAAGGTGGCACGGGTTCTGATCGGGCATGTGGAAGATGCCGAGACCTTCCGAGCAATTCAGGAGGCAATCCAGACGGAGCGCCCGTATCTTCGGCTGAGCCGGGTGGAAGTCCAAGGCCAGACCGAACTTGCTCCCCAAGCGGGGGGAATGCGGGTATTTTGGATTTATCGGGGCCGGGGCGAAGTCTTTTTGCCCGCCGGGTACCGAACCCAGGAGGGCGATGGCCAGCCGTTGCCGGCAGACTATCGGCCGGACCCGCTCGATCCGGACTTTGCTCAATTGCTTCGGACGATTCAAACCGGGCTGACGGCGGTGCGTCCAGCTGCCCGGATTCCGGTGCAGGCCATCCTGGACCGATGGAAAAAGGAGGAGGTGTTTGTGGGCGATATCGGGGGGGAATTGTGGAAATTAGAACATGTGCCCCGGCCCTGGTCCGAAGACCCCGCCACCCAAACCGCCTTGGAAGGTCTGTTTGGGCTGTACCGCTCGGTGGGTTATTCCACCAAACAATCGGCCGGTTGGGAGCCGATCCTCGAAGGCGATCAACTCATCGCCGACGCCGGGCAGAGTCTGTTAGTCCGGGGCCAATTCGCCTGCCTGAGCATGGAACACACCGCCCGGCCTCGGAGTCATGTTTCCGCAGTGCGTCGGCTCCGATACTTGGCCGACACGGCCGGCGGTTGTAACCCGGATTTCGATCCCTTCCGTCGGCTGCCGTTGACCTGGTACATGACGGCACCCGGGGATGCCGACGACGGCGTCAACTGGGTCAATAGCCATGTGGTGAATATCCCCACGGAAACATCGCCGAGCCATTTTCATCCGTCTCGGCCTGTGCGCGGCGGCCAACTCCAGACGGAGATGTATTTGGTGCTGGATCCGGCCAGTTATCGGCTGAACACCTCTGGCCGACAGGCCTTTTTGATTGTGTTTCCGGATTTGCGGGCGCTGGCACGCTATGAGCAGTATCCACTTTCACCAGGTACTTTTGTATATATTCCGCCGGGCACCGGCCACCGAGGTTTAGATGTGTTTGTCAACGTGCTTACACTACCCGGCTTTAAGCCGCACAACGAATACTACATCGATCGGGACATCCGAGATCTGGCCGGCGGGAAATCTCCCTACAACGAGTCCCTTCTGGATGCCAAAAACTACGACCGGTTGGAAGAGCTTCTGGCCTGAACCGTCTGGCAGTGCGAACCTCCCGTGCGGTCTATTTGCGGAAGGGCGAAGGCCTATGCTGCTAGGCCGACCGGGCGAGCGTCCCGCCCGGATGTTTTGCCGGTTCACCGCTCTTCATGAATTAATGCTCACTTTCTCCCTCGGCGGAACGGTGTGGTAAAATAGCCTCCGTCATCTGGGAAGAAAGGGCCCTAGGAAGGCAGCGCAGCGGGAAGGAACTTTTGTACCCGTGGTCTGGCCGATTTCTCGGAAGCCGACCGAGAGGATTTCACCGGGAGGTTGCCTGCCGATTTTCCTCTTCTGAAAGCAATGGAGCCGGCGCCAGTGAAATATCTGTCCAGCAGGAATGGATGGACGGTTCGGTGGCGGTGCTGGGCGTATGCGCTGGGCTGGCTGGCCGTGGTGGCCGTAGCAGGAGCGTTGCGGTTGCCCGGGCTGGACCGTCGGCCCATGCACCCGGACGAAGCCAATCAGGCCTGGAAGACCGGACTCTTGTGGCAGACGGGGCTGTATCGATACGATCCGGCCGAACACCACGGCCCCACCCTCTATTATCTGACGTTGCCGGTGTTGTGGCTTGCCGGTCCGGCCGATTTTGCCCAAACGACCGAAACGCACTATCGGCTTGTGCCGGCGCTGGCCGGGCTGGGCCTGGTGGCGGCGGCGCTGCTGTTGCGCAACGTCCTGGGCGATGGACCGGTGTTGTGGGCCGCCGGACTGACTGCCCTCTCGCCCGTTATGGTCTTCTATAGCCGATACTACATCCAAGAGATGCTGCTGGTTCTATTTACCCTGGGGGTGTTGGGCAGTGTGGCCCGATGGCGGCAAGCCAGCAGTCCAACCGGGGCGGTCGTTTGGGCGGCGATCTGCGGCGGCTTGGTGGGCCTGATGGCCGCTACAAAAGAAACCTGGACGCTTGCCCTTGCCGCCATGGCCGCCGCCGGTCTGCTTGCCGCCGTCTGGAACCGTGGGATCGGTCGGGCCGGGAGCCGACCCTGCCCAACGGGCAGCCCGAGACCTGTCGATCCGAGGGGCCGTGGGGCAATCCGCCCGCCTTCGAGCGATCCGGCCGGCCAAGAGCCGAGCGGCCTGCCACCGCTGGCGCCTTGTTCAGCAAGCCATCCGGCGGGAGGAAAGCACTGGGTTTGGCCGATCGTTTGCGCTCTGGTGGCTTTCCTGGGAGTTACCATTCTTTTTTACACCTATCTTGGCGTTCATCCGGAGGGTTTGTGGGACGCCTTCGGATCGTATCGGGTGTATCTGCAGCGGGGTGTGGAAGCAGGTCCGCATCGCCATCCCCCTCTGTTTTACCTGGAGCGGCTTCTGGGCTATCGGGCCAAGGGCGTCTTCTGGAGCGAAGGGGTGATTGTTCTTTTGGCGGCGATAGGGCTGCTGGACGCCTTCGGACGCTCTCGGAGCGACGGCCTCCCGATCCACCGGTCCGAACCGCATCTAGCCGGGCACTGCTCCGCACATTCCGATGCCGACGGCCAGAGTTTCGTTCGATTTTTGGCGTTCTATACGGTGATTTTAACGGGGCTCTACTCAGCCATTCCGTACAAAACGCCCTGGTGTGCGATTCAGTTTTGGCAGGGGTGGATTCTGTTGGCCGGTTGGGGCGGGGGGCGATTGGCAAGTTGGACGCTGGCCTTATCCCACCGGCGGCTGGGCCGGCTTGCCATGGCACCAGTCGGCATCGCCCTGCTGCTGGGGTTGGGCCATCTGGCCTGGCAGAGCGAGCAATTGAATTTCAATCCTCGGCTTTATGCGGACGGCCAGCGAAATCCCTGGGTGTATGCCCATACGGCGACGCATATTCTCCGGCTTGCCGAACGGATGGAGGAGTTGGCCGCCGTGGTGCCGGAAGGCCACCGGATGACGGTGCATGTCGTGGTGGCGGACAATTACTGGCCGTTGCCCTGGTATTTACGTCGGTTTGACTCGGATCGGGTGGGGTATTGGGCATCGGCGGATGAATGGACAAAAGTTCATAATCGCTTGCCGCCCCCCCATGTACTGATCGTGCAGGCGGAACTAGGAGATCAAATCGAGCCGCTCCTTCCAGCCCAGTATAACGGCCAAATGCTTTTCCGCTTGCGACCGGAGGTCTTCCTTCGGGTGTATGTGCGACAGGACGTGTGGGAGGCGTTTTTACATTCGGTTGGTTCGACGGGCCAATAGGGCCGTAAGCCGGTTTGGGCCGCTGAGCAAAGGCTGCTGTGGCCCTCTCCAGCAACAGGAGAGGGTTAGCGGGAACAAAGCGCCGCTACCCTGGCTGAAGGCGCTTGTGTCCTTCCCGCGCAAACAACAGTCCCGTATTCCGCCGCTGCCTTGGCCGTCGAGAGGCCGGAGTGCAGACAGGACGTCTGGGGTACGGGGGGCCCCCTTGTATGTCATTCCCACGAAAGTGGGAATCCAGTTGTTTTTTCTGGATTCCTGCTTACCCAGGAATGACACTTCAGTCCCCGCCCCCGGCCCGGCCTTCGGCATTGCCTCCCGGCAGGGGGCAGGGCTGACGGCTGTGCTCCCCCTCTCACCCGAACTTGCTGTCCGGAAGAGCCAAAAGTTCACCTGGTCAAATTTCCGGCTTTTGGCGGACGAGGCTGCGAAGTTGCTGCGGGCACAAGCCAGGCACTGGCCAAACAGATCAGACCCAAAAGCCCCACGACCACGCCGACGATGAGCCAATTGGTGGCCGAGGCCACTTGCTGCTTATATCGGCTCATAGGAGCGTCGGAAAGGAGGTCTAACTGCCGGGGTAGGCTCTGCCAGGCAAAATAGCTTTCCAGCAAGGTCAACTGGTCGGTGGTTTTGCGCAGGGGTTCTTTTTGGCCGGCAGGCGGCGGCGTTTGCCAGATGATCGGGTCGGGCACTTGGGGCTTTTCCGGCCAAGACCAAACCAACAGTCCCACCCATCCCAGAGCCAACAGCAGCACCAGGGCACCAATGCTCATCAGGCGGTGCCGAACCCCCCAGGCGGCGCCCCTCTCGGGCATCCGTTCCGCCGGGGCCAAAGGCAAGTGCCGCATGGCCAACAGGGGGGGCACTTCCAGACCCTTCCCACAAGCGCACCAGATCGTCTGGCCTGCTTGAGCCGGTTCCACCACCTGCTCCCGCCCGCAGGAACACCGCAACAGATATTTTTTACCCATCCGAAAGCGTCCTCTCTAAGATTTTGTGAGTGTATCCCCCTGGCCAAGCCCCGACAACTTGGAGGGGGTAAAATCGGCTCGGATTCCCCAGAGGGTGGGAATTCCTTCCAGCGGCTATAGCCCACGTATCTCCTCTGGGGATCGCCGATGGCTCCCTCTGCATCGTACTCCACGCCAGGGGGAGTTTGAAATCCCTGGCGATCTGCTACCGGTACGAAGCATCCAGCCCGATGGTTTTAGCGGAGGCATCCAGTTGGAGAGTTGGGTGGGCAGATTTCGGAGGCTTGGGGTGGCGGAAGGATTTGGCCGCCCAGCTCTTGGTGGGGGGTTGGAGGAGAGTAGGGGCGGCGCAGTTATTTTGTCTATTTTATCCATCTTATCTATATTAACAAGAAAGAGGGGAGAAGAAAAGAAACGAAAGAATTTTCTACTAGACCTTGGCGGATTGCTGCTTAGAATAAAATAAATCCCACGTGGTCCTCGATCTAGCCAACAGCCTTCTATGGAAGGCCCCTGGGTGATCGTTGAGGTTTCACCCAACCTATCTTGAATGCGAGGGCCCATGGGAGAGGAGGTTCGGCTGCTGGTAGGACCGGCAGACGGTCTGGGACTCCCATGAGGGATCCTTTGGGCAGAAGGATGTAAGGGGTGGGCAAAGGGGATGACCCCAGGGGCGCAGCAGATGGGATGCCACCAGGTGGGCGCAGGGGATTTTCTTTGCCCTGCCCGGTACGGGTTACCTTAGTGGATTTTTTTACCAAATTTTGGCTTCGGCCAATCTGTTGGGTAACCGGTGGTAGAATTTGGGTGATCGGGCCCAGTGGCGATGTGGCCTGTGGTGGCTCTGGATGGGTCAACCGGAAGACCAAGCTGCATCCTCGGGGCCGATTGCCCACGGAGGGCAAGCGGGGAATCCTCCGTGGGATTACCCCCCTGGTCCGGATTTTCTCTATGGGAGTCTAGGGGAGCGATCGGTTGGGGATTGGCAGAACGTTTTCGGGAGCTTCGTTAAAGGAGGAGGAATCTCTTGTACGACATGATCCTGGACGATTTGGACGACGATGTGGAATCCGTCGGCGACGAGGCCCTCGATGTAGAGGACAAAGAAGCGCATTTAGAGTTTGAGGACGTCTTAGACGCCCACGTGGACGATGACTTGGATTTCGAAGAAGAGGAGGAAGACAGTTCCTTTACGGAAAAAGAGGAGGAGGAGGAGGAGGACACTTTAGAGGCCGAGCAAACCGAATCCTGGTCCGACGATCCGGTCCGGATGTATTTAACCCAGATGGGCGAAATCCCGCTGTTGACCCGACAGCAGGAGATCGCCTTGGCCAAGCAGATTGAAATCAACCGGGCCAAATTCCGGCGTCGGGCCTTGGAGTGCGGTTATGTCTTGCAGATTGCGGTAAAAATCCTCCGCCGGGTGCTGGACGGCTCCTTGCCGTTTGATCGGACCATCCAGGTTTCGGTTTCGGATCGGCTGGAGAAGAATCAGATTTTGGGCCGATTGCCGCACAATCTCCGCACTTTGGAGGTTTTGATCAAGCGGAATCGGCACGATTATCAGATCGCCACCAGCCGAAGTAAACCGATGGGCAAACGCCGGGCGGCTTGGCGACGGTTGGGGCAGCGTCGGCGTCGAGCGGTTCGGCTGCTCGAAGAACTCGGCCTGCGCACCCAACGCATCGAGCCGATGATCAAAGTCCTGGAAGATTTCAGCCGCCGGGTCGATGAACTCAAAGCCCGCATCGACCAGCATCGGGCGCAAAACCGTCCGCCAGAAGAACGGCAGCCTTGGCTGATCGAATACCGAAATATCCTCCGCACCCTGGAAGAAACGCCCACCAGTCTCCGAAACCGCGTGGCCTATCTGAAGCAAATTTATCAAAAATATCAAGACGCCAAGCGAGGTCTCTCAGAAGGCAATCTTCGGCTGGTGGTCTCGATCGCCAAGAAGTATCGCAATCGGGGCCTGAGCTTCCTGGATCTGATTCAGGAAGGCAATGCCGGCCTGATGCGGGCCGTCGATAAGTTCGAGTATCGCCGAGGCTTCAAGTTCTGCACCTATGCCACCTGGTGGATTCGCCAGGCCATTACGCGGGCCGTGGCCGATCAGGCCCGCACCATCCGCGTCCCCGTCCACATGGTGGAAACCATGTCCCGGGTGCGGAATGTGTGTCGGAAACTCCGGCAGAAACTCGGTCGGGAACCCACCTTGGAAGAAATTGCCGAGGCCTCCCAGACCGGCCTGGACGAAGCCCGCCGGGTGCAAAGCATGAGCCGGTATCCGGTCAGCCTGGATCGCCCCGTCGGCAATAGCGACGACAGCCACTTCGGCGATCTGCTCCCGGATCAGGATGCCGAAAGTCCTGCATCCGGTGCCGGTCAGCAAATGCTCCGCCAAACCATCCACAAGGTGCTGAAAACCCTCAGCTACCGCGAACGGGAAATATTGAAGCTTCGCTACGGCCTGGGGGACGGCTATTGCTACACCCTGGAAGAGGTCGGTCATATCTTCCGGGTCACCCGCGAACGCATCCGCCAGATCGAGGCCAAAGCCGTCCGAAAACTCCAGCAGCCCAGCCGAAGCCAACAACTGGTCGGCTTCCTAGATTGACTGTATCCATCCGGCCAGGCCCCTACAACCTGTAGGGGAGAAATCGGCTGGAGCCCAATAGATTGTGGCAGTTACTTCCGGTGGATACAGTCAAACTAGACTAATTTGACGGTATCTACCCGTGCGGCTCCTCTACCAGACGGAGGGGCTAAAAATCGGATCGAACACCACCAATTGTGGTGGTTGTTCCCGGGGGATACAGTCAAGCTAAAAGTCTCTGTCCGAAACATTCCCGTAGCCCGTCTGGTTCTGTCTCGGTGGGGTTTCGGAGAGGCTTGCAGCAAGCCGCGGTTGCCCAAACGTCGGTTTTCGGTTCTTTTGGCAATCCAATCCGGTCTGGGCAGCCTAGGGGCTTCGGGGAAAGGTTGGTGGGTGCATCCGGTTTCCCGACCGTTTCCAACACAATTTTCCCAACCTTTGGCAAGCCCGATTGTCGAAAATTGGCGGGATTTAATTCTCCCCCAGAAAAGGGATATTGCCTCCCCATCATGGCGTCCTCCTCCCAAGGGCCTCTTCCCAAAGGAAGAGGCCCTTTGTATTTTAATAGAAGTGGGCTTTGGATTGTGCATAATGTTTTGGTAAACTAGACTTCCCCCCGCCTCCATGGGCGGCCGGCATTTTCCCCTTCCTACCGGAGTCCGTATTTGTCCCCTTTCCCCTCCAAGGAGCGCTACGATGGACCTCGGAAAAGCCCCTCGGAACCTGTCGAGCTCTGGCCGTTTTTTGCCCTCCGGCCGGCCTCGGCAAGCTCGACCGTTCCTCTCCTCTTGTTGGCGGACGCTTGCCGGAGCCGGGTTGCTCATCGGACTGCTGGGCACATTGGCCGTCGGCGCTGCCAAAAACAACAAAGCCCCTGCTAAAAACAAATCCGCAGCCCCTCCGTCTGCTAAGGTAATCCCTTGGAGTCCGCCTGAATCCACAGACCTCCCCCTGGACCCCGAGCAACTGGGTTTTGAAGAGATCGTCTTCGTCAAGCGCAGGCCGTATTCTTCTGATCACTATTACACGGACATTAACAACGGCACCGCCCCGGACCGGTTTGATCCCCGAAATGGCATCTACATCTACCATTTGCGCACTCGCACCGAGCGGCCGGTGGTTACCGCAGCGCAACTGCCTGGCGGCAAAGGGTTTATCGGCTATATCAGCTTATCCTTCGACGCCAAGAAGGTGCTCTTTGATTTTCGGGAGCATCCGGGGGCAGGGTTTCGGATTTGGGAGGTCGGTTTGGACGGCTCCGGGCTTCGGCCGCTGCTAGGCCCTCCGCCCGATGAAGCCGAAAAAGTGGCCCGCTGGGGCCGTCCCTTCCATACCGATGATATCCATCCCAATTATCTGCCCGACGGCAAAATCATCTTTTCCTCCAGCCGATGCGAGCATACCATCCTGTGCGGCGGCTCAGCCCACCTGGCCGCTCTGAATCTCTTCCGCTGCAATCCCGACGGCACTCAGGTGGAACAACTGACCCACAGTCCGGTAAGCGAGTTCTGTCCGGTAGTCCTGGACGACGGCCGGGTCATGTACCACCGGTGGGAATATGTGGATAAAGGCGCCCGGGTGGCCAAAACCGTCTGGACCATGAACCCCGACGGCACCCATCCGCAGGAACTCTACGGCCTGGCCGACGATACCACCACCGTCTATATGTATCCCAAACCGCTTCCGGGAAGCTCCGAGCGCTTCGTCTGTGTAGGCACCTGCCACTTTCCGCAGGGGGCCTGTTTGGGGGCCATCTTGCTGGTCGATGCCGGCAAGGGTCTGCGCATTCCGGGGCCGTTGCCGCACGAGCCCGGCTTTGTCCCCTTGGATTTCCGCTGGCCGGTGGTCAACATCACCCCCCATGTCTGCATTGACCGACGCACGGAGCCCGGCTGGTTCTTCCGCACTCAGGACGGCCAATATGTCCATGACAAAACTGGGCAGAGCGGACATCTTTACACCCATCCGTATCCGATCACCGATCGGCTCTTTTTGGTCTCCTATAAATATGATCCATCCCACCATGCCCAGCATACGCCCAACGCCTATGCGATCTATTTGTTGGACATTGAGGGTCGGCATCGGCTGGTGCACAAGGATCCGGACCTTTCCTGTTGGCATCCCACGCCGATTCGGCCACGCAAAGTCCCGCCGGTGATCAAAACCGTTCGGGATCCGGAATATGCGGCCAATGGCCAGGCCGTCTGCATCCTGACCAACGTTACCCAGGGCATGGACGGAGTCAAACCGGGCGAGGTGAAATGGCTTCGGGTCAACGAGGTATTGCCCCGCTACTGGTCCACCGGGCGCCGCTGGAACCCGCATATCAGCAGTTCCTCCTGGCGGGCAGCCCTTTGGCCGAGAGTCCAGTGGGGTGTTGTCCCCGTGGAACCCGACGGATCGGCCCATTTTGTGGTTCCGGCCGGCCGGGCCATCTTCCTGCAGGCCCTGGATGAGAACTTCCGAGAAATCCAGCGGGAACGCACCTATGTGAACTATGCCCCGGGCGAAGTCCGCTCCTGCACCGGTTGTCACGGCCAGCGGAATTACACGCCACCGCCGCTCGGGCCGAACCCGCCGTTGGCGCTGTGTCGACCGCCCAGCCCGCTTATGCCCCAGCCCTGCGACCTGGTCGAAAACGGCGGGGACGGCAAACCCGGGCAGGTCATCCATTATCCGACGGATATCCAGCCCCTCTGGGACGCCAAATGCGTCTCCTGCCACGGCGCCCAGAACCCCGCTGGCGGACTGCGGCTTACCGGCGAAGTTACCGAAATGTACAATGTTTCCTATGAGCAATTGGCCACCAAAGAGCTGGCCGGCCCGCTCATCTCCGAGTTCATCTCCTTCCTCAAAGGCGATCAGGGCAATTATAACGGGGCCTACCTGCCGCCTCGGAGTCTAGGCTGTGCGCAAAGCGTACTCATGGCCGTGCTGACGGATCCGAAACATCCCAAAAATGCCCAAACCGATCATACGAAAATGCTCACGCCGATCCAGCTCCAGCGCCTGGCCCGCTGGGTAGATTCCAATTATCAGTTCTATGGGAGTTACTTCGGCCGACAACACGCCCACTGGGTCAACCCCGACCCGAACCAACCGGCCTACAACCCGGCCACGGACTTCCGACGTCGGCCCACCTTCGAAGAGGCCATCGGCTTCCTGGCCCCCGCCTGGCACCATTAAACCCCCTGTGTCATTCCTGCACCCTACGTGTCCTTCCCGCGCAAGCGGGGAGCCAGGGTCTTTGCGTCTGCCCCCTGTGGGCGCTGCCGCCCCCTGTGTGCCCTCCTGCCCCCTGTGTGCCCTCCTGCCCCCTGTGTCATTCCTGCGCAAGCGGGAACCCAGCAGGTGTCCTTCCTGCGTAAGCAGGAATCCAGAAAACAAACAACTGGATTCCCACTTTCGTGGGAATGACACACAAGGACGGCAGAGGCCGGCCAGAGCCGCGACCGCTTAGAGAGTGGCACGCCGGCCGGGTGAGGGGGGCATTCGCCTCTCCCCAGCGCGGGAGAAGCCGGCGGTGCCAAAGGTACCGCCGGGTGAGGGGCCCCCTTTTCGTGGGGATGGCATCCAAAAAGGGATTTCGGTGGCCCTAGGAGGCTGCCCTGCTGCTTACCCAGCAGTCCTACAGCTGATCCCTCCGTTCGGCTAAAATGTTCCCGGGAACTTTATCTTCACGGGACCGGTTCTGCCGCCTACGAGTTGCAGGGGCGAACCATCGTTGGGAGCTACCGATCGGGGGAATTCGTCCCGGTGGATAGCGTCTGCTTATTTCCCTACCAGCAGTTTCGCGGCAGCCAGCAGCAGCACAGCGGCCAGGAGGCGTTTGAGGCTCATGGGGCTGGCATGTCGGCTGCCGACATGGGAGCCGATCAAGCCCCCTGCCACCGCGGCCAGGGCAATCCAGATAAATCCTGCAGGAAAGTGGACCGTGGCGGTTAGATACCCGGCCAGGCCGGCTACGGAATTGACCCAGATGAAGGCGGCCGACAGGGCGGCGGCCGGTTTGGCGTTCGCCCACCCAGCCAGGATGACCAGGGGGGTGAGGAAAATGCCTCCGCCGGTGCCGGTCAGTCCCGACAGCAGCCCGATCCCTCCGCCCACCAGCAGAGCAGCCCACCAAGGGACCGGTCGGCTCTTGCCTTCGGGCGGGGGGCGGAGAGCCATTCGCAAAGCCGCCCCCAACAGCACCACCCCCAAAATCCGTTTCAGCACCCCCGACGGCAACTGGATATATCCGCCCACAAACGCCATCGGCACCGATGCGACGGCAAAAGGCCAAAAAAGCCGCCACGAAAAAAATCCCCCCCGCCAAAATTGCACCCATCCCAGCGTGGCTACCAAAATGTTTAGCCCCAAGGCGGTCGGTTTGAGGGTTTCGGCGGGGAAATCGGCCAGGGCCATCACCGCCAAATACCCCGAAGCCCCCCCATGGCCTACCGCCGCATACACCAGCGCCACCCCAAAGAAACCCACCAAAAGAAGGCCGTTTCCTAAAGTGTTCAAATGATCCATGATTGAAATATCCATTATCAAGACCGGGCAACGCTTCCTCCCAAAAGGAACATCTTAACCTGGAAATGGCGGAATACGCTAGCCGAATGAAGGCGCCCGAGGTGTCCCTGCTGGGTAAGCAGCAGTCCAAGTTCCCTTGTACCTGCCCCTGTGCGAGTGTCTTGCAAACGGTACTCAGGCAACATGGAATTTTGGTACCACTTTGGCCAAATGAAGCAGGCCGGCCTCTCCCGCCAGGGGAGAGGGGCCTTATGGGTCATTCCCACGAAAGTGGGAATCCAGTTGTTTGTTTTCTGGATTCCTGCTTACGCAGGAATGACACCTGCTGGGTTCCCGCTTGCGCAGGAAGGACACGGAGGGTGTAGGAATGACACGGGGCCCTGTCCCGCTAGGGGACAGGCGGATGCCTGTCTCCCCGGCCTGGCCCCTACAGTTGGAGGGGCTAAGAATCGGATCGAATACCACAGATGGTGGTCATCGTTCTGGGGGGATCCAGTCAAGATAGGGGAATGGGCAAACCTGGAGCTATTAAGCTTCGCAAATCGTAGAGACGCGAAATTCCCTGGGTTTTGGCCAGGTCGGTGTCCCTTAGAGGCTATGCTGAAATGGGTACTCGGGGGGGGCCTGGGCCGTTGCCAAACCCTTCCGATTTACCAAAGTGTCCGTTTTATGGGGGTTTTAGCAGTCTGGGGGCCGCCGGTGGGTAGTACATCTGGCTAAAAACGGAATTTCGGGACAGCCCCTTAGTTTTGCGAAGACCAACAAGCGGGCGGAAACCGCACTATAGGGACCGAGGTGGAGTGGCGAGCGAGGCCGAGCCGGGCAGCCAGGCTGCAGGAATCTCCTGGCGTTCCCGTCGGACGATCTCCAGGATGTCCTCTTTGGCCTGGAAGAAGGCGTCGATGACCCGGGGGTCCCATTGTCGGCCGGCCCCGGCCCGCAGGATGGTCTCGATCTTTTCCATGGGCATTCCTTTGCGGTAGGGCCGATCGCTGCTCATGGCGTCGAAGGCATCGGCCACCGCCACAATCCGGGCGCCTAGCGGGATTTGCTCGGCCGGCAAACGGTCTGGATAGCCGCTGCCATCCCACGCCTCATGATGATAGAGAATGATCGGCAGCACATTATCCAATTTTTTCAGGTCCTGCAAGATACGGTGGCCGATCCGCACATGCTGCTGGATATGTTCGTATTCTTCCGGAGTGAGTTTGTCCGGTTTGCGGAGCACACTGTCTTCGACGCCGATTTTGCCGATGTCGTGCAATAGGCCCGCCAGATAGATGGTTTGCTGCTGACGGGCATCCAGGCCGAGCTGTTGGGCCAGCCGGACGGAAATCTGCGCCACCCGTTCACTATGGCCACATGTATATTTATCCCGGGCGTCCAGCGCTGAGGTCAGGGCGCGAACAATGCCGGCCAATAGCTCCGACTGTTGCCGATATAGCTCCAGGTTGCCGCTATGGATGCCCAGGATAGCGGCCACGGAACTCAGCAAGCTGGCCTCCACGGTGCCGAACTCGCCGTCATCGACATGGTTGAAGCCGGCCAGCCAACCGAACAGATTCTCCCCTTCTACCAAGGCGACCAGGATCAATTGCCGAATCTCCGGCATGGGCCAGTCTGGTCGGCAAGTAACTGCCCGGTTCAGCACCACCGGTTGCAGCGGCACGCCGAGACAGAGATGCTGGACGAGTCGGCTGAAACCGGCGTTATCGACCGGGCAATGGCCCGCTGTCAGAAGCACCGGCTGAGTCCGGCCTGGACCGGCCCGATGGCTTTCTGCGTCGACCACCGGCAGCAGTTGCAAGGCCACCCCCTCGGCCAGCAGCACCTCCAGCAGCCAATCCAACACCACCCGGCCAAGTTCTTCATCGCTCCGGGAAATCTTCAGGTTCCTGGTGAGCCGATGCAAGAGGCTGATCTCTTCATAGGTATTGGCCAGGTGGGCGGACAGGCTTTCGGCTTCCTGGGCAAAATGTCGGCAGCGGTCCTGCTCCTCGAGATAGTGAATGGCCAGATCGGCTAGTCGCAGCAGCGATTCGGCCGACCAGACCGGTTGGCGTTTGGCCCAGGCGGCTGCGTCCTGTTCGGTAACGCCCAGCACGGCGGCCGGCCCGGCCAGGTTTTCCCCCTCCTTGATCGACCGAGCCAGGAAGAATCCCACGGCTACCAGATGAGCGGTCTCGGTTCGGCAAAGTGGAAATGCTAACACCAGGAGCGGATCTTCATCTTCTAGAAATTCCGGCCGGGCATGTTGGGCCACCTGCCCGCACAGGGCGATCCACAAATCCCATCGGGCGCCCGGAGGATAACGGATGGGGCGGAGCAATTGGCCGGTCTCGGTCTCCACCACCGCCAGTTCGGCCCCAAAGGCCCGCTCCAAAACCGCTACCACCTCGGTCAGCCCTGCCGGCAACAGGTCCTCACGAAGAGCTTTTCGATCCCGAATACCTACCATGGGGCCCATGAGGTTCCTCCCGAACGGATCTGATGCTGGCAGCCCCTTTGGATTGCTGGGAACATTGGTTTTGCAGGTAGGCGCAGCGAGTTGGAAGTGCCTGACACCCGCTCCATATGGGGGGGCAAGATGGCCTCCATCGGTGGTTCTAGAGACGCCTTTTCTCCGGAGGGGTTCTTCCCGGCAACCGGAGCCTGCTTCTGGGAGCCAAACTGCTCCTAGACAACTTTAGGTCATAAATTCCCTCCAAAGAGGGGCGAATTTTCCCAAGAAATCTGGCCCCCAAGCGAGAAAAAACCATCGGAAAAAGGAGTTCAGAGAGCGATACCCCCCGGAAAGAGGAGGTTGGATAGCTCATTAGTTCGGTTGCATCGGAACCTAGCCCAGAGGCGGCAGGCGGAAAAAAAGAAAAACGTCCCGGGCATTCCCCCTCTTCCGGGGATATGCAGACCACCCGGGCCATCCGTAGCGGCGCCCACAAAGCATCCGGTGCGAAGGCAGCCTGTTGCAAAACGGCTTTCTGCTGGAAAGAATAGGGGAAAGTCTTTTCTCAGTGGATCGGGGAGACGGTTCTTGTTGGGAAAATAAAAATTCGTTCATAAATATTTTTTTGTTCACGTTTCTTGGGGGTCCTCCGGGTAGGAGGGGCGGAGGCAGCCGGAAGGCGACGGGCACCCAGCGGGCCTATCCGGTAGGCACTCGGCAGAAGGCGGAATAGGAACATATGTTCCCCACAAGGAGATATTGGAGCCCCTTCCACTCGGCCCTTAGCCCCGCCTAGCAGGGCACCCCCTCTATACACCGAAAAGATTTCCGGTACGATAAAGCTTTTTGTGGAACCTCCAACGGTAAACGGAGACGCCGGATTTTTGCCATCCGCTGTTGTAAAATCGGGAGTTCCCCCAATTCTCTCTGGGGCTCGGTTCATGGGGTTCCCGAAGGGCAGAACCGGCCGTTTGCCGCCCGCTGGTTCGCTCCTGCTCGAACGGAATTTCCCGTGGGAGGTCCAGCAGAGGGTTTGGTCGCCGAGAACCGAGACCGTCGGCCAGGGGAAAAGACTTCCGATATTCGCAACCTTTGGGTCGGCCAAGAACATGCATGAATTCGGTCTGGCCGGAAGTCCAGGCCGCCATGACCCACTCACGGAAGAGACATCGGACCAAACCGATGGTGGTCAGCAAGGGACTAGGTTCTGGTTGGTCGTATGGGTTTTTCTTTCGAGGAGAGTGGGCCTATGGAAACGCATGGCTATGGTCGTCTTATGCTCGTGGGGCTGATGGGATGGATCGGGGTGAGCGGATGGGCGGCGTCGGCCGGCCTCGCACAAGCCTCCCCACCGGCGGACAATCAACAGGTACCCGCCGTCGTATGGACCAGCCATTATGGCGAGGCCCTACGAGTGGCCGAACGAGAAAAGAAAATGGTCCTGATTGTCTTCCATCACCCGGAACCGGATGCCGTGGACAAACATTTCCAACAAAACATCCTCACCCATCCGGAAATCCAAGAGCGACTAAGCCGGTATGTGTGTATCCGTTTACCCATGGATACTCTCATCCGTCTTCAGGGCAAAACCGTGGTTTTGTTGGAGCATCCGGCCTTTGCGCCTATGGAACGTCAAGCAGGCGTGGCGATCATCGATTATGCGGATCCGGCAGCCTCGTACTACGGCTGTCTGGTGGGGGCATTTCCTTTTGCACCGGATGCCTGCTATTCGGTCCAGCAGATGAAGGTGATCTTAGATTTACCGCCCGGCCCGCTCGCCCAACGCCAGCAGGGGTATGTCCAGCGGATGCGGGAATGGGCCAGCCAATGGGGCAAGGACATTGCCCGAAAGGCCCTGGCTTGCCGATGGTATGACGATTACCGAACGGCCTATCGGGCGGCCCAGCAGAGCGGCCGGATGTTGCTCATCCTGTTCGCCGATCCGGCGCCGGATTCCCTAGGAAATCGGTTTGAGCAGGAGATTTTGGCAGACCCCAGTCTTCAAGAAAAATTGGCCGATTATGTGCTTGCCAAATTGCCCCGAAATGCCCGGGTGCAACAGGAGGGCCAGTCCCTAGTGCTTCTGGAGCATCCGGCGTTTGCGGAGATGTTGGGCCTGGAGGGGTTGGCCATCATCGACCTGGCCCACCGGGACCAGAAGCAGTACGGGACGGTGGTCAGTGTGTTTCCGTTTTTAGGGGGACATTTATATACATTAGAGCAGACCCAGGAGATTCTGAATCTGCCCCCGGGCACGCTCACCCAACGGACGTTGATCTATGCAGTGCGCACCCATCCGGAACGACCGGCCAGCACCACCGGCCAGTTGGACCCCATGCTGGCCCAGGAGGCGGAAAGTCATTCGGCCTATCAGGCCCGCATCCGCTTGCAGGGGCATCACCATTGGGACAGTCGATTCCACCGGATCAGCAGTCTGTTGCCCGGCGGATTGCTGGCCCAAGAGGTCTGTGCGGAAAGTTGGCCGGGGCAGAATCTGTTAGAGGCGGCTATCGAGTGTGTGCGGAGTTGGCGGCTTTCTTCGGGCCATTGGAGTGCGGTGCGGGCAGCCCATCCGCGGTACGGCTATGATATGAAAAAAGGGGATAACGGCGTGTGGTATGCCACCGGGATTTTTGCCCACCCGGCCCGATAGCCACGCCCCGCCAGCCTCCTTAACGATCCAGATCGGACAGACCGGCTGGGCTGCCGAAAGCCCGAACGCTCCGGTAAGTACGCCCTGCCGGCTCCGGGGAGGGCCGAGCTGGAACATAGCCGGCCTGGCTCGGGGAGTGGAGATTACCGGCCTGGCACGGGGAGTGGAGATTAAGGGGGCCTCAGGGCACCGGCTGTATTAATGCACCTTGCAAAAGTCTATGCGGTGGTGCCGATCCATCGGTATGCGGTGCTGCCGGAGGCATCGGGCGCCGGGGGCATCCGGCGATATTAATGCACCTTGCAAAAGTCTATGCGGTGGTGCCGATGCATCGGTATGCGGTGCTGCCGGAGGCATCGGGCGCCGGGGGCATCCGGCTGTATTAATGCACCTTGCAAAAGTCTATGCGGTGGTGCCGATGCATCGGTATGCGGTGCTGCCGGAGGCATCGGGCGCCGGGGGCATCCGGCTGTATTAATGCACCTTGCAAAAGTCTATGCGGTGGTGCTGATGCATCGGTATGCGGTGCTGCCGGAGGCATCGGGCGCCGGGGGCATCCGGCGAGGAGAGCCCGACAGGATCCGGGAGAGCTGCACACCGCACCCTTCTTCGCCTATAACTTGACTGTATCCACTGGGAACCACGACCACACTCTGTAGTGTTCGATCCGATTTTTAGTCCCTCCATCTGGTAGGGGCCGGGCGGGTAGATACAGTCAAAATAATGCTTTTTGGTGGTAAATTGTGCCCCGATGGAAGGGGTGGCACGACCGCCCAGGGGAATATTTTGCTTTCTGCCTGCCGAATGGGCTTTTGGACAGGGCCCACCAGGCGGTCTTGCTCCGGGAGCCAGCAAAGGAGAAATCGGGTGGCCTTGGACGTTGCGGATTTCAACCGCTTGGTGGAGGAGCACGGGCCGGCGTTATATCGGCTGGCATACCGGCTGATCGGGGACCGCCATGAGGCAGAGGACATCGTGCAGGAGACCTTTCGATCGGCCTGGAAGAGTCGGGAGCGATTCCAGCAGGGGCTGGGGGAACGGGCCTGGTTGGTGGCCATTTTACGCCGGCGGACCGCCGATTATTGGCGCCGCAGCGGGGCTCAAAAAAAACGGACCGGTTCTGCCGGCCTACCGCCGGACTTACCCTCCCCTGAACCCCCCGATCAGGGCTATATCGACCCCATCCAACGGGCATTAGACCAATTACCCGAAGAACTCCGCGAAACCTTCCTGTTGGTGGTGGTAGGGGAATTGACCCACCAGCAGGCCGCCGAGATGTTGGGGGTACCCATCGGCACGGTCCTTTCCCGGGTCAGCCGGGCTCGAGTCCGACTCCGGGAAGCCCTGTTGGCCGCCGGAATCCAGGAAAAATAAGTGTATCCGTACCCATTTTTAACCGAATACACCGCCCCGCCTCTGCCGCCAGCGGAGTCACATTGGGTGTCATTTTTGTTGTCATTCCCACCAAGTGGGAATCCAGAAAGGAGGGGAACCCGATAGTGCGAGGATTCCTGCTTGTCCGGGCACAAGCCTGGATTCCTGCTTACGCAGGAACGCCAGTTCCCCCCTGCTTTCGGTGAAAAACACAGTCTTTCCAAAATATTCTGCGTATCTACCATTGGGAGGAAGCCTAAGCTGGAAAATCCACGAAATATACATAAGATACACAAGATTAAATAATATACACCGAATAGATAGAACAAAGAAAATGGAAAATTGAAAAAGGCTGGAAAGACTTCTCCACCTTCCCTTCTAGTATTTAGTCCGAAACCATGAGCGAACCCCCCTTGGCGAGGGATGAACGGCTGGAAGCCCAATTGAAGGCAGTGCCCCTGCCCGATGGGCTGCTGGACCGCCTCCGCCAAATCCCTCTGGAGGAGGACGAGGTGTTAGACGGTCTGGTTCGCCAGGTTCCCACGCCTGAAAGGCTGCTGCCCCGATTGCGCCGCCTGCCCCGGGAGCCCGGCTGGTCCATCCGCCTCTCGACCTGGGCTACCGCAGCGAGTCTGTTTGTATTGTTTGGGCTGTGGCAGTTGGGCTGGACGCTTTCCATGGTGGCTTCGGTACCCGTGGGCTGGGCTGGCCGAGCTTCCAAGGCCGCCTTTGAACGAACGGGCCAACTGGCTGAGCCGATGCCCCTGAACTACCTGCTGGGTGCGAAATCCGGCCCGCAAGAAAGCCCCGGCCAGGAGCAGTTCGCATGGGAGGCCGGTGTTGTTCGGCTGGAGATGGCCTCCCCGTCCGCCCCTGGCTGGAAGATAACCCAGCCCGATTGGTTGGCTCGCCGTTGGGGCCTCCGGAAGGAAGACTTTGGCTTGGCCCGGACTTTGGCCAAATGGCCGATGATGGCCAGCCCGGTCAGCATGGATGCGGAAGACCTGTGGACGGTGCCGTTGCCGGCCCCGCGCGGGGTGGACCCGCCGTTGGTACCCGGTTTTCCCTGGGGGGAATATCGGCGGTGGGGAGTGCATCCGTTTGTGGTGCCGGCGGCGCATCCGTTGCTATGTGTCAGTGAGGTGCCCTTGGCGGTGTCGCCGGCCAGTTTTGAGTTGGCCCGGACGTACTTGTCCCGTGGGATGCTGCCGCCTCGGGATGCCATTCGGACGGAAGAATTTTTGGCGGCCATCGACTATGCATACCCGATGCCCCGGCCAGCGGAGCAGATACGGCTTGGGATATGGGCTGGTCCATCGCTGTTTCGGGGCACCCCGTTCCAGATGATCCAGGTGGGAGTGCAGGCGGCGATGTTGCCGGATGGCCCTCGGGCTGGGACCTCGGCCACCTTGGTGTTGGATTGCTCCCGGAGTATGCAATGGGGCGCGCGGTGGGGGCTGATCGTCCAGGCCCTGGAGTTGCTCCAAGGCCGATTAAGCCCCAAGGATCGGATTCATGTGGTGCTGTTTCAGGCTCAGGCGGTTGTGGTGGCCGAGGACCTGGTCGGTGAGGACCTGCCGGAGTTGATCCAGGTGTTGGCCCATCAGGAACCTGCCGGTAGCACCAATGCGGCGGAAGGGCTGAGGCATGGCTGTGCGGTGGCCCGCCGTTATGCTGGGCAAAAGGATCGCCGAAACCGAGTGATTTTATTGACCGACGGGCTGGTGGCGATGGACCAGGCCGTGACGCAGCGGGTCCAGGCACTGCTGGCCGAAGCCGCCGCAGAAGGGATTGTCTTGGATGTGGTGGATTTAGGGCAGGAGCGGTTGGACGACCAGCCGGAACCCCTCTTGGCCCAACTGGCCGAACAGACCGGGGGAACCGCCTATCGGGCCACCCATAGCCGACAGGTCCTGTGGGCCCTGCTGGAGTCGATTACAGGGCGGTCGCAGCGGGTGGCGGCGGATGTTCGGCTTCGGGTGAGGTTTAATCCCGGGGTGGTAAGTGCGTATCGGCTGTTGGGACACGAGTCCAGGGCGATGGTGGGCCTGAAACCGGCCCGCGTGGAGACGGATTTTTATTCGGGGCAATCGGGCACGGCCCTGTATGAGGTACGGCTTGCCGGGGGCGGACCGGACGACCTACTCCTTACGGCCGAACTCACCTGGCGGGACCCGCGGACCGGGCAAACCAAATCGGTTCAGCAGAAATTACTTCGGAAACAGTTGGCCGGTTCGGTGCTCCAATCGCCTTTGCCGCTTCAGGCAGCGATGTTGGCGGCCCAAACCGCTGAAGTGCTCCGAGAAAGCCCATTTGCCGGCTGGATTCCCACGGTGGCCCATCCCAAGGGCGTCCTGGAAGCCGGCCGACAATTAGATAGCCGCCTCCTGGCCTGGCCCAGCGTCCAACAGATGTTGGCCCTGTTGGAGAAAGCCGTTACAGCAAAACCCTACCGCCCCACCGGCCTTCGTTAACCGACTCGTCTAACCGAGAACCGATTGTGACAGGTCTCCGGCTCCCCCGGGGGGTTGCCGCCCGATCGCTGCTGGCACAACCCCTTCTGCTCACACCGGCAGGGGAGCTACGCGGTCCGGTATCCATTTGGCAAGGCAGGGGCCCCCTCTGCAAGGACCGACAGCAGGCTGGTAGAGTAAAAGGCGGACGGTTGGAGAGCCAGCTCCGAATAGCTTGACTGTCTCTACCGGAAGTCATTCCCACAATTTGTTTGGTTTGGCCGATTCTTACCCCCTACAAGTTGTAGGGGTTTGGCCGGGAAAATCCAGTCAAAATAGGCGGATTGGAGTTGGGTTCCTCGGACCCTCAGTCAGGGTCCCAGGCGGCCCCGGGTATATCCAGTCAAAATAGGCGGATTGGAGTTGGGTGATTCTGCCCAGGCGGCAGCCGGCCCGTTTGTCCCTCGGCAGGGCCGCTCTCCGTAGGAGGAGCAAAGGAAGGTTCTTTCGCTTTCCCCGGGGGAGCGGAGGGTGCTTGGAGTTCTGTTTAACGGCCGGATCAGCTGTGGGAGCAGTTGTCGATTCTGTCTGGGGTACCTGACGATCAGCGGAACCGGGTGGCCATGAGCATTGCCCTACCGGAGTGGATGCAACGGTGGTTAGGACTGGGGAGTCCTCCGGGGCAGGGGGTAGAGTGGACTATTGAACACGCCTGGCCTTGGCCCGCCTGGATCACCCTCCTCCTAGTCGCCCTGCTGGTGGGGCTGATGGTCGTCCTCTACTGGGCCCAGGGGCGGGCTGCCCAGCGACGCTGGACGATGGTGTTGGTCCTGTGTCGGCTGGTGGTGTTGGGGCTGCTGTTTTGGATGATCGCCCAAATCAACCTGGTGGTGCGGCGGACGGGCCTGCCCTATTTGGTGCTATTGATCGACAACTCCGGCAGCATGAGTACGGTGGATGCCTATGAGCCGGCCCTGGCCCAGGAGCTTCGTGGCCGGATGAAAGAGGCCGGTTTGGCCGACGGGCCTCTTTCCCGGCTCAACGTGGCCAAAATGCTCCTTCTGGAAGACGAGGCCGCTCTGCTCCAGCAATGGCGCCGGGAGTACCAACTCCGGATTTATAGTCTGGAGGACACCCCGTCCGGCGCACGAGTCTGGCCGGTAGAGGACCCGGAGGAACTCCAGAACCGCCTTCGCCGGCTGGAGCCGGAAGTGCCTAGCAGCCGATTGGGCGCTGCGCTGGAAACCATTTTTCGGGAGTTTCGGGGCACCGAGCCGGCGGCGGTGGTTTTGTTTACCGACGGGATCACCACGGAAGGACCGGTGCTGAGCGATGTGGCCGGGCTGGCCCGGCGTCGTGGCGTGCCGCTATGGATTGTCGGCCTGGGCGACGCCCGCCCCCTCCGGAACGCCACCTTGGCCGATGTGCTGGTCGAACCGGTCGTCTTCGTCGATGATCTGGTGCCGTTTGAGTGCCAGGTGTCGGCCCATGGGTTGGAGGGAAAGCGGACTCGGCTGGTCTTGCAGGAAGAAGGCCGTCCGGAGATTTTAGCCCAAACCGACCTGGTGCTCGGCCCGGATGGGCAACGGCAACCGGTGCGTCTGCTGTATCGGCCCGGCCGAGAAGGTACCTTCCGCTACCAACTCCACTTGCAGCCCCTGGAAGAAGAATTCACCCCCGAAGATAACCGGCGCACCGTTACCGTTCAGGTACGCCAAGAGCGCATCCGGGTGCTTTTGGCCTACGGCCAGCCGGATTATGAGTTCCGTTATCTGGCCAATTTGCTGCGTCGGGATGCGACGGTGGATTTAAGTACATGGCTTCAGGAAGCCGATCCCGGCTATGTGGAGCAGACGCCCGGAGCGCTGCGGATTTTCCCGGTGCAGCGAGAGGAACTTTTTGGATACGATGTGGTGATTTTGGGCGACGTACCGCCTACGGCGCTGGGCAACGCCGCCATGGAGGCCCTGGGCGAATTCGTCCAATCGCCCACCAAAGGAGGTGGCATTATTTTCATAGCCGGGCCGAGAGGCTGGATGCCCCAGGCGTATCGCGGCACGCCGCTGGAACGGCTTTTGCCGTTTGATCTTCGGTGGGTGCGGATGCCCTCGTCGGAGGTGCTCCTGCAGGAAGGATTCCCCGTGGAGCCGACGGAGTTAGGCCTGCGAAGCCCTTCGATGCAACTGGCCGAAACCCCCGAAGAAACCCGCCAGATGTGGCGGCGTTTGGCTCCGCTGCGCTGGCTGCTGGAAATCGACCAAGTGTATCCGGGGGTGCGGATTTTGGCCGAGCACCCCACACGCACCGGTTCGGCAGGCCATCGGCTGCCGGTGATCATGCAGCAATATGTCGGCGCCGGCCAGGTGATTTTCCATGCCACCGACGAGACATGGCGGTGGCGATGGCGGCTGGGCGATGCACTGCTGGCCCGGTACTGGATCCAGACCCTCCGCATGTTGAGCCGGGCCAAACTCGTCCAGGGCGCCCGATGGGCCGAACTCACCACCGACCGCCGTCAATACCAACACGGCGAACCCGTTCGGCTTCGGGTGGTCTTTTCCGATCCCCGGCAAGCGCCGGAGGACGACCGGGCGGTCAGTGTGGTGTTGGAACAGCGAGATGGCCTAACGCAACAGGTCTCCTTGCAGCGAAGCGGTATGAACCGGGGGGTGTTTGAAACCGTGTTGCCGTCGCTGCCGATGGGGGATTACTACGCCTGGGTGTCGGCGCCCGGGGGGGAGGGGCCGCCGCCATCGACAAATTTTCAGATTATCGCTCCGCCCGGGGAAATGGCCCGACGGCAAATGGACCTGGCGGAACTCCGCCGCGCTGCCCAACTGAGCCAAGGCCGGCTGCTCCGCCTGGCCGACGCCCGCCAACTCCTGGCCGACCTCCCGCCCGGCCGACAGGTCCCCCTGGAAACCCTGCCCCCGGTGCCGCTGTGGAACCGCTGGCCGGTCCTGGCCTTGCTGCTGGCAGTGCTCCTGGCCGAATGGATCCTCCGCAAATACCACGGCATGGTATAGAATGATCCTGGAGGCCCCAATCGGCCGGAGCGCTAAGAGGCTGCCCTGAAATTGATACTCGGGCGGGTAGCCCGGACCGGTGCCAAACCCTTCCGATTTACCAAAGTGCCCGTTTTTATGGAGGGTTTTGGCAGTCTGGGGGCCGCCGGTGGGGAGGGCATCTGGCTAAAAACGGAATTTCGGGACAGCCCTCTTAGGAACCCCCATTGGTCCTATCCCGGCCGGTCCAATGAAATCGCCTCTTCCTGGCCCGGGCAGAGGGGAGATGAAAACGCTTCTCCTTTGGTGGGAGAGGCCGGCCAGCCGTTCAGGCTCGCCGGGTGAGTTGTCATTCCCGCGAAAACGGGAATCCAGGACCTCGAAAGAAGGAGGGCATGTTCTCTGAGTTCCTGCTTGCGCAAGAATGACCCATCGTCCTCGGCTAAAGCGTTACGTCCTTTCTTTTCCCAAAACAGTCGGGACATGCAGATGCATCCGCTGGAGGCGAAAATCCGAGCTGTGCGCCGCCGGTTGCGCTGGTGGCTGCTGATGGAGGCTTTGGCCCGGCTGATGGTCTGGGTGCTTGGGGGGGCGGTTCTATTCGGTCTGGCCGACTATACATTCCGCTTTCAAGAGCTGGGGCTTCGCTTGCTCTTGGGCTTGGGGTTTTTTGCTCTGGTGGCTTGGCGCTTGTATCGATTGGCTCGCAGTCCGGCATGGAAACGGATTCCGGAACTCGCGCTGGCCCTCCGGTTGGAGCAGTGTTTTCCCATCTTGGCGGATCGGTTGGCCAGCAGCCTGTGTTTTCTTCGGGAACCAGCGGAGGATCCGACGTCCGGTTCGCCGGCCCTGCGGCAACTGCTGATTGCCCAGACCGTCCAGGATGCGATGGGGATGGATTTTCGGAGGGCGTTGGACCCTCGGCCCATCCGGCGGAAGCTTTGGGGTGAAGTGATCATATGTATTGTGATGGGGGGATTGGTCCTGGCCGATCCGAATGCCGCCCGGATCGCCTTGGCCCGGCTGGTGATGCCGTTTTCTGCCACGGCCTGGCCACAGCGCACCCACTTAATCCTCGTCCCCCGGGTGGAACGGATCGCCCGTGGGCAGCCGTTTGAACTCCGTGTGGAAGAAGCTAGCGGACGCATGCCGGAGGATTTGCGGATCCATTACCGGCTGGAAACCCCGGAAGGTCTCCAAGAGCAAACCGAACCGGTTCGTCTGGTGGGAGTGCGGAGCGGGGACGGCCGGTGGCACCGGGTGGGCCAGGTGCGGCGGGAAGGTCTCCAACAGCCCTTCTGGTATCGCCTGACCGGCGGCGATGACACCCGCATGGAATGGATTCGGGTGGAGGTCTTGGAACCCCCCAGCCTGGTAAGCTGCCAGGTTCGGCTCATTCCGCCCGAATACACCGGACTGCCGCCGGAAACAGCCGGCCAATGGATTCGGGCCCTGGTGGGCACTCGGGTGGAGATGACCGGCCGGGCAGATCGACCGCTCCGGGCCGCCGTGCTGATCACCGACGACGACCAACAGCATCCGGCCCAGATTCTGCCAGACGAACATTCGTTTCAAATCGGGATCGATTCGCCAACAAAATCGGCTCCAATCGGGATCGATTCGCCAACAAAATCGGCCCAAAAAAACCCAGCGCCGAAAACCTCCTCCGGCAACCCGTCCCACCCAGCCCACAATGAACGGCACCCGGCGACTACCTCCCACCCCCCGGCCAGCCCAGCCAAAAACGACCAGCACCCACCGGCTCCGACCGGCAGTTCAGACGCCCCGGCCAAAAAAAAGCTGTCCTCACCGGCTACCCCCGGGAGTTCGGCCGACCCCACCGGCCTAGAAAAAACCCCAGCAACTGCCCCAGGAGGGGATACCCCGGACAAGATCAACTCAGGAGAAACGGATCATCCGCCCTCCAGGCAGGTGCAGGTCGGTTCGGCCCAACCGGGGCATTCGGTTTCTGGGCAGGTTCCGAGCAATTCCGGTTCAACCGGAGAGTCGGCTTCCAGGCAGGGGCAGGTGGGTTCGGGTGCAGTGGCCCGTTCCCGGGAATCCGGTGCCGGTTTGATCATTCGGGAATCGGGGCGATGGCGGCTTTGGCTGATGGATCAGGAGGGGTTGGAGCAGGAGGTGGCCGGTTGGGAGGTTCGGGCGGTGCCGGACCAGCCCCCCAGCCTCTCCGTGCAGTCGCCGCCGGTGCTGACCCATGCCACGCCGACAGCGGTGCTGCCGATTCGGGCCAGAGCCAGGGACGATTTAGGAGTTTATCGGGTGGTGTTATGGGCGGCCGTGGGCCAGGGGGGGCAGATCGGCTCGGTCCAGCCGCCGTCGCCTGCTCCGTCGGATACCCCCGAGGCAGAGATGAACAAATTGCCACCATCCTTCCGCTCATGGACCCTCTACGAAGGCCCAAAGCCGGCCCCCAAACAGCCCAAACCTTTCTCCGCCCTGCAAGAAGAGCTCCATCCCAGGACGACGCCGGTGGAATATGCCTGGGATTTAAGCTCGTTGCAGGCCAAACCGGGCACGGAGATCGTTTTCTATCTGGAGGCCTCCGACTATGCCGGACAGAGCGTTTCTAGCCCACCGTATCGGATCGTACTTCTTACGGCGGAACAATTTCTCGATCGCCTTAACGGCCAGCAACAGGCCATGTTAGGGGAACTGGCCCAATGGCTCCAAAAACAACGTTCGGTGCACGATCCATTGGCCGAGCTGCAGAAGCACTTTGCCGACGGCCAGCCTCTGGACCAACGCTGCCTGGATCGACTCCGGAGCTTGGAGCTTACCCAGCGCCAACTCCATGATCAATTGGCCCAAGGGCCGGAAAGCATCCTGCAACGGCTCCAAAGTCGCCTGGAGGAACTGGAACAGAACCATCTCGGCCAGACGGAGATTCGGCGTCGGCTGGAATATTTGCGCAGCGGATTGGCCCGTCTGGAAAAGGATCATTTGTTACCTATTGGTCAGGAATTCATCTATGCGATCAAAGCTGGCCAAACCGCTCTGGAGACCCAGGCGTCCCAAAGCCCCCCGCAGGAGATCCGGCCTCCAGCGGCACTTTTGGATTCCCTCCGCCAGATACGGGAAGGCCAGCAGGAAGTGATCAAAAGTTTAGATTCCTGGTTAGCGCGTTTTCGGCCCGGATTGCAAACCCAACGCTTCGGGCAGGAAATCGCCGGCCTGATCCGGGATCAGGAGGCGCTGGGCGAACGGATTCGGCAAGTGGCCCAAACCACCTTGACCAAAGAACTTCGGGAACTTGCGCCGCAGGAAACAGCAGCCCTGCAGGATGCCGCCCAACAACAAACAGACCTGGCCCGCCGCATGGAGCGGCTTCAACAGGAAATGGCCGATACCCTCCGTGATCTCCACCCGGTCGATCCGGTTGCCGGACAACTGCTAGCCGAGGCGGTCCGGTACGCCGAGCAAACGGCACCGGCCGCCAGCATGACCGCCGCCGCCGAAGATATCCGACAAAACCGGATGGGCCGACTCCTGCAAACGGTGCCCTCCATCCTCCAACATCTGCGCCATCTGGCCGAGCTGTTGGGCCACCGCCACGAGCAAACCGCCGGCCGATTGCTCCCCATGCTCCGGCAAACCGAAGAGGCCCTGGCCGAGTATATCCGGCGGCAACAGGAAATCCTGAACCTTTTGCAACTCACCCAGCAGGCCAAGCCGAACGATCGCTCCGCCCTGTTGCAGCAGGCAGCCGGCCAGCAGGAGGGGCTTATCGGACCGACCGAAAAGCTTCTGGAGGAGATGGAACAGGTCTGGGCGGCCCAGCCCGCCCAGGCGATCCGGTCCGCCCTGGAAGCGATGCGGGAGGCGGTTCGGTCGGCCCGCCAAGCCCAGGCCGTCCAGGCCATCCAGGCTGCCCAGACCGCCTTGCAAGCCCTCTGGCAGGCCCGGCAACTGCTGGCCCAACAGCAGATGCACATCCAGAGTGCCCTGCTCGGCCAACAACTGGCCCAACTTCGAGAAGCCCTGCCCGACTTGCACGCTCGACAACAGCAGATTCACCAAGAAACGATCCAGCTGGAACAAGCCCGAAAACAACCAGGTCCATGGACTCCCCAGCAGCAGGTGCGTCTGGCCGACCTGGCCCGCCAACAGGAGACCTTGCAGGCGGAGACGGCCAGTTGGGCGGAAAAGCTGGCCGAACAGGCGGTGCTGCAGATGGCCCTGGCCGACACGGCCCACCACATGCTCCAGGCCGCCCAGCAGTTGGCCCACAACCAGACCGGTCCGGCCGCCCAACAGGCCCAACAAGAGGCCCTCAGCCAACTCCGCCTCCTAATGGAAGCCCTCGGACAAGAAGGAGCGGCGATTCCGCTGGCTAAACCGGCCGCCTCCCCAAGCGGCCAACCTCCTAGCCCTTCGGGTGCCCGAAAACTTGTTTCGGCGGCGGAGTTAAAACTCCTTCGGCTCTGGCAACAGGCGATCCACCAGCAGACCGTCCAGTTCCATCAGACCTTTGGCGACCGGCCGCCCGATCGGCCAGACGTGGAGGCCCAATACCAGGCCCTTCGGCAAGCCCAGGCCCGATTGGCCCAAATGGTCCAGCAGATCTTGCAATCCGGTTCTTCGGAGGAGAAGAAACCATGAGTGGAATGGATACCATCCCCTCTCGGAAGCACCAGTCGGAGAAGGCTTCCGTAGGTCATGTTGGGAGTGGTTTTCGGCCACGTCGGGTCTGCGGCCGACGAGGCTTGCCCGACCAACCGGTTTTTTCGGCCCGGACGCTTTCTCCGGATAGGATAATTCGTTCAAGTATTTTAATGTCCATCGAACTTCTGCTGACGTTGCTCCTGCTCTGGCAAAACCCGGCGATTGTCCTGGGAGCCACGGAGTCCCTTGCAGAAGTTCCGGCAAGCCAACCGGCCCCGGTCCCGCCGCCTCGTACCGAAACACCTACGCCCGCCTCCGCCGAACCGGCCAAAGTATCTTCCGTACCGGCGAAAGCATCTTCGGCTTTGCAACAACTCCAGCAGGAACTGGCCGAAGCGCCCAAAGAGCCTTCGACCCTGCAAAAACAACTCCGGCGGGAACTGGGCGAAGCGGCCATTTCCGAACAGGAAAACCCCTTGCTGGGCGTCTTGCAGCAGATGCGGGAAGTGGAAATCCTGTTGGCCCGGCGCCAAACGGGCGATCGCACCCAACAAATCCAAAAGCAGATTTTGGCCGACCTGGATCGGCTGCTTGCGGAGGCCCAAAAGGCTGGAGTCGGCCAGGCGATAGCGTCGGCCCAAGGGAAACCGGATTCCGGCGTGCCCGGTTCGCCCCAAGAGGCCGGCAGTCCTGGCCAACCGAAAGAAATATCTTCCGGCCCGGCGAAATCGCCACCGGCCAAGCCCCCCTCCGGCCCCGGGCCCGAACAAAAACCTGCCGAACTGCAAGAACTCCGAAGCCTGCTTCAGCAGGTTTGGGGCCTTTTGCCGCCCAGCCAGCGCCAACAGATGCTCGAAACGCCCGTAGAAGAATTCTTACCGAAATATAAACCTTTGATCATCGACTATTTCCGCCGGTTGACGGAACTCCGGGCCAAAGAAAAATGAACGGAAAAACCAAGCACCTTGGCTCGGCTCGGCAAGGCAACCGGCCGGCCTGCGAAGAAAGGCGGAACGATGCGGTGTCGGTTGTTACTATTGGGGACGGTAGCGGGGCTGCTTGGGCTGAGCCGGGCGGAGGCCGGCGGTGTCCAGGCCCATCCGGAAACCCCCGCCGTCCAATCGGCAGAAGGAATCTGGCCGATCACTTCTGGGGCCGAGGCCACTCCGGAAACCACCGCTGCCCAGATGATCAGCCCGGCTGCCGAGCAGGCGATCCGCCGTGGCCTAGGCTTTTTGGCCCAGGTGCAGGCCGAGGATGGTTCGTTCGGCACCGGGCCGTACCGGGGCAATACAGCGGTAACCGCCCTGGCCGGATTGGCCTTTTTATGTTCCGGCAGCACCCCCGGCCGGGGACCCTATGGACGGCAGATCGACCGAACCATCGACTACCTGTTGGCCCATGCGCAGGAAAGCGGCCTGATCGTTTCCCAGCGCGGCATGAGCCATGGACCGATGTACGATCATGGTTTTGCCGTTCTGTTTTTGGCCGAGTGCTACGGCATGTCGCGGCGACAGGATCTTCGGGAAAAACTGAGCCGGGCCGTCCAACTGATCCTGGCCACCCAGAACCAGGAAGGCGGTTGGCGGTATCAGCCGCGGCGGGCCGATGCGGATATTTCGGTTACCGTTTGCCAGGTGATGGCGTTGCGAGCGGCGCGCAATGCGGGCCTGTTCGTCCCCAAACAGACCATCGACCGAAGCATCCAGTATGTGAAGAAAAGCCAAAATCCAGATGGTGGATTTATGTATATGCTTTCAGTGGGCGGCCAGAGCGAATTCGCCCGCAGCGCCGCCGCCCTGGTCGCGCTGTACACCGCCGGTATCTACGACGCCCCCGAAATCCACAAAGGATTAGAATATCTAATGCAGTTCCAGCCCCAAGCCGGCCATACACGCCGGGAACAGTATTACTTCTACGGCCATTACTATGCAGTGCAGGCCATGTGGTGGGCAGGCGGATCGTGGTGGAACCGATGGTTCCCGGCCATTCGAGACGACCTGTTAGCCCGCCAACGGCCCGACGGCTCCTGGACCGATCCGATCTGCCCCCATGCGGCCACGGCCATGGCGCTGGTGATCCTGCAACTGCCGAACAATCTGCTACCGATCTTCCAAAGGTGATCCTGCCATGTCCCGAGCTGCCTGTTGGGATTGCTCTTGCCCGGTTCGGGCAGTCCGACTGTCCACGGAGCATGTCCCACCGACCCGCTTGCCAACGGACTTGATCCGTTCCGGTCGATTGCCAACGGACCAGGCACTGGCGAGCCCGTTGATGCCGAGTGCTGCCCCGCCGGGCCGATTGCCCACCGCTCCTACCCCCTGGAGTCGAAGGAGCCCGGTTTGCCTGTGGCAATGGCTGGTAGTAAGCGAGGGGCTGCTTCTGGTCGCTCTGTTCCAGCCGGCTACGGTCCCGCTCTGGGCCGAAGAAGTGCGGATTTTCCCATTGGCAGGCCGCTTTGGTCTGAGTTGGCCCATCTCGCTCGGGGCCGAAGACGGGCCGATGTTCCCCTGCTTTTGCCGAACGGCCGCCGGAATGGAACCCTCGGCCGGCCTGCCCACGGAGGCCCACCCTGCTGCACGTCTGCCGGAACAACCGAAACCTTCTGCCTCCTTGCCGGAAACGAAGCGGACGCCGTTTCCCACGGTGTCCCCGAACGGGCCGGAATCCGCTGCCGGGGCAGAACACCTTCGGAGAGAAGATGATCCACGAGAAGATCATCAAATGTACAAATTGGTTCTTTGGGACGGCCGCACCATGCAGGCCGCTTGGGAATCCGGGAATGCGGAAACGTTGCAGTTTCGCACCTCCGATGGGAAGTTGGTTTCCGTTTTGCCGGAGGAGTTGGTCCGTTGGGGAAGGCCTCGTCCGCTCCGGCGGGGGCCGGTGATCGTCTTGGCCGACGGCAGTCTCCTGGTGGGCCGGGTTACCCGGATGACGGCGATGCTCCTGGAGATAGAGCCGGATATGCTGGAACCCCAGGGCCAGAACGCCTGTCGGATGCCCGTCGGGCAGGTGGTGGGGGTGGCCTTTCGCCTCCCCACGGAGCTGGGCGAGCGGGATCGGCTTTTGGATCGGCTGGTCCGCCAACTGCCAGAGGAAGATCGCCTGTTGCTCCTCAACGGCGACCAGGTCCAAGGCCGACTGGAAGCCATTGAAGAACAGACGGTCCGTTTGGCCGGGCCGTTGGGGCCGATGCCGGTGCCAGATTCCCGAATCCGGGCGATCCAATTCCGGCGCTTGCCTCGGCCGGCCTCCGGACAGCAGGCAGTGCGTATCTGGGTGGGCCTGGAGGATGGCTCCTTGCTGCTGGCCGATCGGCTGACTCTCCAGCAGTCCAAAGCCACCCTCCACCTGCCGGGTCGTCTCTCCTTCCAAACCGACCGGGAGAATCTGGTCTTCCTGCAACCGATCGGCGGCCGGGTGGTCTATCTCTCGGATCTGAAGCCAAAACAATATCAGTTTGAACCTTTCTTCCAGATGCCCTGGCCTTGGCAGGCGGATCGGTCGGTAACCGGCACGTGGCTTCGGGTCCAGGGACGCCGGTATCTGAAAGGTCTGGGCGTCCACAGTAAAGCCACGTTGACCTACGATCTGGCGGGCCGATACCGTTGGCTGGAAGCGGAACTGGCCTTGGACGATACGGCCGAGGGCCGAGGCAGCGTGATCTTTCGAGTTTTGGCCGACGGAAAACTCCTCTACGAAAGTCCCGTCATTTCTGGCGGCGATCCGCCTCAGCCCATCCGCCTGGATATAGCCCATGTCCGGGAACTGGAACTGGTCGTGGATTACGGGCCATGGGGGGATATGCTGGATCGGGCCAACTGGCTGGACGCCCGCCTGATCCCCGCCAACCCTCCGGAGCAGCCCGCCTCCGAACCCAAAACCGCCCCACAATAGGCCACTGTCCCAAAATGGTACTCTGTGCACCGATGGGAGGAGGAGCTTTTCCCTTTCCTGCCAGGCCAGAGGTAGACTGTCTCCCACCCGCCAGGTCTGAGGCAGACTGTCTCCCGCAGCGAGCATGTTCCGAAACGGATGATCTCCCATGGCATCCGCAAGCCCGGCAGGAACACGCCCGGATCGAGCGGGGGAATCGTTTGGTGGGCGTCGAGGGTGCAGGGTATAATATGCGGCGGCAAAGCAGCACACAGATTGAGCACGGGCGCCCGGCTGGCCAGCTTTGCCTTCCGGCAGGCGGTAGGACATACAGCAACCAAGCAGAAGAGCTGGGAGCGGCTTAGGCGCTTTGTTTGGCTTCCCGCACGGGCACTAGCGGCGCCCGACGATAGACCACCTCTTCGGTGATCACGTAGCGGGTGCCTGGCGGCTGGTCGGGCAGTTCAAACATCACGTCCAGCATCAGGTTCTCCATGATGGCTCGCAAACCGCGGGCGCCGGTGTCTCGCTCCAAGGCCAGCGTGGCAATGGCGTCCAAGGCCCCGGGCGTAAACTCCAGTTCCGCCCCGGACATGGCAAACAGGGCCTGATACTGTTTAACCAGGGCGTTTTTCGGTTCGGTAAGCACTCGGACCAAGGCGGCATGGTCCAACGGCGCCAGCGTCGAAATCACGGGAAGCCGACCGATAAACTCCGGAATCATCCCGAACTCCAGAAGGTCGTCCGGCGTAACCAGCGGCAGCAGCTCCGCCAGGCCCATCTCGGTTTTGGTTCGGTTGTCTTGGGTAAAGCCGATGGTCCGACGCCCGATCCGCCGGGCGATGATATCCTCCAGTCCAACAAAGGTCCCGCCACAGATAAACAAAATATTGGTGGTGTCCACTTGAATATATTGCTGTTCGGGATGTTTTCGGCCTCCCTGGGGCGGCACATTGGAGATGGTGCCTTCGAGCATCTTCAACAGAGCCTGCTGCACCCCCTCGCCGGAAACGTCCCGGGTGATGGAGACGTTGAAGCTGGTTTTGGCAATCTTGTCGATCTCGTCGATATACACAATGCCGCGCTGGGCGGCTTCGATGTCAAAATCGGCCGCATGTAAAAGCTTCAACAGCAGATTCTCTACGTCTTCGCCCACATAGCCGGCTTCCGTTAGGGTGGTCGCATCGCCGATGGCAAACGGCACGTCCAAAATGCGGGCCAAGGTCTGGGCCAAAAGCGTCTTGCCCGATCCAGTCGGCCCGATCAGTAGGATGTTCGACTTGTCGATTTCCACATCGGTGGCCAGTTCCATGTCGTGGGTGAGCCGACGGTAATGGTTGTGCACGGCCACCGAGAGCACCTTCTTGGCGTGTTCCTGGCCGACCACATATTCGTCCAACTTCTTGCAGATTTCTCGGGGGGTGGGTATCCGGGCAAAAAGGGGCTTGCTCAGGCCCCGGCGTCGGCGTTCCTGCTCCAGGATGGATTGACATAAATCGACGCATTCGCCGCAGATAAAGACCTCCCCCGGCCCCTCCACCAGAGGGCCTACGTCCCGATAGCTTTTCCGACAAAAAGAACAAAAGGCGCTCTTTTTCGTCGTACCGGTACCTCGTCGGCCCCCGTCAAAGTCCCGTCCTAATGGCATCCTGAGTCCTTTCTTGGTAGTGGCTGGGCGGTTGCGGCGAACGAGGAGTTGTTTCCACGGCCCCTTCCCCTGGGGAACCAGCCCCCGACCACCGGGGAACCAGCTTCCGATCGGCGGAACCCGCTCCGATCGGCCAATCGGAAAATACCATTCCTCCCCTGCTAGCAGAGGCACTACTTAAAGTTGTTACGTCATGAAATTGCCTTGGGTTTGAAGGTTCTCTGGTTGGCCGGCACAATTGGCCTGTTCCGAACACCCGTTGCCTACCGTCTGGTAGGTACAACCGGCTTATTCGCCGCGGGGGTCTTTCTCGGACGGAGGATAGATCGGGCCGCTTGGCCTGGTTTGGGCTTCTTGCCGAATTTGCGGAATCAGCGTGCTTTTAATGGTTCGGAATTCCTGATCGCTCAGCAGGCCATCCGAATGCATCTGTCGGAATTGGCTGAGCCAGTCCTGTGCGCTCGGACGGCCTGAACCGGATAACCGGCGCAATTTCTCCAACACATACGCTCCTCCGCCCACCACCAGCACCAACACGAGGATCCAAATCCATAATTCCGCCGTGGAACCGCCCATCCAATCAAACCATCCCCTACAATCCAGACCTCCTCCACCGCTTTGGCTGGAGCTTTGCCAAACGGGAGCACCCGATCAACCGAACCTTCTTGCCGGACGGCAAACGTTCCCGCCTCTTCCTGCCACTATCCTGTGAGGGTGAGACGCCCTTAGGGAGGGGCCGCCTTTATGTGCCCTTCCTGCGAAAGCAGGGCCCCAGTGCACGCCTCTCCCCATGGCCATCTTCTTCCCTCTCACCCACCGGGAGAGGCTACTCCCATACCGCATAGGTGGGCCAGATCAAGGGAGGCCCTCCGGGCTATTACACTTTATGCTTCATGCTTCTGGCGGTCGGTGCCCAACCGCCATCCCCCCAGGGTGGGCATTCGGCCGCCTTTGCTTCTACTTCCATCCCTATTCCTAACCGCTAATAATCTCCCTAATTTTACATATTTTTTCCAGAATCCCCAAGTCCTGAGAAAAGGAGAAAATTGGGAAAAAGAGAAAAATTGCTTCACCCGGACCAGGGTTCCTGATCCGAAAAGCCGGGCGAACACCGGCCACTTCTTATTTTCGTGATTTTCTGGGATATTTTGTTTTCCCTGGATTCTTTATTTTTTGTATATTATCTATCTTTTCTATATTGACTGTATCCACCGGAATGGAGTCCAGCGAGCTGTGGGGTTCAAGCCGACATTTCCCCCCTGCAAGTTGTCGGGGCCAGGCCGGTTGGATCCAGTCAAACTATCTTGGGACCAGTTTCCCTGGATCCCCGGCCCTGGTACCAGCAGCCCCTCTGGCCGACAGCTTATCCCCCCAGGCGGAACAAACTGGCGGGTATGGCCCCTTCTCTGGTAGGCGGGGGACGGCAACACACCCCATCGGAGGGAGTGTTTTCCTCTTGGCCTGTGGGCGTCCTTTTGGTACCTTATGCCCCTTCGCAGCACAGCAGGCGAACAGCCGGGAGGCTTGGGACCTTGACAAACCGAGACGGTTGCCTCAGCCCGGAGATTCCCACCGATTCCGGGGTGGCTTTGCAAGGAAGGAGTCGGCCCTATGAATCCCCAAACCCAACTTCGAGTCCATATGCGATGGATGATCCGTCGGGACCTGCCAGAAGTCCTTCAGATCGAACAACAAAGTTTTGAGTTCCCCTGGACCGAAGAGGAATTTTATCGGTGTCTGCGTCAGCGGAATTGCATCGGGATGGTGGCCGAGTGCGACAATCAAGTGGTCGGCTACATGGTCTATGAACTCTGCAAGACGCGGATTCATCTGCTGAACTTTGCCGTCGCTCCGGCATATCGGCGCCGAGGCGTGGGCAGGCAGATGATCCAAAAACTGGTCGGGAAACTCTCCGCCCAAGGTCGAACCCGTATTGTCCTGGAAGTGCGGGAAACCAACCTGCCCGCTCAATTGTTCTTCCGGGCCTGCCAGTTTCGGGCGGTGGCTGTGCTCCGAAATTATTATGCCGACACCCCCGAAGATGCCTATCTGATGCAATATCGCTATCGACCGGAAAAACAAATCTCCTCCGAGACCTCTGCTGCCCGTCGATTGGCCAGCTAGGCTGGGAAAACTGCTCATGGGCGGTATCCACCCGGGTGGAGCCCTCCAACTTGGAGGGGGTAAAAACCGTCTCTAACCCCACCCATCGGAGCATTACTTCCGGGAGATACCGTCCAACTAATTTGACTGTATCTACCCGGCCAAGCCCCTAAAACTTTTAGGGGGTAAGAATTGGCCAAACCCAACAAATTGTGGGAATTACTTCCGGTAGATACAGTCAAGCTAAAAGGGTACGGAATTTTCCATCGGCTTTTTGGCCAGGATGCCGAAGATCGGTAGATGCACGGTGGCCGTCTGGGGCGGCAAACCGGACTCGGCCGCCATGGCCGCCTCCAGATGGGCTTGTTCCTCCGGGGTTAACGGCAGTTGCCGGAGCATTTGCCAACGGGCTGGTTCCGCCGGCCGAAGCCGATCCAAAAGCATCACCTCCACCTGCAGACCCAACTTGGTCAAAAGCGGCGGCAGTTTTCGACCCACTTCCGGATCAGCGCCGGCACGCCGGAGTCCGGTCTGCCAAAGGCGAGCCGAAGCAATTTCCGGTGGATATTCGATCATGCCGCCGAAATCCGGCTCCAGAGCCACCAGCACCCCGCCCGGCCTCAGCACCCGATCCGTCTCCCTTAAAACCGGTTCCAACGGCATCCACACCAGTGCCCACTGGCAAAATACCAGATCGAAGGATCGGTCGGCAAAGGGCAATTGGGCGGCATCGGCGCAGATGGGCTGGAGCGGTTGCCGACGGGCTTCTGCCCGATACCGGGCCGCCAACTGCCCAAGGGCTTGCCGGTTACGGTCCAGGGCCACCACCCGGCCCCCGCTTCGCCGAAGTAGTTCTGGGCTGATCAGCCCCGGCCCACTGCCAAGGTCCAACACCCATTCCCTCTGAGCAATCGCTGCCCGGCGCAAAAGCCCAGCCCGAAACGGCTCCAACCACTCCGCCTGCTTGGCCAACAGCACTTCCGACGGAAGGGAATAGTCCATAGGCAAGCCCCCATCTGCCCCAATCCAGAAGGCATTTTAGCCCACAGGAAAAGCCCCGGAAATTTTCTGCAAGCCTGTCCCAAACATCCGTTCTTTAGCCGGATGGTGCTCCCCACCGGCACCCCCCAGACAGACAAAAGCCCTCATAAAATAGGATTTTGATAAACCAAAACGGTTGGCAAAGCAGTGGGGGCTGCCGCCGGGCTTGCCATTTCGGGCGGGCCTCGGAAAAAAATCTCCGTTCGGCTACGTTGATTTCTCTTCTACCAGAGCATATTATGAAAACGGTCCGGCAAAGGCCAGCGGGATGGGGGAAGCCCTTTGCCTGAACTTTTGGAGTTCGGTCTTTGAAGAACGTTTTTCCGCCGGTGGGCTTACCTGTACAAATGTTCGTATCCGGAATGGTTCTGGAGAATTGTTCCTATCCATCTTCGCAGAACCAAGAGACATCAACGGGGCTAAAAACTAAGGAAGGGAGGGTCTCTCCAATTGGCGAAGATCAATAGGGTCGGATTCCTTATGGATAAAAGGGTTGTTCCGTTCGCTTCCTCCTTTCAAGGAGTCCTCCGATGTCTGAAAAGCCTGTTTTTCCCAAACCGTTTCACGCCCATTGTTGTCCTTGTTCCTGCCATGAGGGAGAGGGGCAAACTGGTCTGGGGCAGGTGAACCGGCGTACCTTTTTAGGCACGGCCGCTTGGGGCGGCATGGCGTTGGCCGGGCTTTCCTGGTCGGGCCTTTTGGCCGCGGAGGCCGAGGAAATCCCGCAGGCCCCGCCCCGGAAACCGCTCCGGGTAAAACCGATTCTGACTTACGAGACGCCCCACCGTCGGCCCCAGTGGAGTTGGCGAAGTTGGGGCGGCATCGAAACCCAGGAGCAAGCGCAGGAAGAATGCGGCCGTATTCAGGCTGAATTGGAAAAAATCCGCACCGCCGCCGATTTCCCGGTGGAGTTCATGCCGTTGGTAGCCCTGCCGCACGGCGGCCAACTGGAAAAATTGGCCGATCTCCAGCAGGCCGACGCCGCCCTGGTCTATGCGGCGGGCGGCTCGGTCGAAGTGCTCAATCTGTGCCGAAAACTGCAAAAACCGGTGATCGTCTTCTGTCGGCATAAATCCGGGCCAGTGTATCTGTGGTATGAGATCATCAGTCCCCGGTATCTCCGGCAGCATACGGATGTGCTTTCGGTAACTGGGATTGACGAACAGGATGTGGTCATTGACAGTTTGGACGAGGTGCTCTGGCGGCTTCGGGCGCTATGTGGACTGAAAAACACGGTTGGTTCGCGGATTGTGGCGGTGGGTGGTCCGAGCGGTTGGGCTTGCCCCAAAGCCCCGGAGTTGGCCAAAGAACGGTTTAAACTGGACATTGTTACCGTCCCCTATGAGCCGGACCTGGCCAACCTGATCAAGGCCGCCATGGCCGACCAGAAGGCCGTCGCCCGGGCCAAACGCCGGGCCGAGGCCTACCTGGCCCTGCCCAACACCAAACTGGAAACCGACCGGGGCTTTGTGGAACGGGCTTTCCTGCTGGAAGAAATCTTCCGCCGCCTGATGCAGAAGGCCGATTGCCGGGCCATCACCATCAACGCCTGCATGGGCACGATCATGCCCATTTCGCAAACCACCGCCTGCCTACCGCTGAGCACGCTGAACGACGACGGCTGGCTCGCTTTTTGCGAATCCGATTTTGTGGTGGTGCCTTCCGGCATCCTGCTAAATAACATTTCAGGTCGTCCTCACTTCCTGAACGATCCTACGTATCCGTATCCGGACCCGACGATGCCGGGCTGTGGGATCATCACCTTGGCCCACTGCACCGGACCGCGCAAAATGGACGGCAAAAATCTGGAACCGGCCCGCATCCTCACGCATTTCGAGTCCGATTACGGCGCCGCCCCCAAGGTCGAAATGCGCAAAGGCCAGATCGTTACCAACATCATCCCCGATTTCAAGGCGGAGCGGTGGGCCGGTCTGTTGGGCGAGATCGTCGATGCTCCCTTCCTGCCTATTTGCCGGGACCAGATCGACATCCGCTTCAAGTGCGATCCGCTCCTGGTGGCCCAACGGATGCCCGGCTTCCACTGGATGACCTGCTACGGCGATTACCATCGGGAACTGGGCTATGCGCTGAAACGGGTCGGCATCAAATGGGATTTCCTGGGATAATTTCTCCCTGGAGTGCCTGAGGGCGGTCTGAAGCGATGAGCGGAAGCAGCGCAAAGCATAGTCCCCGGCAGGCGGGAGGGACGTTGTCCAGCGTCCTTCCCGCTGCCGGAGGCCGATCGGTGTATGAAGATAAGTTTACCGGTTTCCCACCAGCCCTATTTGAGTTTTTGGAGGAACTGGCCGACCACAACGAGCGCCCCTGGTTCCTCCAAAACAAACACCGCTATGAACACTGCGTTCGAAGGCCGGCCTTGGCGTTTATCCGGGCCTTTCGGCCTCGGTTGGCCAAGATTTCCGAGTTTTTCCTGGCCAGCGATCGGCCGGTGGGCGGCTCGCTTTTGCGCATCTACCGAGATACCCGCTTCAGCAAAGACAAAACGCCCTACAAGACCAATGTGGGCATCCAATTTCGGCACCAATGGGGCCAGGACATCCATGCACCGGGTTTTTATGTTCATTTGGAGCCGGGCGAGTGTTTCCTGGCCGCAGGCGTGTGGCGACCGGATCGGGAGACGTTGGCCGCCATCCGGCAGGCCATTGCCGACCGGCCGGACGCTTGGTGCCGGGCCGTGTCCGGACGGCGTTTCCAGGCCCTTTGGACCCTGGAAGGGGATGCGCTTCGGCGGCCGCCCAAAGGGTTTCCGCCCGATCACCCTTGCATCGACGACCTCAAACGCACCGATTACATCGCCGTGGCGGATGTGGAGGAGGTGGATACGTACCGGCCGGAGTTTGTCGATCAGGTGGCCCGGGCATTCGCCGCCGCCCGGCCCTTCATGCAATTCCTTTGCCAAGCCCTTCAATGGCCGTTTTAGAAGATCATCTTGATTCACTTTCCTTATTTTCTCAAAGGAGCTTCTGCGATGCGAACGACCTATGATCGTCGGCAGTTTTTGGGGCAGACGGTGTTGGCAGGCGTCGGGTTGAGTGTGGCCGGCTGGCTGGATCGAAGCGCTGGGGCGGCCCCGGTAAAATCCGGCGCTCCCACGGCGGAAAAACTGGGCTGGACGCTCGGCTGCGCCCAATACACCTTCCGCCGGTTCTCCCTCTATGAGACGCTGGACAAGTTGGTGGAGCTGGGCATTCCGTGCATTGAGCCGGCCTTTTTCCTTCGGCTCGACAGCAAACGGCCGAACCTGAAGGTGAACGAATCCCTTTCGGCGGCCGATCGGAAAGAGCTTCGCCAGCGCCTGGCCGACCACGGAATCCGAATGGCCAGTTTTTATAGCGATTTGGGCGCCGATGAAGCAGCCGCCCGCAAAAAGATGGAGTTTGCCAAGGAGATGGGCGTGCAGACCATGGTGGCCGAGCCGCCGCCCGAAGCCCTCCCCATGCTCGACAAACTCTGCGAAGAGTATCAGTTGAACCTGGCCATCCATAACCACCCCAAACGGCCCAACTACCAGTACTGGGATCCGGACAACGTCCTGAAGGTCTGCCAGGGCCGAAGCCGCCGGATCGGCGCCTGCTGCGACACCGGCCATTGGGTCCGCTCCGGCCTGGATGCGGTCCAGTGCCTCCAGAAACTCCAGGGCCGGATTCTCGGCTTCCACCTCAAAGATGTGATCGAATCTGGTAAGCCCGAGGCCCGGGATGTGCCGTTGGGTCAGGGCAAGGCCAACTATGCGGCGGTGCTCAAGGAGCTGCATCGGCAAGGCTACCGCGGCCTGCTGGTGATCGAATATGAACACGATTCCGACGCCTTGATGAAAGACATGGCCGAGTGCGTGGCCTTCGTGGAAAAGATCGCCAAGGAACTGGCCGGCTAACGCCAAGCCAAGCGTCTGCTTCGGCCAACGGAACTCCTTGGCTTTTTCAGGCAGAAGGGCCTATGGTGTCATTCCTGCGGAAGCAGGAATCCAGTCCGCCTCTCCCCTGGTGGGAGAGGCCGGCTGAGCGAAGCGAAGCCGGGTGAGGGGGACTTCGCCTCTCCCCTGGCCGTCGAGAGGCCGGCGGAGCGGGAGGATAGACGCCCCGCC
>Ga0209809_1000274_pt1 | contig 49031 bp, 29 predicted proteins | sample YNPMSTMetaG_FD_186172 | JGI IMG/M metagenome (GOLD analysis project Ga0209809, IMG submission 186172) | Anoxygenic and chlorotrophic microbial mat microbial communities from Yellowstone National Park, USA - YNP MS-T MetaG (SPAdes) (version 2) ...
TTGAAACTTTAGGTCGGCAAACCGCGGCAGATAAAGTCGCAGAATGTAAAGCATCTCCCGACCGGCGGTATCCACTACCCGTTGAAGCGTGTAAGGCCGCCCGGAACGAATCACAATGGTCCCCCCTCCCGGAAACCGTAATGGAGTCAGGGAAGCGTAAATCCCCTCCCGGTGGGAATTCCGCACCTGACTACTGGCTACTAAAACCCGGCTCATGTCAATATGAGCTAACTCCGGTGTCCGGCCTACCACATCCTCGCACAACCGACGGATGTGTCCAGTAAAATCAAAGCCTCTTGCCGATGACACTGCTATCCATCCTTCTACCAACGCACCACCCTCCCTCCTGGGAGCCGCATACGTTCGTGTGCTTTCGGCTCCGGTGCTCGGGATGTGGACTGTATCCACCCGATTGGGATTCCACGAGTTGTCGGGGCTAAAATTCAGTACGAACTTCCCAGATTCTATCGATCTTCGCTATTTGTAGCACCCCTAAACTCCTTGGTTTTCCGCCCCGTGGATGTCCATGGATCTTCCAAAGACGGATAGTAAGTGGCTGTCCTGAAATGGGCAGCCGAGCGGCTCCCAATCGTTTCCAAACCCTCCCAGTTTACCAACATGCACCTGTTATGAGGGTTTAGACAGGCTGAAGCTGCCAATTGGTGGAGCATCCGGGTAAAAACGGCATTTCGGGAGAACCTCTAAGGGCGCCCGGTGGATACATTCCATGTATTAAGATGATGCGACAAGCCCGGCACGTCAACCCACCGGGGCAAAAGAAAACCGAATGCCGTAATCCGCACAGCATAGCGGCACCGGGTTGTACAGAGAAAAAGGCCCCTGCTTCTCCATCCAACAGAGAAGCCAATCCGGCAACAATGACTAGCCACAGGGTTTAGATGAAAAGAGGAATATTTAGATATATTTACACATTCCGAGGGGTCCGGTTTGCCGACCGTCGATCAACGTTCGACCTTTTCGGAGGAATCCACTCCGACAGAGGAACCGGAAGCATCTAGGTCGGGATTGGCGGTGGGAGCGGATTTCGAGCCTTCCGCGCGGGCATGGGAGGCGTCCAGACGGGTTCGATTGCGGCGGCGTTTAGGCAATGGCGCTGCACTCCATTGTTTGGTCAGGTCTTCAAACACATCCGGCGATTCATACCGGATAATATTTTTGCCTTCCGGGATCGGGCCGATGAGACCTCGAAAGATCGGCAACCCCCGCAGGGACAAATCGGTGCTGCAGTCTTCGACGCCGATCTGGACATGCCGGCGCAGGATCGGTTGGGGCGAATCGTAATCCCGGATACGGATCTGCCCATCGCTGCCCCGGGTAACCACCCGAAACGTCGTCTTTTTCATACTACCCTCCGGTTACACTCTCTCTGGGGGTCATTGGACTGTATCCACCCGGTCAGAGCCTACCGCCTGATGGGGGGCAACAGCGTTTGGAGTTCACCGATTGGGGCAATGGCTTCTGGTGGATACGTCCTATGGAAGGGAATGGTTCGTATAGAAGGGAATGTTTTGTATATATGGAAGGGAATGTTTCGTATAGCTGACACCCACCCGCCGATCCCGTCCCCCAGCTTCCGGATTCATAGGCGGAAGAATCGGACTACGTATCCATGGAGGTTGGGGGATCGGAACGGAACACCGTCTTTTCAGAAGGCAATATCGGCAGGGATTTTTTGGGGCGAAAAAGTTTCTGCCGGGCCTGCTCTGCAAGATGCAACCGGAGGGATTGGCATTTTCGATAGCCAAGCCAAGCTCCGTAGGACCGGGCCTTGGGCCGACCGGCTCCTCGGATCGTATGGACCGGAACAAAGAAAGGGAGCAGACCGATTCGACTTGGGATAGTATTTATGAGGGATATTATGCCACCTATCGGATTGCATCTTAAGATGGGGTACAATGCCATACCGAAAGAGGGATTAGGGAATCGCCCCCTCTTGTAGGGGGTACGATTCCGAGACTTTTACAAAAAGACCTCCATTTTTTACTACTTTTGGGGGGTTCAAATATGCTTTATCAGGGCAGATTTCAGGGGTTGGCTGTTTTCGCCTTGAGCCATTGGCCCAACTTGGCTATCTTTCCTACCCATCCCAAGGGTCTTAGGACAACCGGCCCACCATGGAAAATCGGTAACCGTTTAGTTTGACTGTATCTACCCGTCCAGGCCCCTACCAGATGTAAGGGCTACAGATCGGATCGAACACCGCACAGTGTGGTCATAGTTGCCGGTGGATACAGTCAAGTTAGCCGAACGAAGCCCCACACCTCTGCCCACCGTGGGAGAGGCCGGCGGCACCTTCGGCACCGTCGGGTGAGGAGGGCGCTGGGACTGCGCCCCTTCGGCCCATATCAAAAAGCGCACCTGACACACGCCCTCCGAGGATCTGCTTCCATTTGGCTAAAGCATTCCCAAAATCGGAGCGTGGGTTCGCAGTGGGGGAAGAGCAGCCCGGTAGTGAGCACCGCGGAGATAAGGCACCCGGTGGGCAGGGATTTTCCCTCCGTCGCCAGTCGTCATGCAGGTGCTGATAGCCCAGAGGCAGAAACATCTTGATCTGGTGTCCGGAGGAGGCGAAATCGACACGGGCAGAGAAAAGAAGCGAGCTTGGTTATTCGGTGGGCATCCTGTCGGTCTTGGCAAAACCAAGGGACACCGACGTGGCCAAAAGGGAGGGAATTTCGTCTCTCTACGATTTGCGAAGCTTAATAATCTGGGACTGATCTGAGAAAAAGGAAAGCCGTCCGAAGGAACCGGAAAACCCTGTTGGGCCAAAAGGAGATGGATTCATGGCGACAAGAAGGTCCTGGCTTTTTGTGCTGGTATGGGGGGCAACGGTGTCTGGGGCTTGGGGAGTGGATTTTCGGATGGAAAATAAGGTTTATTGGAATAACCAGCGGGAACCGGCAGTGGAAACCACCACCATCTTTTATAACGGGGCGGTGTATGACTTTCTCAAAAAGCCGGCCGAGGTCACCATTCTGGACAAGCAGCAGAATCGCTTGCTTCTGCTGGACACTGAACGGCGGATCAAAACCCACCTGAGCCTTCCGGAGGTCGAGGCGTTTGTGGAACGGCTTCGGCGTCGGGCCGACGAATACTCCGATCCGTTTGCGGCCTTCTTAGCCCATCCGGAGTTTGAAAAGAGTTTTGACACGGAGGCCAGGGAGTTAACGTTGCGGAGTGTCTGGATGACCTATCGGGTGGTGACGGTGGATGCCCAGAGTGCTGAAGTGGCGGCGGAATATCGGGTGTTTGCGGATACCTTGGCGCAACTGAATGCACTATTGAATCCGAAAGGTTTGCCGCCGTTTCCCCGGCTTGTGCTCAATGCGGAGCTGGAGCGTCGGGAAGAGCTTCCCAAGGAGGTGCATCTAACGATTCATCCGGAGCGAAGTTTACTTCCGAAAAAGCGGACGGTCCTTAGAAGTGAACATCAGTTGATATGGACTGTTTCCGAAGCGGATCGGGCTCGGGTCCACCAGGCCATCGAATTCCAAAATCTTTTCCCCCACGTCAGCTTCGAACAATACCAGAAGCAGCATCTGGAAAAATAGGATTCGCTCTACGTAACACGTTAGTTTGACTGGATCCGCCCGCCAGGTTCCGCAACTTGGAGGGGTAAAAATTGGCCCCCACCCCACAGATTGTGGTAATTATTTCCGGTGGATACAGTCAGCCGAATGAAGGGGGCCGAGCTGTCTCTGCCCTGGAAGCAGCAGTCCAGGTTTGTGTCCGCACAAGCGGGAACCAGGAAGATGGAATTTTACTTTCTGGACTACCGCTTACGCGGGAAGGACGCCCTCGCTGTAGGCCGCCGGACAGCGGGTTGCTTCATTCGGCTCAAATGGGACTAAAAATGGAATTTCACGACAGCCTCGGAAACAGGCAGAACCGTCCGTCGCGGGAAATTCCTGGGGATTTGAGATTTTCAGGAAGTTTTGGTAGAATGGCAATGTTTTAGCTGAATGAAGCAATTCGGCTCTTCCCCGGCGGGGGAAAGCCAGTGTCTGCTGCCCGCGAAAGCGGCAGTCCAGAAATGAGGAGTCCCTGTTTTTGGATTCCCGCTTGTGCGGACACAAACCTGGACTGCTGCTTCCGGAGAAAGGAGACAGCCGATTCCTCCATTCGGCTAAGATGTTCCGTAGAATGATTTCTTCATAGTTCCGTGGGAGAAGGCTGCGATGAAAAGAGTTCTAGCCGTATGGGGGTGGACGATGGCGGTTTTGGTTTTGGGGATGGCAGGTGGAGAGGCTGCGGAGTTTACGGTGCATCGGGAGGGGGACAAAGTAACCGTCAAGATGGACGGGGAACTTTTTGCCGAGTATTTGGCTGCCCCCAAGCTGCAACCCCCGTTAGGTCCGATTGTTTGGCCGATCATCGGGCCGACCGGCAAACCGATGACCCGTGCCTATCCGATGGCCAACCAGGAAGGCGAGCGCAGAGACCATCCGCATCATCGGTCGATGTGGTTTAACCACGGCAAGGTGAACGGATATGACTTTTGGGCCAAGCAGCCGATCCGCCATCGGGAGTTTGTGCGGGTCGAAGGCGGCAAGCAGGCGGTGGTGGAAACCCTCAACGATTGGCTGGCGCCGGACGGCACGAAGGTCTGCGAAGACCGCCGTCGGTTAACCTTCCACGGTGATCCGCAGTGTCGGATGATCGATTTCGACATTACCCTCACCGCCTCCCAGGGACCGGTTACCTTTGGCGATACGAAAGAGGGCAGTTTTGGCCTCCGTGTGGCGGAGACGATGAAGGTCGATGCCAAGCTGGGCGGCCATATCGTCAATAGCCACGGACAACAGGATCAAAACGCCTGGGCCAAACGGGCCGAGTGGGTCGATTATTACGGGCCGGTCGATGGCCAGATGGTCGGCATTGCGGTGATGAACCACCCGGCCAGTTTCCGGGCGCCGACCTACTGGCATGTGCGCACCTATGGCCTGTTTGCCGCCAATCCGTTTGGATGGAAAGATTTCGGCGCTTCCGAAGACGGATCGTATACTTTGCCGAAAGGAAAATCCATCTCTTTTTACTACCGAGTGGTGCTTCACAAGGGCGACCATCAGCAAGGCCGAATCGCCGAACTCTATCAGGCCTATGCGCAGGAGAAAAAGGAATTGCCCCCTGGTTCCGGCCAGTAAAGAACTTCCGGCTGCCCGTGCTGAAGAGTCGCCCCCATAGGGGCCTCTGCGGTGGCAGAACCTTTCCTATCCAGCGATGGGCCAATAGGACTATTCTATTGAGTGGAAATATTCCGGCTGTAGCGATTGTGCGGGATTTACCGGTACCGCCGACACTTTAAAAATTCTTAGAGCAATTTTTATCTGCCGCTGCCGCAGTCCGAAAGGGGCTTGTTGGCTTGACGGAACTTTAGAGAAAAATCTTTTTTCTTTGCTGAGGCGAGAGACTAGAAATTATTCCTTATCTGGCTTGGACTAACGGCGGCAGTCCCTATCGCAGGCAATCCGATCCCCCCAGTATGGCGGGATTCGGAGGCGAAGAATTTCGGCCCTGTCTGCCGATGTTTTCAGTGTCGGCATCTTTGAAGAAGGAATTGTTCCGCCAGGCGGTGCGAGTGTTTGTGCCTGGCAGGCCCATCAGGAGAGATTGCAACCATGAGTTCCACCTGTGCCTGTGCGCCGGAAATCCGCTCGTTTGAAGAACTGCGTCGGTATATCTACCAAACCATCTGTGAACACTTTCAGTTGCAACCGGGGGCTTTTTCACTGACCCAACGGATTTTGACCCGAGGCGGCCAGATTTGTGGGGTATTTTTCTGTGTGCATGGACCTCGTGCGGTGAAGTTTTCCGCCATCTGGGAAATCGAAGGCAATCAAATTCTTTTCTACGATCCGAGCGGGGTGCGGTTTTTGCGGGTTCAGCTTCAATACCGGCCCCAATGGCAACAAGCCGCCGCTTAGGGACTGGTCCGAAATGGAGAGCCGGACAGCAGCCCTGCGTCCTTTCCCAACCGCTCTGCTTTATCAGCCTGCCGTTTTGTTCGGGTTTTCGGTCACTCTGGGGGCTGCCGATGGGTGGTCCATCCGGCTAAAAACGGAGGGAATTTCCGGATAGCCTCTTGGCTTCCGCCGCTTAGCTTCCTTCCTACCGTGCCTGCTGGCGAAATTCTGGTTCCTGCTCTACCGGTGCGCTCTACGGGCCGCTTAGAACTCCGGGCTGTGCCCGTGTGGGATGCGGGGGTATGCCCGGCCTGAGGCTTGACATTGCCCAAAGCCCAAAGTACCTTTAGGAAAATACGGTTCGGAGGCTTTTTTAGCTTTTTCCGTAGCATTGTAGCCGAATGGAGGAACGCAATGTGTCTGTCATTCCTGCGTAAGCAGGAATTCAGTCTTTTTGTGTTTCCCCCGCACCCGGCGGTGCCTTCGGCACCGCTGGCCTCTCGACGGCCAGGGGAGAGGCGGGTTGCTCCATTCGGCTAAATAGTTACCTTTTTCTGAATGTAGGCGGCACGTATGAGCTGGAGCATCTGGTTCCAAAAAAGTAAAAGTATTTGTTGGATGAGGCGGGCATTGCTGGTCGGGGGCATTTTGGGCTACGGAATGCTCTTGCCAGGACAGGGGGCTTTCTGTTGGGCTGCGGAAGCTAAGGCCCCTGCCGGCAAGTCGGCGGCGGAGGCCGACCTGCCGGATATGCCAGCGCCGGTACCCAAGACGGCTCCAGGAGTGGAAAAGTCGCCCGGCCCCGCCCAACCGGAATCTCCCAGCGAAAAAGTTCCTCCGAAAGCCCCGGCCAAGCCCGAATCTCCCAGTAAAAAAGCTCCTGTGCAACCCCCGGCCAAGCCCCAACCGGCTCCTGGTGAACAAATGCCTCCTTCGGAAGCTCCGGCAAAACCGAAGGCCAAACCCCCGGCCAAAGAAAAACCTGCCGAGCCAATCGTAGAGTGGCCGGTGGATGAAGCCCAGCGCGAAAAACGCATGGAGGTGCGCAACCTATTACGGGCCGGAACGCTCACGCCCGAACAAATCAAGTTCCTTTCCGAATATTACACCCAATATGGGTTGGCTCGGTGGACCCAGGGGGCCAATCGCGCCGAGGTACGCAAATATCGAGACGAGTTGATCCGGGAACTTGCCCAAGCCGAAGGACAAGCTCATGACCAGGTGGTCCAGATGGTGATGAAACTTCTGGTCAAAATGGCCGAGGGAAACCATCACCCCGTGGCACGCGTGAATGCGGTCTTGGCGTTGGGAGAATTGAATCGGGTGGAACCCCGCGGCACCAAGCCTCCCGAACCGTTGCCCGCCGTTCAGCCGATTTTGTTCCAAATGGTCCAAAATGCCCAACTGCCGGAGATGCTTCGCGTGGCGGCATTGGTGGGCCTGCGTCGGCATGTCGAATTGGGAGCCGTGGCCGATCCAACCAAAACCCAATGGGCTATTGGGTTGCTTCCGCTCGTGCAAGAGCGCTCTTCTTCTGGACGGGCTGCTGCCGGCCGAGACTGGCTCCGCCAACTGGCCATCGAAGTCCTGGAACTGCTCAAAACTCCCGGTCCGAACGGCCAGGTGGCGCTGGCCTTGAGCGAGCTGCTGGCCGATACCAATAACCCGATGAGCATTCGAGTAGCCGCTGCCCGGGCTTTGGGAAACCTCGATTACTCCCAGGGCTTCCCCGCCGACCTGAATAAACTGATCCGAGAAATGGGCCAACTGGCACTCGACGCCATCAACCCCGAACTCGAAACCTATCAGAAAGAGAAAAAACTGCTTCCCCGCCGCCTCCAAACCCATTTGATCGGCATTTATAACGGCCTGAACGGTTTACAAAAGATAGCAGCTTCCCAGCCGAAAGAAACGGCGGATCTGTACCAAAAAGTTCTCGAAGCGGTGCGGGGTTGCGCGGTGCTGTTCGAAAGTTCCAAACTGCGCGATTCTGACGGGAATCTGCTGCAAGAGGAGTTCGTCAAGGAATTGAAGCAACAGCAGGCGGCCCTCAGTAAGGCCCTCTCCGCCCCCGCCACTTCGCCTCCATCCGAAAAAAACAAAATAAGCTAGCTACCCGTTCAGTCCAAAGGAGCATTTCCTTTTCTCCCCTTTGTCGAGAAGGTGAGGGGGAGATCGGGGCGGAAGGCCGATTTTTTTGTTTTTTGCCTATAAAGATTTTTAGGGCCTGTGGGGATTATGTACAAAAGTGCTTATCTGGACGGAAGTTACGAATTTTGCTCTCTGGGCGAGATTTTGACGTAACTGATTATTTTCCAAGCAGTTGCGCCTTTTTTCCAGGGGGTGAGAAAAGAATGCGTTCGGCTAGGTGCCCTCTGGGACGGGCGGGAAGCTCCTAGCGGACGGACGGCATCAAGAAAGTGCCTGTTTTTACGGGGAATTTGCATCAAGAGGATCGGGGACTTGGGCTTTGGGGGCGGAGCCCCACCGGGGGATTTTTTCCTTTTCCGCCTGGCTTCGGAAGGCATTTTTGGCTCCAATTCGGCCGGTCGGCTCGGAGGCGGGTTCGGCAGGGTTTTTAACATAACTCTCTGCGGCAAAATAGGTTACGGAAAATGGGCCGAATCGGCGTTTGGAGCGTTTGGGCAATTTTTTCCGTTTTGATTTAAAACTGGTCGAAAAAAATCAGGTTGACCGAGGGGATGGCCGTTCCAAAAAAGTTCTAACTTTTTATTTTGCGAGAAGTTACGAAAAACGGCTACAGGAATCTCGAACGATCGCACCTTCTTGCAAAAATCTCTGGATTCCCGAAAAAGTTGACAGCATGTTAGCCGAATGGAGCCATTGGCCTTTCCCACGGTGGTAAGAGGGGGACTGGATTCCTGCTTCCGCAGGAATGACACAAGGGGCGCAGGAATGACACGGAGGGCGGGAATGACACGGAGGGGGCGGGAAGGAGACGGGGGCGTTTGTACAGGGCAGGCCTTTGTGTGCCATTCCCACGAAAGTGGCAGTCCAGTTGTTGCTTTCCTGGGTTCCTGCTTTCAATGACACAAGGGGCGGGTGCAAAGAAGCCTGGATTCCCGCTTGCGCGGGAATGACACTCGGCCCGCTCACCTGGCCTGGCCTTCGGCATTGCCTCCGGCCCCGCCGTGCTCTCCCACCAGGGGAGAGGCGAAAATACTGGATTCCTGCTTTCGCAGGAATGACACAGGGGCCCCCGCACTCGGCCTGCGTGCCGCTCCCTAGCGGTCACGGCTCTAGCCGGCCTCTCCATTCCCGGTGGAAGCCGATTGTCTGCGCATCCTCGAAAGAGTATGCTACTTCGTTAGAGGCGGCGATAAAACTGGTTCGGCGTAAAGAAAACCGAACCGGTCGGCAGATGGCGGCGCTTTTGGGAGACCTACCTTTTTTGCAAAGGGCAAGCCGATGGGAACTAAAAGGACAACGATTCTGGCAGGGGCCCGGAGTATGGCGGTTGCTGCGGCCTGGATTGGGGCGATCTGGGCCGTCCCAGTGGTTTCAGCGATCGAAACAGACAAACAAATCGAACCAGCCAAACAAAAAGAGGAAGCCCAATCGGAGGGGCAAAAAGCCTGGCATGTCTGGACGGTTACCCGGACCGAACGGGTGCTTCGGCAAACAGAGCCGGGCAAGGAGCGAGAGGTGGATTTGGCGGCCTGTCGGGGCGAATGGGAAAGTTTTCAGATTCTTATGCGAAGTGCGGTTCCGGTCGCAGGGGTACGGGTGGAAGCGGGGGACCTGGTGGGGCCGGGCGGCCATTGCCTACCCGCCCACCAGGTAGAACTCTACCGCCAACATCAACTGCATATTACCATCGGCACCTACCGGAATACGGAGTTTAAGGCCGACTGGTATCCGGATGCGTTGATCCCGGCCCGATTGCCGGCCGAAGCGGTGCGGGTGGAGAAGCCTCGCTATACGGCCATGCCGTTCGACCTGCCCGCCGGGGAGACGCACGGCTTTTGGGTGGATATTTATGTACCGCCTGGTACGCCTGCGGGGCTGTATCGGGGCAGCTACCGGGTGCTGGCCGCTGACGGTCGCCAAGCGGAGATACCGGTTCGGCTGACTGTTTGGGATTTCGATTTGCCGAGGGTTTCGAGTTTATATACGGCGTTTGGTTCGCCGAGTGCTTCATTGCGTGGGTATTACGAGCGGCGTGCGAAAGCGGGCAAAGAACCGGCCCCGAAAGACTGGGCGGCCATCGACGCCCAGTGTGCCTACCTATTAAGCCAGCATCGGATCAATGCCACGCCGCCGCCCGCGGCCTTGACGCCCCAAGCGGAGCCGGACGGCTCCTTCCGCATCCCAGACCAGCAGATCAAAGCCTTCCAGGAGTTTGTGGATCGCTATCATGTCAACGCCTATTGTATTCCGCATCCGTCGAGCGTGGTGAAAGATCCGATTGCCGAGCAGGAGAAATTGCGGGCCTGGTTCAAGGCGTGGGACGAAGCGGTTCAGAAGATCGACCGACCGGTTCTTTTTTACACCTATCTTCGGGACGAACCCAACGACGAAGAGGCCTATCGCTATGTGCAGCGGTGGGGCCGGGCCATTCGGCAACTCGGAAGCAAGGTGAAAGTGCTGGTCGTGGAACAGACCTGGCCGCAAAACGAAGCCTGGGGGGATCTTTATGGAGCGGTGGACATTTGGTGCCCTCTGTTTTCGCTTTTTAAGCCGGAAAGTGCGGCCCAGCGCCAGGCCCTGGGGGAAATGATCTGGACCTACACGGCCCTGTGCCAGGGTAAGCCCACGCCGTGGTGGCATACGGATTATCCGCTGCTGCATTATCGGATTCCGACCTGGATTGCCTGGCGATACCGGATACGGGGCCTCCTGTACTGGAGCCTGGTCTTCTGGAACCATGTGGAAGACCCCTGGACGGAACCTTGGACCTACGATCGGCGGGCCGAGGGCAAAGGCAAAGGCCCGGTCTATAACGGCGAGGGGAGCTTGCTTTATCCGGCCAGGGCGGTGGGGTTTGAGGGTGTGGTGCCGAGCCTGCGGCTAAAAGCGCTTCGGGACGGCATCGAAGACTACGACTACCTGGCCCTATTGGAGCGATTGGGGCGGGTGGCGGAGGCGGAAAAGATTGTTGGGGACCTGGCCCCTTCGTGGTTTGAATGGGATCCGGACCCGGCGGAATGGGCCTCCGCGCGGCGGAAACTGGCCGAGTTGATCCTCCAGAGCCAAAAAAGCCCTGGGCCTAAAGCAAAAGAGAATTGATGGGGTTTTTACTCGGGGCAGGGAGCGGGTTCGACTCCTTGCCAGACGATCAGAAATCCTTCGGAGCGGAGCCAATCGGACAGTTCGGCGGGGCTGCGGTGGTCAGCCACGGGGAATTGTTCGCCCGGCCGACGGTGCAAGGGGAAGGCGGTTTGGGCCGATTCGGCCCAGGCCGAGCCACCCCAGGCCGGGGGGGCACAGGCTTCGGGTGTCGGAGCCGGGGCCGTGCTGGCCGGAGGGGCACAGGCGGGAGGAGGAGAGACGGGGGGAGTACCGGCCGGGAGGGCCCAGGTTTGGAGTGCATTGGCCGGGGGTACATGGGCCGGTTCAGAAAGCGGCGTTGGCGGGGGTGTGGGAAGCCCAAGCGGGGGCCGACACGACTCTGCCGAGGATGCGGGGCCAGGGGCAGCGTGAGGTCGCCGCCATGATAAACTTTTTTCCCTATAGCCTCCTGGCGCCGTGGAACTGCCGGCGCTCATCTGGGTAATGCAGATGCGGGCCAAGTGGTTCCGGAGCCAGGGCGGTTCCCGGGTCGAAAGCACCAGTTCCGCCTCTGGGAAAGCCACCCGGAGGACACAGTACAGGCGTATCAATTGTTCATCGCTTACCGGAAACGGAATTCGGAACCCGCTGGGGGCGTCGTGAATCCGAGGCAAACTGAAGGCCAAGATCCGATCGGGGAAACGCTCCCGGAGGTACAGCGCATGGCGGAGCATGGCCAGCAGGTCTTCGGCTGGTGGGGCCAAACCCAGCAGGATGCCCAATCCCAATCGGCCCATGCCGGCTTCGGCGGCCCGTTCCAGCCCTTCCAGACGCCAATCGTAGGCCGACTTCACCCCCCGGGGATGATATTGATAGTACAAATCTTCACGATACGTTTCTTGATACAGCGTCACCCCACATATTCCGGCCGCCCGAAGCGCCTGGTAATCGGCGGTCGACAGCGGCGCAATCTCCACGGCCAGTTGGAAACCACGTGCGTGCAACCGGCGGGCTACCTCGGTAAGATACTCCGTGGTTATTCGCCCCGGAAAATCCCCGGCCACTAAAAGCACGTGGCGAAATCCCCATTGGGCAAGGACCTCGGCTTCCCGGAGGGCCTCCTGAGGGGAAAGCTGTCGGCGGGGAATCTGTTCCGGATACCGAAACCCGCAATAAAGACAATAATTGATGCAATAATTCGATAGGTATAAAGGTACATAGAGGAACATCCGTCGCCTTTGGCCGCCGGTTCCGTTCGGCGCCGGGGCGGCAAAATGGGCCTGGGTCAGCCGACGGGCTTCCTCCACAAGCCGATCCAGCGGAAATCTAGGGTCCAACCGCATCTGGGCCTGCTGGATCACCTCCCGGCCAAACTCGGGGTCCCCAAGCACCCTGCGGAGCGAGCGAGGCGGTCGAGCTGGCCGGCCTGCCAACCGGGCCGCCGCCAGGTCCAGGGCCTCGGCCAATTGGAGGTCTTCCGGCCGGAGCCGGCCCCGACGCTCGCTGAGCAGTTGGTAGCGCCACCGTTCCAGTCGCTCGGCCAGATCGGCCCGTTGGCCGGCCGAGGCGGGTTGGGGGGCCTCCAATACCCGGTTGGCCTGCGCTAAAAGCTCTAGATGATAACCGGCATGCGCATCTTCTGCCCGAATCCACTCCGAAAAGGTATTCAACGGCCGAATAAGTTGAGTATCCATAATTTGCTCTATATTTTATGGTTAAAGCAAAAGAATGGGTGTTTTTCGGTGCCCTGTATGCTTGAAAAAGGGTAACAGTTTAGCCGATTGAAGGAGGCGATCTGTCATTCCTGGGTAAGCAGCAGTCCAGGTTTATTCCCGCGCAAGCGGGAACCCAGGCAATCGGGACTTTTCTTTTCTGGATTCCCGCTTTCGCGGGAATGACACGCTGGGTGTTGCCGCCAGGGGAGAGGCGGGTTGCTTCATACGGCTAAAATGTTACAAAAAAGGGAAGTTTTTATTCCATTTTTCTTTTTTCTTACTCTGGGCAAAGCACCCCTTCTGGGGGGATGTATCCCCCAGCGGCACCCTCCGCCCATCCCCCTTTCCCCACTCTGGGCTTTCCCCCTCTGATTATCATACGGAGTTGGCCCCCAAAGGACAATCCGAACCGGTTGGACAACGAATTTGGCGGAACTGATTTGGCTGGATCCATCCGGCCAGGCTCCTCCGACGTGAAGGGACGAAAAAATGATCAGGTTCTCCAGAAGCGGGCAATCGGTCCGGGTGGCTCCAGCTCCCTTACAGCCCACCTAAGGGGCAACCGGCGGGGAAAAGCCGGGGGAGCGTTTACCCCTTGTCAAGCCTTACCGCTCCGGAGACAATAAACATTTTCCAAAGAGGTAACACTTTAGCCGAATGGAGGACGGCGATGTCTCCCTGCTACATAAGCAGGAATCCAGCTTGATTTCCGCACAAGCAGGAACCCATGCAATAGGGACTTTTCTTTTCTGGATTCCCGCTTGCGCGGGAACGCCACCAAAAGTGTCTCCGCTACCTGGGAGAGAAGAGTTGCTTCCTTCGGCTAACGTGTTACCCAAAGAGCAATTCCAACCAGGAGTTTTGGCAGCTGAACAGAGGCTTTTGTGAAAGGACGATGGCATTATGGCCCGGTGTGTGCTTGCCTATTCTGGCGGGTTGGATACGTCGGTGATTTTGGGTTGGCTGTTGGAGGAGGGCTATGAGGTTCATGCGGTGTATGTGGACCTGGGCCAGCCGTGCGAAGACCGGCAAGCCCTTTTGGACAAGGCGCGGCGGATTGGGGCGGCCTCAGCCCAAATCATTGATGCGCAGGAGGAGCTGTGTCGGGATTTTGCGTTTCCGGTGATGCAGTGGCAGGCGAAGTATGAACAGATGTATCTTATGGGCACGTCCATCGCCCGCCCCCTGATCGCCAAAGTCTGCCTCCAAGTCGCCCGCCAGGTTGGGGCGGAGACGTTCGCCCATGGAGCGACGGGCAAAGGCAACGACCAATGCCGATTCCAACTGGCCGCCGAAGCCCTCTGGCCCGGCATTCGCGTGCTGGCCCCCTGGCGGATCGAACGCTTCCGGCAGCGTTTCCCTGGCCGAAAGGAGATGATTGCCTATTGCCAGCAGCGCGGCATCCCGGTCAAAGCCACGCAACAGCGCCCTTATAGCTCCGACGAAAACTGCCTGCATATTAGCTATGAGGCGGGCAAGTTGGAGGACCTTTCCGTGGCCGGGCTGGAGCTGGTGGAGTTCGGCATGAGCTGTTCGCCCCAGCAGGCTCCGGACGAGCCGGAAGAGGTAACCGTGGCGTTTGAGCGGGGGGTGCCCGTGGCGGTCAATGGACAAAAGCTCACGCCAGCCGCCCTTGTCAAGCTCCTCAACCAAATCGGTGGCCGAAACGGCATCGGCCGGATCGACATCGTCGAAAACCGCTTCGTCGGCATGAAAAGCCGAGGCGTCTATGAAGCCCCCGGCATGACCATCCTCTACCACGCCCATCGCCTGTTGGAACAGATCACCATGGACCGGGACCTGATGCATCTGCGGGATCGGCTGGCGCCGGAGGTGGCGGAGATGGTCTATTACGGTTTTTGGTACTCGGCCAAGATGGACGCCATGATGGCCTTTATCCGGGAGGCGCAGAAAACGGTTACCGGCGAGGTGACGCTGGCCCTGTACAAGGGGAATATGATGGTGCGGCGGCGATCCAGCCCACTGAGCCTCTATGATGAAGGTATTGCCACCATGGAGGCCGGCGGCGACTACAACCAGTCGGATGCGGAAGGATTTTTGCGGATTCAGGGGCTTCCGCTGCGGGTGCAGGCCAAGGTCACACCCCGGCCGTGGTAGGCCTTGGCGAGGCTGGGACGCCGCGGCCCCGGAGAGGCTGTTCCCATATTGTCTTCCGGAGGCCATCGGCCGATCCTTCCCCTCCATCCCCAGTTACCCAAAGTCCCGTTTTTGTGCGTTGTTTCGGAAGGTTGGAGGTAGAAGGAGGACATTGTCTCCCGGCGGAAACGGAATTTCGGGACAGCTCCGGACAGGCAGCTTCCCGCCGGTTTCTTCAGGTGAACTGGTGCGTTTTTAAGAGCGTCGGTTTATGCATGGTGTGGAACAGGATGCAGGGTCTGTAGGCGAGCCGAGAGAGAAGGTATGGGTGGCCATCAGTTCCCTAGTGGCCGCCGTTTTGCTCACCCTCCTCAAATTGGCCGTGGGCCTGTGGACCAATAGTCTGGGCATTTTGGCCGAAGCGGCGCATTCGGCCTTGGACCTGATGGCGGCGGCGATGACGGTCTGGGCAGTGCGCCTGGCCAGTCAACCGGCCGACAGCCGACACACCTACGGCCACCAGAAGGTGGAAAACCTTTCGGCGTTGTTTGAGACGCTTTTGCTTTTGGCTACCTGTGGGTGGATAGGGTATGAGGCGGTCGTCCGGCTTAGCGTGGCTCAACCGCCCGAGGTCCAAGCGAACCTGTGGGCTTTTTTGGTGGTCTTGATGTCGATCTGTGTGGATTGGTCTCGGAGCCGGGCTTTAGACCGGGCGGCCCGAAAATATCAGAGCCAGGCCCTGGAAGCCGACGCCCTGCATTTTAGCACCGATATTTTCTCCTCTTTGGTGGTCTTATTGGGGCTGGTGGGCGTAGCGGCGGCCGAGCGAGGCGGACCGGCTTGGTTGGTCAAGGCCGATGCCACGGCCGCCTTGGTGGTCGGCGGGGTGGTGGTCGGGTTAAGCCTCAAATTGGGCAAAAAAGCCGTGGACGAACTCCTGGATACGATCCCTTGGGGTTTACAGGAGCAAGTTCATCAGGCCCTTGAGCAGGTCCCCGGTTTGGTGGATGTCGATCAGGTTCGGCTTCGGCGGAGTGGGGCGAAAATTTTTGCCGATCTGACGGTCCGGGTGCAGCCCACGGCCACCTTGGAGCAATCCCACCGGTTGGCTCATCAGGCCGAATTGACGGTCCAGTCCCTCCTGCCCGGGGCGGATGTGGTGGTGCATGTGGAACCGGTGGCGCCGGCGGAGGCCGATCTGGTGGGCACGGTCCGTTCGATAGCCGGTCGTCATGGCCTGGCCGCCCACGGCATCCAACTGATTGACCAGAACGGCCAGCAAACGCTCCAGTTGCATCTGGAGGCCCCGCCGGAACTGACGCTGGAACAAGCCCACGACCAAGCCACCGCCTGCGAAAACGAACTTCACCAGGCCCTGCCCGGTCTGGACCGCATTGTTTCCCATTTAGAACCCGCCGCTGCCGAGCCGACCCAGGCTCTGCCCGACCGGCCCGATCAATCGCAGTTGGTCCAGATGGTCCAGCAGATTCTGCGCAGTTATGTCCCCCAGGTCCATGTGCATGAGGTGCAGGTGGTCCGATCCTCCCATGGGGTGAGCGTATCGTTCCATTGCACGTTGCCCGGCCAGACCGCCCTGACCGAAGCCCACCATCTGGCCGAGCGGCTGGAAAAACATCTCCGCTCCCGGTTGCCCGGCCTAGAACGGGTCATTATCCATGTGGAACCGGAAGAAACCCAAAAAACCGAACCGTCTTCCGAAATGGGCCAGGAGCCTCCATAAGGGGGAGGACAGGCGTCACGCCTCCTGTCCTCTAGCGAGGGAGAGAGCCGCCGTGTCATTCCTGCGTAGGCAGGAATCCAGTCCGCCTCTCCGCTGGCCGTCCAGAGGCCGGCGGAGGCGAAGCCGACGCCGGGTGAGGGGGCGGCCCTGGGAGGGCGGACGACACGTCCCCCCTCCCAGCATATACCCTCCATCCCGCTAAAATGGTACCCATACCCAGGAGAACTCCTGATGATGCCTCTGATTCTTGGGCTTTCCGATTGCCGCCGGTTGACCCCTTTTCCGGGGGTTACGATGCATACCTTTGAGGGGAAGCAGATGACCCTTTCGGTGGTCGATATGGAGCCGGGCGCCCTAATCCCCGAACATCAGCATCCGCACGAACAGATCGGCTACCTGGTCCGAGGCAGCGGGACGTTTCGCATCGGTGGCCAGAGCTACCAGGTCCAGGCAGGCCACATGTGGCGGATTCCCGGCAACATGCCCCACGAGGTAACCGCCGGCCCCGAAGGTCTCCGGGCCATCGACGTCTTCTACCCGGTTCGGGAAGACATGCGTCGGTAGGCATCGGCCTGCCCCGCCGGGGCTTTGACAGTCGGTCCAAACTCGCCTGGATCGGTTTCCTCCCAAAGACATCGGTGGTCCCCGCCACCACCTTCAGCCCCTGGTGCTAGGCCAACTCGCCTGGATTGCTTTCGTCCTTGGGGGATATGCTGCTTTTTCCCATGGCCTCGGGAAATACCCTTTGTAAGTCTTATCTATGCCCCCAGAAAGTGCTATTCTCGATCCCTCTTACTAATCTGCAATTTGTTTGACATTTCCTTTTTCTCTAATTACCATAAAAAAACTGGCAAAGGGGAGGGTTTGGGAAGGGGGTAGGTTGTCGGCTGCGGATGGGTTTTTACTTCCATGACGCACGAACACGGGGGAAACGGGCCAAAGGGAGTTGTCGGGGGAGGTCCGTCAGAGCGTTCCACTCGGGCGCCCGCCTCTACCTGACCCGCTTCCTCTTGATACCCACCTTCCGTTGGATTCCCACAGCAAAATCGGTTCCTGTTGGGAACCATTTCTGAGGATAAAGGTAAGGCTAAAGGGTCGTCTGGGCTTGCCACTTTTTTCATGAAAGGGGTTGCCATGAAAAGCCTTGGTGGAAGGATTGCCGGGATGGTTGCCTGGGCAGCGGTGTTGCTGGTGGGCACATCGGCCCAGGCTGGGATGGTTGCCTACTGGAAATTCGACGGCGACTACCTCGATTCCAGCGGCAACAACTATCACGGAACACCTGTCAATGGTCCCGGGTTTGGCTCCGGCTACTCTGGCCAGGCCCTGCAACTGGCCGCCGGTTCCGGCCAATACGTCTCCACGGTAACGGCCGATCTGTTGGGCCTGACGGGCAACACGTTTACCGCCGCGGCCTGGGTCCGGCCGAATGCCACCGACGGCGACCGCACCATCTTTGGCACCGTTACCGGCGCCTATAGTCAAGGACTCCATTTGATCATTCGAGGCGGCAGAGCGCATTTCGGCTTTTACGGCAATGATACGGGCGGCAATCGCACGATTCCCACCGGACAGTGGACCCATCTGGTCTGGCAATTTGACAATGGCCGACAGCGGATTATCGTCAACGGCCTCGCTGATGCAGGATCCGGTGGACATGCCAATTTCGCTAATACCACCGACCCGGTTCTTATTGGCCGATGGGCCGGGGGCAATTATTTCGACGGGCTTCTGGATGAACTGGTCATTTATAACGAGGCCTTGACGGCCAATCAGGTCATGTATCTGGCAGGCGGTGGGGATCCGACCACTCTGCCGACGGCCAATCCGCTGTCCTTTTATCCGGGTGAACCGACTGGCCCGATTCTACTCGGTCCCACGCTTCCCAACGGCAAACGCAACGCCTATCAACTGGTCGTCCAGGCGGATGGTCTGACCTGGGACCAGGCCCGGGTGGATGCCATGCAGCACACCTATATGGGCGTGCCGGGACATCTGGTTACCATCCACAACATGGCCGAGCATGTATTTGCGGCTGCTTTTGGATGGGGAGACCGGTGGATCGGGTTTACCGATAGCAATGCGACCAGCCAGCTGGACGGCCGCACTATGCCCGGCGGCGGAAGCAGCTCCAACCAATTCCGCTGGATTACCGGGGAACCGGTTACCTACACCGCCTGGGCCCCCGGCGAACCGAATAATTCCGGCGGCGAAGATGCCGGCGCCATACGGGGGGATCGCCTGTGGAATGACTTCCCTGCCGGCAGCACCCTCGGCCAGGGGGACCGCCTGCTGACGCAATACATTATCGAGTATGAGATTCAGGCCGAGGGTTCGGCTACCGGAGTCCGCATATTGCCCAAGCTGGGTCCCGTGAAGGCCGACGGCACCCGCAGTGCGTATGAACTGGTGATCAATCCTTCCACCTGGGTGGCCGCCAAGGTCGATGCTCAGAATCGCCAATATATGGGCGTTCCCGGACATTTGGTTACTCTTACCTCCGCGGCAGAGGATACTTTTGTCCGCACCTTCGGCAACGGCTGGATTGGGCTGACGGACGATCCGAACCATGCCCCCGGTGCATTCGAAGGCGGCGATCAAAGCTCCTGGCCCAGCCCTCCGCAAGGACAAACTCCTCAGTATGGCCAAAAAGGATGGGGTTGGGCCTGGGTTACCGGCGAACCGCTCACCTACCACAATTGGAACTCCAGCGAGCCGAATAATTCCGGAAACTCGGAACACTATGCCGAAATGACTCCCGGCTGGAATGACCTGCCCAATGCTACCTGGGCTGCCCGAAACTATGTGGTGGAATACGACATCCAGTGGCAGGCCCGGCCCGCTTTCCGGTCCCGCATGGTCCAGATCGGCGCAGGCGGTGCGGATACCCAACTCAACACTGCCGGGGAGGCCCTCAGCGTGGCCCTCGGCTTCGGCGTCGGGGCAGCCGCCGGAAACCGGTACCAGATCGTTACCGATGCCAGCCATGATCCGCTGGAAATCAACTACGGCAGCGGTTCGGCGGGCAACTTCCCCCTGGATAACCCCTATCCGAACGGCCAACCGGATCCCGGCGACGATTTCACCGTCCGGGTAACCTCCCGGGTCTTCATCCCCGAAGGGGAATGGACCATCGCTTTTGCCGGCGACGACGGCGGCTATCTGCACCTGGACGGCATCCGCTTTGTCAACCAACTGAATACCTACGACGACTGGAAAGGCAACGACGGCACGTTGCTTTACAATGCCACTAGGGGTCATGGACCCACCCTGGGCCATTTTGTGGTTCCGCCTGGCGGCATCACCACCACCCTGGATGCCATGACCTTCGACCGAGATGGAGATCAGCATTTTGAGATTTCCATCGCCCCCGGCCATTGGCCGGGCTTCGACCCGGTCGCCTTCGGCCTGTTGGTCGATGGTCAGTATGGCTGGCGGGCTACGCCGGTGCAGCCGCAAAACGGCTTCAATATCGTCATGCTCCAACTCGATCCGAGCAATCCGGCCGGATTTGACAATGAAATCAACGATACCCAAGAAGCCATCCGATTGATTTCCAACGTGCGTGGCACGGGCGACTACAATATCGGCGGCTCGGCTTACCGGGTCACCAAGTACATCCAAACCCAATCCCCGTATGTCGATTTTGGCGGCGGCGGATACTTCAACGAACCGACCCTGCTTTATCCGGATGGCAATCGCGATGCGGGCGAGGACTTCTTGGTCGGCGCTCAGGCCTTTATCCGCCTGCCGCCAGGCACCTGGAGCATTGGCTTTGCCAGCGACGACGGCGGGGTGCTTCGGCTGATTAACACCCACGGCGCCCCCATCCAGTTCACCCAGGAGTTTAATACCAACGGCGATCCCGGTCCGGGCGACGACACGCTGCTTTATAACGCTCCCCGAAGCCATGCGGCCACCTGGGGCATCTTCACGACCACCAGCGAGACGTATCTGGAGCTGCAAGGCTTGTTCTACGAGCGGGGCGGCGGCGATTCGTTTGAAATCTTCCTGGCCCAAGGCGCATTTACCAGCTTCGACACGACCAACTTCTTCATCCTGCGCAACGGGGTGTTCCCGGGCGTGCTGGTAGCGCCGGAACTTTTGGCCGTGGTGCCGGAGCCGAGTAGCCTGGCCCTGCTGGCGCTGGGCGGACTGGGATTGGTCCTGATGGCCGTCCGGAGGAAAAAGGCTGCCTAGTTGTTCATCCCGCAGGAAAAACAGACGGCGGGATTCTGTATAAGGTGAGCCTGGATTCCTGCTTGCGCAGGAATGACACATTGTCCCCTCACCCGGCGGTGCCTTTAGGACCGCCGGCCTCTCCCGCTCCTGGGGAGAGGCGAGTATACTGGATTCCTGCTTGCGCAGGAATGCCACGCGGTCGCAGGAATGCCACGTGGGTGCAGAAAGGACACGTGGGGGCGGGAATGAGAAGTTCGCCCGTCTTTATTCCGCTCCAATATTCCAGAAAGTGAGAATGGTTTGAAACCCAGCAGGGCGACGCTTGGCTTTCCATGTCGGAACAGCCTCTCCGGCAGCCAAAGAAACGAGGTTTCAAAGTCTTTTTTACGGAGGACCGGAAGATGGCACGAAGACCGTGGCTGCAGGGTGTTGGGGTGGCGGTTTGGATTGGATGGGTGATGCTGGGGGGCGGATTGGCCTGGGCGGCGGAAGAAGCGCCGGAGTGGAGGGGCGGCCTGGCCCGGGTGAAGATCACCCCGGAAGGACCGATCTGGATGGCCGGTTATGCCGCCCGGAATAAGCCCTCCGAAGGGGTGCTCCTGGACCTGTGGGCCAAGGCGATGCTCCTGGAGGATAAGGCCGGCCATCAGGGCCTGATCCTCTCGGCGGATGTCATTGGTTTCCACAAGCAGGTTTGGGAGGCGGTGGTCGAACGGGTGGGCCAAAAGACCGGCTTGAAACCGGAGCAGATTCTGCTAGCCCCTTCGCACACGCATACCGGGCCGGTCATTTCCCTGGGCGGCGAGAGCGGCTACACCATGCCGAAAGAACAGCAGAAAATTGTTCATCAATATACGGAGAAACTAGTAGGCCAGTTGGCCGAGATTGCCGCGGCCGCTTTGGCCGACCGGAAACCGGCTCGACTGGCCTGGGGCTGGGGCGTGGCGCATTTTCCCATGAACCGCCGAGAGTTTACCGCCAAGGGGGTGATCTTGGGCGTCAATCCCAGCGGTTACGTGGATCGCCGGGTGCCGGTGCTCCGGGTGGATGATCCGGAAGGCCGTCTCCGGGCGGTCCTTTTCGGCTGCGCCTGCCACTGCACCACCCTGACCGGCCAGCATTATGTGCTTTCCGGTGATTACGCCGGGTTTGCCCAGGAACATATTGAAAAACAATTCCCTGGTGTACAGGCGATGTTTATTGCCGGTTGCGGCGGCGACGCCAACCCGTATCCCCGGGGCGAAATCGACCATGTGCAAAAACATGGCCAGGAACTAGGCACGGAGGTCTGCCGGGTCCTCCAGGGCAAACTCCAGCCGGTCCGAGGCCCGCTACACACTCTATTGGAATCGGCTGAGGCGCCGCTGCAACCGGTACCTCCGAAGGAAGAGCTGGAGAAATTGGCCAAAGGGCCGTACCATGTGGCCTATAACGCCAAGCGGATGCTGGCCGCCCTGGAAGCCGGTAAAAAGATGCCGCCCAGCTTTCCGGTGCCGATTGCCCTGTGGCAATTCGGCCAGGATTTAACCCTGGTGGGCATTTCCGGCGAAGTGCTGGGCGGGTATGTGCTCCGGGTGGAAAAGGCCATCGGGCCGCTCAACCTGTGGGTGGCCGGTTATACGAACCAGGTGTTCGGCTATTTGCCGACGGCGACGGCCATTTCAGAAGGCGGCTACGAAACCCGGGGGCTGTACGGAGAGGTGGTGGGCTTTTTTGCACCACACGCCGAAGACGCCGTGGTCGCCAAAATCCGCCAATTGGCCGAAAAAGCAGGCCGACCATTGCCCAGTCCGTAAACTCTCTATCAAGATGCAAATCCCAGGCGGACGGTAGATTTGTTCCTCCCGGAAAGGGGCCAAAAAAGGGTAAAAAGGGGGCGTTACCAGAGACATTTCAGAACGCCGTTGGGTTGGTCGGCTAGAACGTTCTTGGGTGGGCCAGTGCCCAAAAGCCCGGCCGCCGTATCTGCTTTCCCCACCCATTGTGTTCTTCGAAATCCAGGGGCTGATCTCTACAGCAAGGCCGATTCGGGTATAATGAATAAGAACCCGGCTGGATCGGGGGCTGGGTTTTTCCTGGGTAGGGGAAATTTTGTACTCTGTTCCTCAGCGGCCTTTGGCAATCAGGATGGCCTCTTGCAAGGAGAGATTCGATGGGGCCGCCGGTACGTCGGCAGATTCGGCCTGTACGGATTATTCCGTTTGAGGATGTCGAAGACCAGCTTTGGCCCATCAACCTGCTGGTGGTGGTCTTGGCCGGATTTGTGGTGGGGTTGATTTTGGGCCTGAGCCGATTCGACGACCCCCGGCTTTTCTACAACGCCTATTTTCAGCTTTTCACGGTAGGGCTGACACTGGGGGTTTGGTTTCTGGCCATTCGGTGGGTTCGGGGCCGATTAAAACAGCGATTGAAAATTGCCGCCCTGTTTAGCCTGGTGGCGCATCTATGGCTGCTGTTGAGTTTGGGGGTGGGGTATTATCGGGTGCTGATGCAGACCAAGCCCAACCAGGATAAGGTGGAAGAAATTGCAGAACTGCGGGTGCCGGAGTATCCGGAGTCGGTCATGGAGCAGGGCGAGGCGCCCAGTCCATATCATCGTCCGGTGGAGACGGTATTGCCGGTGCCGCAGATGCCGGAGGCTCCCAAACAGGTGGTGGAAGGGCACCCGCCCCGTGTCGAAAGGCCGTCCGCCCAGGTGCCGAAGCCACCGGAACCCAAGCCGACGCCACTGATCCCGGGAGAACGTCGGGAGGTTTCGCCGCCGCATCGGGCGGAAAGTATAGAGGAACCAATTCGTCGGCAAATAGCGGAAGCCCGTCAGGAGCCGATCCCTCCGGCGCCTTTGCCGGAGATTCGTCCCGCAGCCCCTCCGAAACGACCGGAGGCAGCCGAGGAGGTGGTCCGGCGTCAGCCCCCCCAGTCGGCGCAACCGCAACGACCCCAGCCCACAGCCCCGGTGGTAGAACGCCCCGCCCCCCTTGCCGTAACAACCCCCCGGCCAGCATCCCAAACTCCGGCAGAACCTCCAGCATCTGAACCAGCCGGTCCGAATCGGCAAGTTCGGCCAGCCCCGGAGCCGGTTCTCCGAGCGGAATCCCCGCCCCCTCCTGCCGCTTCCCGCCCCCAGGAGACGGCTTCGGTGTATCAGCCTCGGACTTTGGCGATCCCCCGGCAAGAGAACCGGCCGGTCGATCGCAAATCAGCAACCTCGGTTTCGGCCACCCCTCCTCAGACGCCGGCTGGTTCCGCAGTGGTCCACCGCAACATGGCGGAACCGATCCAAATCGCCCAGCTTGCCGAGCGGCTACCGGCTCGGCAATTGCCCCAAGCGGTCCAAACCAAAGTACCTGAAGAACCATTGCCCCAACCGGCCGCTGCGCCGGAAGTTCGTCTGCCGCTCGGCCCAGTCCAGACCCAGGTCGCCCGACAACAGCCCAGTCTGGGCCATTTGGCCGATCGGGCAGGACTCCCAGAACGGCCCTCTCCGGTGGCTCCAGATACGGGGCAGGTGGCGGTGGCAACGACCCACCGGCCGGGGGACTCTGCACCTTCAGGTTGGCAGATGCAGGCTGGCCCAGCAGAACAGATGGCCCCCCGAACCGCCCAGCAACCTCCTTTCGAGGCGGCGGCCGAACAAGCACGGTTGGAGGCCCCGGTCAGGCCAGCTTCCCCCGCCTCGGTCCTGGAAATAGGCCGGGCCGATGCCGTCTCCCTGCCGCTCCAACCTCGCACCAATACCTTTGCCTTCCTAGGGCAGCGGACGGCACAGGCATGGACCGGCACGGCGCATCCGGTAACCGGGGGAGGATTGCCTGAACCGGCCTCGGCGGCCCGTCGGGTGCAAGCCTCGCTGCAGGGGGAGGAAGGCCTGGAGACACCTGAACAGAAAACCGCTCTTCTGCCCCGCCGCCAGTCGGGTACCCCAGCCCCCTCCGGTCTGGTGCCCCATGAAGAGGCTTCCTTGGCAGGAGCGGCTGGGTCGGCTCAAAGTTCCGGCGGCGACCAAATCAGCCAATGGGAAGCTGGCTCCCAAAGTGTCCTTCCTCGCCAGGCCCCCGGAGCACCGCTGGGACAGACCGGCCGGGGAAGCCTCCCGGGAAGATCCCCCCTTCTGGCTGGCGGCCCCGGCCCAGGCGGAGTGGTTACCACCGCAGCAAAACCCTCAGAAGGGGGGATGGGGACACTTCCTTTCGGCCAACGGCCCGAACTGGGCCGAAGCACGGCCGGTCCAGCCCCTTTGGCCGGCCTAGACGGCAAAGCAGCAGAAACGGTCTTGGTTCCGGCTCCTGGGGCTGGCTCAGGAACCGGAAACGCTCAGACCGGCACCGGCCAACTGGCAGCCCTCCAACCTGGTAATGTTTCGGTCGGCCGAACTGCCATCGGTAGGGGGTTGCCGGGTGCCCGCTCGGCGGGTGAAGTCTCTTGGCAGATACCAGCCGGAAGTGGGGGAGTGGTGTTAGGCCCTGCCCGGAGAGGGGGAGCTGGTTTTGAAAGCACCATTCAGGGGGATCAGGCGGGGGGCATTCCCGGCCCAGCCCGACAGATGGGCCGATTGCCTACCCAGGATCTGGCCGGCAAAGTACCTGAAATAGGGACTTCGGCTGGGGAAGGAAGTGGCAGTTCCAAGGGAGGTGCCCCGTCAGAGGGGACCGCTTCTACCTCTTTGGAACCGGTGGTTCCCGGAGGCGAGCGTCGCGGCTCTGGGGCTTCGGGAATTCCTGAAGGTCTGCTGTCCGGTCGGCCTGGAGGAGTGGGACCCACCGGGTCTCAATTAACTGGTATTGGAGGGGCTAGATATAATCCTGCAGAGGGGGTATCCATAGGCTCTGGTACTGGCAAAGGCCGAGCAGGTCGGCCGGAAGAGTCTGGTCTGGGCAATGCCTTGGCCGGAACCCCGCTTCCCCGAGCAGTGCGAGGAGAAATCCCCGGTACCGGCCTGGAACCCATCGCTGGAGGGGGCGGCTTGGGGGATCAACCAGGTTCCAAGGCGGAAGGCAGTGGTGTTGGCCCGGCAGGCGGGCCTGGCAGCCCGACAGGTTCCCCCAATGGGATGGCCGGTAGTTTAGGCGGCGACGGGGTAGAAGTCGGTCGCCAAGGGGGGGGATTACCGGTCCATGTAGCCGCCCGGCCCGGGGTGGGCGGTTTGAGCCCATTGCCATCCCCTATGCTGGGGGTACCCAGCCGGCGAGCACATCCGGACAGTGAAGAAGTCCATTTAGGCACCGGGCGGTTTTTGCTGGAGCGGTCGGGCAGCCGAGTGGCCTTCGACGCCCGGGCAGAACCGGCCGAGGCATTCCGGCAACGGCATCCTACCCGACGGGGGGAACAGGCCCAAAAATACGGGGGGTCCGAAGCCTCAGAGCAGGCGGTGGAACGAGGCTTGGCATTTTTGGCCAAACTCCAATGGCCAGACGGACGGTGGCGGTTCCATGCCCTTCCGGATGGTCTGGAAACCTGGGCAGGCCAAGCCCAGGCCCGCCAACAACCAGAATTGCTCCTTCAAATGGCCCATAGACTCCTGCAACAGCCCAACCGATGGCAGAAGGTGCCGGAGATCCACCAGCGGTACCAGAAGCTCCAGAACCTGCTGCAGCGCCATGCGGCGGCCCGATTAGATGCCGCCGAGTGGGCCGAGTTGGCCGAATTGGTTCGTCAGGCGGTCTTTTTCCCGGGGGTAAAACAATCGGATAGTGCGGCGACCGGGTTGGCCCTGTTGGCATTTCTGGGCGCCGGTTACACGCACCAGGAAGGTCCGTATCAGTCTCAGGTGCAGCGGGCTTTGCAGTGGCTCCTGGCCAACCAAAAAAGCAATGGAGATCTTTGGGGTTATACCCAAGGATCGGCCAATACCTGGCTTTATAGCCATGGGATGGCTGCCATCGCCTTGTGCGAAGCGTATGGGATGACCAAAGATCCCGGGCTGAGGGAACCGACAGAACGGGCGATTGGATTTATTGTAGCAGCCCAGCACCCCACCCTGGGAGGATGGCGCTACCAACCACGAGAGGATTCGGACACGTCGGTTAGTGGCTGGATGCTCATGGCGTTAAAAAGCGCCCAAATGGCCGGGTTGGCAGTTCCCCAGAGCAGCCTGGACCTAGTGAGCCGGTGGTTGGATTTGGCCAAGGCCTCCGATAGGGATGGTTCCCGATATGTGTATAACCCGTTGAGTCGGGAAACGGGAGCCGAATTCTGGTTCCATCGGACACCGACGGCCCCCATGACCGCCGAAGCGCTTTTGATGCGGATGTACCTCGGCTGGAATCGGGAGCATCCGTTGTTGCAGGCAGGGGCAGACTTTTTGCTGGCCAATCTGCCCGATCCCGGCACCCCGGATCGGCCTACCCGGGATGCCTACTACTGGTACTATGCCACTCAGGTCATGTTCCAGATGGGGGGGAGGTATTGGGACACTTGGAACGGCAAACTCCGCCCCTATTTGGAAACCAGTCAGATTGCCGAAGGCCCGTTGGCGGGTAGTTGGGACCCCTCCGCCCCGGTACCAGACCGATTTGCCCATGAAGGCGGCCGGCTCTATGTAACCGCCATGCATCTATTGATGCTGGAAGTCTATTACCGGCATCTGCCGCTGTTCAAAACCCTGCGAGAAGAACCCGCCCGGTGACCGTGTGGGATAGGCAGGAATACTCCACCGCTAAGAGCCTATCCCAAAATGCCGGTCCCTTTGTCCGATGCTCCAACGGAGATAGGTTTCAGGGGCCAGATAAATCCAACCCAGCTTGCACCTGCCTGATTTTGGGATAGGCGCTAAGTTCCACGAAAACCACCATTATGTTGAGAATGGCACCGAGAGCAGCCCACCGGCGGTAGGAAAATGGCAACTTAGAGGCTGTTCCGAAATTGTTTCATCAGGGTGTTGCCAACCGACCGTGGCTGCCCGTCCAGTCCCTAACACCCTACCACAACAGGGGATTTCCGAGATCATCTGGCTCCAGGCTGGCTGGAACCGCTCGGATAGGGCTCAACGGATTTTCGGGACAGCAACTTAACGCTTGGAGGATTACCGTGGGGGGAGATTTTTTGGAAACACCCGGGCCTACCGCTCTTTTGTGGGGGTATCCCTGAAAAGGAGAAGAAAAATTAAAATAGAAAAGCAAAGGGATGGCCTGCAAGACCAAAAGGGATGGCGAGTAGGAGCAAAGGTGGACTGGGCGCATGGCAGAGCAGTTTGATCCCTATTTGCATTGGTTAGGGATACGGGATCCGCAGCGGCCGCCGAATTACTATCGGCTGTTGGGCATTGAGCTGTTTGAGTCCGATCCGGAGGTGATCAGCAATGCGGCGGATCGGCAGATGGCCCATGTGCGCACCTTTCAGACGGGCAAACACTCGGCTCTGTCGCAGAAGATTCTTAACGAATTGGCGGCGGCCAAGATATGTCTGTTGAATCCCGAAAAAAAGGCCCAGTATGATGCGCAGTTATTGGCCCAACAGGCTGCTCAACAGTTGATGCCGCCGCTGACGGTGGCAGCCCCGCCGGGGCAGCCGGGACCGGCGGGGCTTTGGCCGTTACATCCGCCCGCTATGCCAGCACCTGTCGCCGAACCTCCCCCGGCCGAACCCTCCTCGATCTCGCCGCCGGCGGTCTCTTCGTGGTTTTCGGTCATCGCCACGGTGCTGGTGGCGGTGATTTTGGTCCTGATCGGATTGATTGTGGCGGTCTCGGTGAAGCGTTCTGCGGGCCCCAGTGCCGCTGTTCCACCGGTGGGTCCTCAGGAGGAACCCCCCGAAGGTAATTCGGAGAGCACCCCTTCCCCGGAAGGAAAACCCTGGTCGAAAGCCCGGGAACCGAAAAAGTTCCCACTCCCCGAAGAAAAACCCAAACTGCCGCCGAAGGAGGTGAAACCGCCGAAGCCGCCGGAATCGCTGCCGTTGCCTCCGGCCTCAGAAAGTCTCCGGGCAGTGCGTCAGGCGTTAGTCCAGCGGGATTTGGAGGCGGCTAGAAAACATCTGGAGTTGGCGAACCGGGCCGCTCCGATGGGTTCTCCGGTAGCTCAGGAAGTTGCCCGATTACATATCGTCTGTACGGAGTTGGAGGAGTTTTGGAAGGCCGTGGCAGAGGCCCTCCAGGAGCTTCGGCCTGGAAAACAATTCGTTTTCGGCCCCTTCCAACAACAGGCTGTCGTGAAGGCAGTCTCTAAGGACTCCTTCCGGATCGAAATCGAGGGCAACGAACAAACCTTCACGCTGAAAACCATGCCGATCGACCTGGCCCGGGCGCTGGTGGAATCCAGGTTGCTCCGCAGGGCGGAAGGTGCTGTTACCTTGGCCGCTCCGTTGATTTTCGATCCTCAGGGAGATTTGGCCCAAGCAGAGCGACTGATTCAAGATGCCCTTGCCAAGCAGATTCCTCATGCCGAGCAGTTGGCCGAGGAACTGAAATTGGCCCGGTCGGCCCGGCTGACCAGCACCGTCCCATCTCTCCCCCCGACGAAAGAAACGCCTGGGCAGCCTACTCCTTCTCCGAAAGAAACGCCTTCGGAAAAGCCGGAGACTTCAAAGCCGGAGTCTTTACCAAAGTCGGAACCACCTAAACCGCCAGACAAACCGCCGGAAGAACCGTCCAAGCCGGCACGTTTACCGATTCCGGCTCCGGAGGCTCAGCAAAAAGCCCTGGCCCAAATCCGGGAGCTGTTTGAGCGGGATTACAAGGCAGCTCAGAAACCGGAAGAAAAGAGCAAGTTGGCCGAGACCCTCTATAAACTGGGTACGGAGACCCGGGATAACCCGGCGGCGCAGTACATGCTCTTTGTCGAAGCGCGGAATTTGGCTTTGGAATCCGGAAATAAGCACATTCTGGATCGCTCGTTGCGGAAGATCGCGCAGAATTTTGAGGTGGATTTGGCGGAGCTGAGTGCGGCCGTTTTTGAAGAGGCGGCCAAACGAAGCCGGCCTACCACCGCCAACCAGGCAGCCGCCCAAGTAGCCGCCGATCTGGCTTCTGAGGCCTTTGCCAGGGATAAGCTCCCGGAGGCGATTCGGTTAGCTCAGGCGGCCAGAGAATTGGCCGGCAAGGCCAGCGATACTCTGACGGTCAAAAGAGCCGCCGCTCTTCGCCGACGCTATGAAGACTTCCTGCCCCGATACGAAGCTTTCCTGAAAGCCGGTCAAACCCTCCAAAGCAATCCGGATGACCCGGATGCCAATTTGGCGTATGGGTTTTATCTCTGTTTTGCCAAGCAGGAATGGCCCGCCGGATTACGCCATCTGAGCAAAGCCAACGATCCTGTCCTAAAAGCCCTGGCAGATGCGGAATTGAAACTCATCGGGGCAAGAGACATCTCCGGCATGGTGGCCGTGGGAGATAAATGGTGGGAAGCGGCCGCCTCCATTTCCAATGAAACCACCCGAGAAGCTTACCGGGCTCGAGCCGCCTATTGGTATCGCCAAGCCCAACCTTACCTAAGCGGCCTGACCAAAACCCGGGTAGAACGCCGCCTGCAAGAACTGAACCAGTAAACCACGCCTGTCCGGTCGCCGAGTTCCGCTTCGAAGCCGCCCAAACCCAGTCTGTTCGCCTATCTACCCGACAAACCTTTTGGGTTCGTATTGTTTTGCTGGTGGCATAGTTTTCCTGACCAGCCCATTTTGCGCGATTCCTGAAGCTGGTTTCTTATGCCGAGTCTCTTTGCGTTGGTGTCGGCAAACTTTGGCTAAAAGGACACACCGGACTGTGAGCCGAGGATTTTCCGAGCCTACCTTTTTGCTCTTCCCTTGCGTAGAAAGAATTGTAGGGTATGGTTCCATCGGGACGGAGTGGCCTTGGTGGTTCGACACGTGTCCCCTCTCTGAAGAGAACTTCTCTGAGGAGAGAACTCTACGGAAAAAAACAAGGGTTCGGCTACCTCTGCGGTGATCGGCTAAAGTGTTCCGAACAGGATAAGGACGAGGTTTTCCCCGCCATGGCCCGGCACGGAAGACGGGCGATACCGCTTGCCTTCCAGGAGTTCATCCATGCCACGGATCTCCCAGGTAGCCATGGTGCTGGGAACGGTTGGGCTGTGTATTGCGATCAACAATTGGCGGTATCCGATCGTCCGTCAAATGGTGGCCCAACTCCCTAGCTGGGAGTTTTCCATTCAACCCAGGCGGGTCGACGGGATAGCATCGGCGTCCGCTCCGATGCACCCGCCTCCAGGGGAGAATGCACAAAAAATGCCGCAAGGGAGTCCTATCTCCCCCACGCTGAACCCCCTTTATGTGGGTATGTCGGTTCCCCCTTTGCAGCATACTGCGCCCTCCCCCTCTGGTTCCCCAGAGGTTCCCTCAGGAGGAAAAACCTCTTCCTTGCAAACCCAGTGCGGGGAGGTAACTGCCGGCAAATCCGTCTCCGTTGCTCCCTCTTGTATGGAGGAAAACCACGGATCGGGGCCGGAAGGCCCCCCTTCCCCACGGAAAGAATCTTCTTCCGGGATACCAGGGGGATTGGCCGAGATGAGCCAGACGGACACCCAAAATGCAAAACCCCCTGGCTGCGATGGTTTTCCCATCCTTCCCTTGGTTCCTTTAGATATTTCTGGCAATGGGGATGGGGCAGAGGAACAGAAAGGGGCAGGTTCCCCCTCCTCAGAGGGGAGGGTAGTCTGTACGGGCACATCTTGTAAGCTGCGTGCCCCCTGCCCGGAGCAGGCCCAACGCCCCGAAACGAGATGTGTCCACACCACAGCCCCGGTTTCCCCAGGCCGCGCACGGATTGTCCAAGTTCGAGCTATTCCTCTGGAGGGGGAGAATGGAAGTAATCCCACAGGGGAGGCACTTTCCCCCAATAACCTCTTATCTCCCCGCCCGGAGAAAAACAAAACCCATTCCAATCCCGACTATTTCCCCTCGAAAGAGGATACAATAGAACTTCTTCCCCCGGTTGATCCACCTCTTGGTGGGGGTAGCCCAGGCTTCCGGCTCCCCTGGCCTTCCGGGACCATCCCCTTCTACCCCTCCACACAATCCAAGTGACCAATGCCAGGCCATACCAATAGGGTTCTCTTATCCTCAAAATAGGGGGCAATAGGCTCCTAGCGGAGGCGTTCTCCTTTACCAAACCGTCTTTTTCTCCACCCCGCTAGCCGAACGTTCAAGCGGAAGGCAAAAGGGTTAATCCGCTGAGGATAGAGAAATCCGCCGTCCGGTTTAGGGAAAGTTGAGCAACCCGAGAAGGGGGGATATTCTAGGCTACGGAGGGGAATTTTATAAGCTACAATTGTAATGCCTCCTTTTCGCGAAGCGGTATCCGCTGCTATCTTCCCCCCGGAGAGTACCATACGGGATGCCCTGGAAGAGGTATTGGTATAGAAAATGCCTCCCCTCCGGAGGGACTTGCTCTAACCAAGAAGGCACTCTTGTGAGGATATCCATCCCTTTAGGATCTTCCTGGAGGGTAGAAACCACGCTTTTTCCATATCCGGGCTGGGGGCCTTAGATATTCAGAGTCTCTCCCGATTGAAAATCCCCGAAGCGAAGACCGGCAACCATGAGGACCCAGTAGGGGTAAGCCATGGGCGAGGGTAGGATGGGGGGAGGGGAAGCCGCCCCCTTCGGAAAAATTGGGAGAATTTTGGAACAGCTTCTGGAAGGCTTCGAGCAACTCGAAGAGTGCCTAGGGAGTTTTTTTGCCCATTGGCAAGCCAGCCTAGAAGAATTGGCATCCCTTCCCAAAGGGGGAATTGATCCTGCCTATGGTGGGGACTCGAACTCCACGAATTCTCTGGGGTATTCCGCTTCCGAGGGCCAGATAGCTCAGGAAAAGGGAATTAACGATCCGGCTTCCTCATCGGCCAATGGCTCCGGCCCTTTGCCGGGAGCAGAGGAAAAGCTTCCCAGGGTGGCCGATCGGCTTTTTGCAGCCGCTCCGTGCCCGGAAAGTGCTACCGGGAATTTGCTGGCCGTCTATTTGGTGGAACAATTGGAGCGGCTTCAGCAGCAGCGAGACGAGCTTCAAGCCCAATGTAACCAGTTAGCCATTCGGTTGGCCGAAAAAACGCAGCAGGCCGCCCAATTCAGTGATCTGCTCGAACAACACAAACGCCAACTCCTGCACTATCAGCAGCAATGGATGCATCATTTGCAACTTTTAAGACCGTTTTTAGATTCGGCGATTAGTCATCTTACCGAATTTGCTTCTGCGCCTTCTGTCGGAGATAATTCCTTGAAGGGCGAAGAATTCGGCGAGTCTGCCCCTGGACCCTCCCACCAGATCCTCTCTCTTCCCACCTTTCGCGAGAGGAAGACTTCCACCGGGTAAAATGGAGGTAACACTTTAGCCGAATGAAGCAATTCGGGTCTTCCCTGGGGGCTAAAGCCAGCCTGTCACTGCTGGGTAAGCAAGAATCCAGATGACATAACCTTCTGCTGTCTGGACTGCCGCTTTCGCGGGAATGACCCAGCCGAGCTCTCCATCCGGCTACAGTGTTACAAATGGAAAAAGGGGGATGATGCCGGCACATCGCCTCGCCCAAGGAAGCTTGGTGCTCGAGGGCAAAGGCCAACCTACCAGAAAAAAGGCTTCCCATCCACCGGCGGAAGTGGTACCCTAAAGGGAGGGGGGATGTGTTCGAAAGCCGCCCTGAGGATGCCGTTGTCAGGTAAGTTTCCATAGCCTTTCTCCCATACCCTTTGGTCTTAGCAGCCCGGAGGGGAACGTGGGGGTGCGGGTGAGTTTCGAAAGAGCCTAGCGGCCATGCCAGCACGAGTTATCGACATTCGTCGGGTAGAAGACCTTCGGGATGTGGTCCACCAGGCGGTGGAAGTGTTGACGGCGGGCCAATTGGTGGCCTTTCCGACGGAGACGGTCTATGGGGTGGCCGCCCGGGCGCTGGATGCTGGGGCGGTGCGTCGGCTGCTGGAGGCCAAAGGACGGCGGGCCGGCCATGCATTGACGCTTGCCTTATACAGTGCGGCCCAAGCCCGGGATTATGTGCCCGACATGAGTCGATTGGCCCAGCGGTTGGCCCGCCGATGTTGGCCCGGACCGGTTACGCTGGTCTTGCCGGATTCTCACCCGGAAGGGTTGAGTCGCCGGTTGCCCCCGGAGGTCCAACAAGCGGTTTCTCCCCAGGGGACCATCGGGCTTCGGGTGCCAGGCCACTCATTGGTCTTAGAGGTGTTGCGGATGATGGCCGGCCCGTTGGTACTTACCAGTGCCAACCGAACGGGCCAACCCGATGCCCGCACGGCCCAGGAAGTCCTCCAGGCGCTGGGTCAGGAGGTGGCACTGGTCTTAGACGACGGACCGACTCGGTTCGGCCAACCTTCGGCGGTGGTGCGGGTGGAAGGTTCGCGCTATACGGTGCTTCGGCCTGGGGTAGTTCCCGAGCAGACGCTGAAACGGTTGGCCAGTCTCCTGATCCTGTTTGTTTGTACAGGCAACACCTGCCGAAGTCCCATGGCCGAGGCATTGGCGCGGAAGATGCTTTCCGATCGGCTGGGACGCCCGATGGAGGAATTGGAAGAGGCGGGCGTATTGGTCAGTTCGGCCGGGATCGCTGCGGTACTCGGTGCCCCGGCCAGCCCCGAAGCCATCGAAGTCATGGATTCCTATGGCATGGATCTGAGAACCCATGAAACGCAGCCGGTCAATGAAACCCTCGTCCGCCATGCGGATTATATCTTCACGATGACCCATGCCCATCGAGAGGCCATCGTGGCCCAATGGCCCGAGGCGGCCGAACGCACCATGCTGCTTGCGCCGGAAGGGATCGACATTGCCGATCCGATTGGCGGCTCGATCGATCGCTATCGACGCTGCGCCCAGCAAATTCAGCAGGCCCTGCAGGTTCGCCTTCAGCAGATCGAATGCCCATGAAAATCAAGGTACGGTTCCGATGAAGATAGCGGTTGGCAGCGATCATCGGGGCTTTGAAATCCGGAGCAAAGTCATCGAACTGCTTCAGCGATTAGGCCATGAGGTGGAAGACTACGGCTGTTTTAGCCCGGAGCCGTGCGATTATCCCGACATCGCTGCCCAAGTCGCCTCCCGCGTCAGCCGAGGGGAGGTGGATCGAGGCATCCTGATCTGCGGTACAGGACTGGGAATGTGTATCGCAGCCAACAAATTTCCCGGTGTACGGGCTGCCCCCTGCCACGACGATTTCACCGCCGAAATGAGCCGACGCCACAACGATAGCAATGTGTTGTGCTTGTCGGCCGATTTATTGGGCGAACGGCTGATCGACCGGATGATCGAGATTTGGTTAACCACGCCTTTTGAGGGAGGCCGACACGCCCGCCGAATCCAAAAAATCCTCCAACTCGAGCAGTACCAGATGCATCGGCCCCCGCCAGAGGCCCCAAAACCGGACTGTTAGCCGCCGGTTTCGGCCTGCTTGGGGGCTCCGAACGAGAAGGGCTGGCCTTTTGTACCCCGGCAAAAGCCACTTCGGCATTCCGAGGTAGCCCGGGGGAGATTTCAACAGGATGGAGGCGGTTCGATGCCGAAATCTCGGATTGTCAGTAGGCTTTCCAGGCGATAGCCTCGCTGGGCAAACGCTTCTGCACCGCCTTCCATGCGATCCACGATGGCCAACACCCGGATGACTTTCAGTCCGTAGGCCTCGGCCCGCTGGATGGCCTGCAAGGAAGAGCCGCCGGTAGTAACCACATCCTCTACAATGGCCACCCGATCGCCCGGCTGGACAGGCCCTTCGATATACTGGCCGGTGCCATGGCCCTTCGGCTCTTTGCGGACCATGAACCCCCGGATCGGTCGGCCCCGGATGGTCGAAAGGGTTACCACGGATGCCGTGATCGGATCTGCACCGATGGACATTCCTCCAATGGCATCCGGCCATTCCCCCTGGGCCAACAGGTCCAGCAGTCCCTCGGCTACCAGCCGGGCACCTTCCGGGTCTAAGGTAACCTGCTTGCCGTCCAGATAATAGTTGGCCCGTTTGCCTGAGGCCAACACAAAATCCCCAAAACGCAACGCCTTCGCCCGCATCAGGGCCACCAGGGCCGACTTGTCATACATGGCTTGGGTCCTATGGAATTGCTCAGAACGGCAAGCATCCCCCCTCCCCCGGCTTCCCACCGACTTCTTCCCCATGGCACCGAAGGGGTCTGCCATCGGCCCCCGGCCATCCCGGAAAACCCGAAGGATAGCGGAGGGGCAGACGATGATCTCTGCCGGTTACCCATCCTCGGGGGCATAGAGGGGGCACAAAATCCAAATCCGGCGTGTGGGAAAACCTACCTGGAGCCTATCCCAAACTCAGGCTTGGTGAAAGCCCGTTTGAGTTTTCCTGTCCGAACAAACCGCTTCCCTTGGAAGGATACGCTTGGGCGGGGCCGGCATTTTGGGACAGGTTCTTATAGTTTCGCCACCAGTTCCACTAGTTCGGCGGTTCGGCAGCTATAGCCCCATTCGTTGTCGTACCAGGACAGGACCTTGACCATGTTGTCGCCCATGACCATGGTCCACGGGCCGACGAAAATGGAGCTATGCGGATCGCCGATCACATCGCTGGAGACCAGGGGATCTTCTGTATATTTGAGAATCCCCTTCATCGGGCCTTCGGCCGCTTCCCGCATGGCCGCATTGACCGCATCCACAGTGACCGGTTTGGCCGTTTCGACGGTAAGATCGACCACACTGCCGGTGGGCGTGGGCACCCGGATGGCAATGCCGGTGAGTTTGCCTTTGAGTTCCGGGATCACTTCGGCCACCGCTGTGGCCGCCCCAGTGGTGGTGGGGATGATGTTCAACGCAGCGGCCCGGGCACGATAGGGATCTTCATGGGGCAAGTCCAAGACCCGCTGGTCATTTGTGTAAGAGTGGACCGTCGTCATCAGCCCCTTGACAATCCCAAATTTTTCATGCAGCACTTTGGCGATCGGCGCCAGGCAATTGGTCGTGCAACTGGCATTGGACACGCAAAGATGCTCCGGCCGAAGCTGGTTGTCGTTCACGCCGATCACACAGGTAATGTCATGCCCCTTGGCCGGGGCGCTGATGATCACTTTGCGGGCACCGGCCTTCAGATGGCTGTCGAAGCCCGGCTTGCCGTCGGCAGCCCGTTTGCGAAACACCCCAGAACTTTCCACTACAACCTCCGCTCCCAAATCCTTCCAGGGGAGCGTCGAGGGGTCTTTCATTGCCATGACCGGAATCTTTTTCCCATCCACCACCAGGTGTTGTTCTTCTGCCTTCACCTCGCCGGGGTATTGGCGATGGATGCTATCGTATTTCAGCAGGGTCGCCAGCATTTTCGGAGTGGTAATATCGTTAATGCCGACCACCTCGAACTTGCTCGGCTCCTGCATCATCCGACGAAATACCAACCGTCCAATCCGTCCAAACCCGTTAATCCCGACTCGAATCGCCACGCTTCGACTCCTTCTTGCTAAAAGCCACGAACCAACTCCGGTTACTCTTCACCTGTTGAACCCCATGGGGGACTGGCCTAAAGGAATCCCTTCCCCTTGGGAACAGCCCTTGTACCCTTTCCGTCCCCGGACTCCACCTCTCTCCGAGGGCAGGGGAGCCACCGACGTCCGGATTCCAGCGGGAGCCCCCCTCGATGCAGGATTCAGCGACCGCCCCGCACCTTGCGGACCCCCCTCCCCCCAAGACTATCAACAAAAATCGGAACATTTTAGCCGGATGGAGGGGAGCGATGCTTATGTCCGCGTAGGGAGGAATCCCATTGCCGGTTGCCGCGGAAATTCCCCTGGGCCACCTGTCGGTGGGTCAACCTCTTCCACCACAGGAGAGGCCGGTTGCTCCGATTGGCTAAATCTTACCAAAAATCAAACGGCTTCTTAAGCAAGGGATACCCAAAAAACTCCTTGCCCCTCCAGGGCCAATAAACCTAGGCCAGACACGTCCCTAAAAGAAGCCTTAATTATATCGTTTCCTTGCAAAGAAACAAGCGGGGGGAAAGTGAGATTAGTGGTTGGCTTGGCCAAAATCCTCCCCGATGGGTCGTTTGGAAGAATTCGGCTTCATTTCGTCATACCAAAAAGAAGCGTAACCGTTCACGGGGGCGCCGGGGGAGCACGGAGGACAACCGAAAGGCAGGGAGCGTGGGATGCCGGTAGGGGCCGGACGGCAACAGCGACGCGGGATCGTCTGGAGCAGATTGTCCGTCAATCTTTCTGGAGGTCTTCAGCCGCAGGAGCGCTAGTCATCGGGCGACGCTGGATTGTCTGGAGCGGGTTGTCCTCCAGCGTCGCCACCCGTTGCGCCAGATGCGCACAGTTCAGACAAGGGATTGCTTCCCGCACGTTCCTAGGGCGGGAAGATACCCATTCCCATTTCAGCGGTGGGGCACGCCGGCACCGCGGGTTGCTTCCCGCAGCTTCCTAGGGCGGCAAGCAACCCATTCCCCGCGGCGGGATCAAGATCCATCGGCTGTCCGCTGAAGGCAGGAATTCTGGCAAAATCTTGGGGGGCGATTGACAAGGAGAAACCCGCTGTTCAAGATCGAGCGAAACCCGCTGTTCAATATTGAGAGAACCCCGCTGTTTAAGATCGGGAGAAACCCGCTGTTCAAGACCGCAGTTGCGGGCTTGCTGTCGAGGGGGTCCGGCAGGCATGGCAAGGGGAAGAACCCCGTGAACGGTTACTAGAACGGATTCCAGGGCATAACACGGATTATAGGACGGGGACGGATTATAGGGCATGGAACGGGCAGAGTGATCTGTTCGTTATCAGGACCCATTGGGTAGAAGGCGTGATCGAGCCCCCAACGGGGCATGGAACACGCCGAAGAATCGGTCTGTTATCTGGAGGCCGTGGGATGTCAAAAAGTCGGCTTGGGCATGGGTTTTTTCGGAAAAGCTGGCATCTGCTTTTCGGGGGCCTTGGAATACGAGACGCCTTAGCGATTGGCATCATCTTCTTGGCCGGGCAGATCATCGCCTGGCCGAGCGAACCGGCCCAACAGGAAGATCCATTCATTACTTTAGTTCAGCAGGATTGGCAGCGGCAGGAAGAGCGTCTAGGCGATCGGTTGGGAAGCGTCCGGTCGATCCGTCGGCTTTTGGAGCGGGCAGAAAAGACTTTGGCCGCTTCTGCCTGCCGGCTGGGCGAACCTGTGCCCCTGGACCGGCAGAACCAAATCCAGACTTGGCGAAATCGGATAGAACAGTACCTTTCCGAAAGCGGCCGTCCTGAGAGGAAGGCCGATGCCGGAAGCGGCGTCCGGTTATACATGGACATACGTTCCTCGCTCCGCCGATGGGTGCTCCAAGAGGCCCGGATCGCCGAGCAGCCGATCCTGTTTTTGAAAACCCGGCGGTTTGTCTGCCAGATGCTTCATGAATATCAGGGGCAATATTACAACGTAGCGGATCTGGGCGGCGGCGGGGTGTATCTGCTCCGGCGTCCGGGCCAAACTGCGGAGGTCCACCCGTTGACCGAAGCACGGATGCCCCGGGGGGCCTTTCATACATTGGCCTTGGATTACGACGGCCAACGGGCGTATTTTGCATTTGTGCAAATGCGTCCCGGCCCACGGGATCGACCGGTGCAGCCGAATTGGCACATGTTGACCAACGCCCCTTTGCCCCCGGAGTTTGAATTGCTGGGGCCTCAGCGGGAAACTTTCCACCTTTATGAGCTGGAGCTTGATAGCCGAGAGATCCGTCAACTGACATTCGGTCTGTACGATGATACTGGTCCGTGTCCTTTACCGGACGGGAATCTTGTGTTTGTTTCTACCCGACGGGGCGGGTTTACGCGGTGTAACAACTGGTGGGAACCGCTGCAAACTTATACACTTCATCACCTAAACCGCCAAACCGGCAAGATCACCACCCTCTCCTGGCACGAAACCAACGAATGGCACCCCACGGTGCTCCATGACGGCCGAATTTGCTACAGCCGGTGGGACTATGTGGATCGCTCGGCCGCCCACTTCCACGGGCTATGGACTTGCCTGCCCGACGGCCGTGGCGCCCGGGCACTGTTCGGCAATTACACCATGAACATCAGCGCCTGTTTTCAGCCGCGGGCAATTCCCGGCTCGCAGAAAATCGCCTTCATCGCCGGCGCACATCATGCGATTGTGGGCGGTTCCCTGGTTCTACTGGACCCCAGCCGGGTCCGTCTGGATCCAAACAGCGGCCAAGACCGGTTCGATGGTCTGGAGGTGCTCACGCCGGACATTGAGTTTCCGGAAACGCCCAACCAATGGCCAAAGGGATATATGGTCAGCCCTTGGCCGTTGGATGAGAACCGGTTTCTGGTAGCCTTTGGATACGACCGGTTGCCTGGCTGTGGATCGGGCAATGTTTTCGAAGAAGGAACGGGCTTGTACTATTTCGATCGGTGGGGAAACCTGGAATTGCTCTATCAGGAGAAAGGATGGAGTCTGTTGGATCCGGTGCCGGTAGCGGCTCGGCCGAAACCGCACCAAGGGCCCGATCCGGCAGGAGAACATAAGTCCAGTCCAACGAACGACCTGGGTGTGCCAACCGGTTCCGACTCCCAATCCCCCGAAGACCTCGTCGGCCCGGATGAAGCCCTGGTGTATGTTTACGATGTACGGCGGAGTTTATTGCCGCTGCCGCCTGATCGGCAGGTGGATCATCTGCGCATTTTTCAACTTTTCCCCAAGAGCACCCCGACGGCCAATGATCCCCGGATCGGGCATGCCAATGCGGAAAATGCCCGGGCGCTGTTGGGGACGGTGCCGGTGGAGGCGGACGGATCGGCCTTTTTCCGAGCACCGGCCCGAAAACCGCTTTATTTCCAACTGGTGGATCGCCAAGGCCGGGCCATCCAGGCAATGCGCACCACCGTCTATTTTCAGCCGGGCGAAAAGGGGGGCTGCATCGGTTGCCACGAACCCCAGCACCAGACGCCGCCTGTCCGAATGCCGCTGGCCTTGCGGCGAGCCCCGTCGGCAATCCAGCCCGGTCCTCCGGGAAGTAAACCGTTCAACTTTGTCCAGCTCATCCAGCCGATCTTGGACCGCCGTTGTGTGCGGTGCCATGATGGTTCGGATCAGAAAATCCCCATCATCCTGACCAGCCAGTCGGAAGGCCATTTCAGCAAAGCCTACCACCAGCTTCGGCCGTATCTGGCCTTTTTTGAATGGGGCGGAGCGAGCATCGACCAGATTGTCACCCGGCCTGGCCGATTGGGGGCGGATATGAGCCGACTGTCGGCCGTGTTGGACGATCCGGTCCATCGGCAGCAGGTGCGACTTTCCGATCAGGAGCGGCGGACGCTTTACCTTTGGCTAGATGCCAACGTACCGTTTTACGGGACGTATGATCGGCAGTTGCAAGCCGCCCAACGCCGGGGAGAAAACATTCCCCTGCCAGACCTGCAATAGGATGGGCCTCCAATACCCTAGGAGGAAACATTAGTTTACACATTGGGAAGTGCGGTGAGAAAGCCGTGCACAAGCCGGCGCCCACACCGCTTTGTTGAAAACCTGCTTTTGTTCGGAGGGCTTCGGAGAAGTGGTTTGGTGACAAAGCGGCGTGGCAGGCCCTTCGGGCCTTTGCCGCTCTAGTCCAAAGCCCCCTCTCACCCGGCCAACCTTCCGGTTGACCGGTCTCTCCCACGACGGGCAGAGGCGAGGGCCTTCACTCGGCGTGTAGCCGTTCACAGGGTGGCAACTATGACCGATCCATGCCGCAGTGGACCTGACAAAGCAGGCGCCTCCAAAGCGCACAAATGGACGGGCGGGCTGGTCGTGCCCGATCCCGGCCCCCCCTCACCCGGCCTAGCCTTCGGCCAGGGCACAAGCAGGACGCCTTTCCTCCCCCCTCCCAGGCGGCCTCTCGACGGCCAGGGGCCTTCTCTGCGACCTCTGGGCGGCCGTCCACCGGACGCCTGTCCTTCCTCCGCCGGCCTCTCGACGGCCAGGGGAGAGGCGGATTGCTTCATTCGGCTAAATGAGGGTGTCCGGAAATTTGCTTTATCTAACTCTTTGCAGCATAAATAGATATATCAAACTCCCATGTTCAAAGTGGGTGTCGGACGGGTGGGAGTCGGGTTTAGGACGGAACTGCCCGGAATGAGGCAAGGTGTACGCTTGGAATTGCCGGACACCATCGGCTAAACAGGTACCAAACTGGGAGTCCCCCTAACCCCTCTTTTCTCGCCCTCCCCCGATTGGCTTGGGGCAGGAAACCGATATAATTAAAAAACAAATCATACCCGCTCGACTTTTGTCATTTTGTGGGGACCTGCCCACAGGGGAATGTCCTAACTCTTTGTAAATTTAGACGTTAGGAAAATGAATCCCCAAAGGGGGGGTCTGTCGATAACCCAAAGAGTTACGGAAAAAGGGCAAAAGTCGAGTTAAGATGCTTATTCAGGAAAGCCTCCCCGTCCCCGCTAAAGGGGATTGCAGGAGGCCCAGAATCACCTTAAAACTATTTTGACTGGATCTACCCGCCCGGCCCCTTACCAAACGGAGGGGCTAAAAATCGGATCGAACACCACAGGTTGTGGTCATTGTTCGCGGGGGATACAGGCAAACTATTTTGACACTGTATCTCCCCGGCCAGGCCCCTAGTATTTACCCGGCCGGGCCCCTAACAACTTGTAGGGGGTAAGAATCGGCCAAACCCAACAAATTGTGGGAATTACTTCCGGGTAGAGACAGTCAAACCTATTTAGCCGAATGAAGGGCAGGGATGTGTCCATGCTGCGAAAGCAGGAATGCCGAGTGATTGTGCCACCTAAATCCCCCTCACCCGGCGGTTCTTTGGGCAGCATCGGCCTCTGGCCGGCCGAGGGGAGGCCATCACCGGACCTCCGAAGCAGGTCTGTGCAAGGGCCTCTTCATTCGGCTAAAATGTTACCCCCTTAAAAAGGGGCATAGGGTGCCCCAATGAGGCGGCGTAGCTCAGTTGGCTAGAGCAGCGGAATCATAATCCGCGTGTCGGGGGTTCGAGTCCCTCCGCCGCTACTGGGGATGTGGTACTTGGAATGGCTTGGAAATGCTTTGTGCCCGGGGATACTATCTGGGGGTGGCAAAAATCATTTTAGCCGAATGAAGCAATCCGCCTCTCCCCTGGCCCTCGAGAGGCCGGCGGAGGGGGGAGGACAGGCGTCCTGCCTCTTTCTTGGCCGAAGGCCAGGCCGAGTCAGGCAGCGCGGGGGCATTTCTCCGTAAGCAGGATACAGTGCGATCTGCCTGCCGACTTTCATGGTCAGGGAGCCCGGCGTCATCCCCGCGTAAGGGGACTGTATCCACCGGAAGTAATTACCACAATCTGTAGGGTTTGTGCCGATTTTTACCCCCTATAAGTTGGAGGGGCCTGGCCGGGGGGATACAGTCAAAGTAAGCAGAAATCCAGGAGAAATACCTGCATTCCCACTCTCGTGGCAGTAACATCCAAGGGCCGCCGGGGGCACTGCCGCGAAAGCGGCAGTCCAGAACGTCGGCGGAGTCTATGTGGCCCATGCCCCGTTTGTTCTATAGCGTCCCCGTAGCCGGCACCCAGCAGAATGGACTTTTGTTTACGCAGCAGGGCATATTCTTCGGCTAAAGTGTTCCCTTTGCCCGTTGCCGGCTTTTGGAAAAACAGCGGTGCATTGGTATGCTGACGGATTATCCAGCCTTTCCAGGATAGCCCGTTTTCCAGAAGGGGTACCTTCCTTTCTGCCTTCCAGCAAGCCGATCCCCTTGGATATTCGTCTCTTTGTTTTCTCATGAAGGAGGCTATTGTCATGCAAAGGTGTGGGTGTGGTGGTGGCTGTTGGGAATTCGGAATTTCTCTTCTCCAAACAGGTGCAAGGTGGTCTTCTGGGCGGAAGAAACTCCGGCCTGTTTGGAGGAAGCGGATGGGGTGGGGGCTTCTGGGGGGCATTTTGGGGGCAGCGGTTTGGGCCATTTTAGCCGGAGCGGTTGGGGAGGGCCAATCGGCCGAGATCCCCGCCCCGGCAAGTGCCGTCTATGTGCAGAAGCGGGCTGGTCTTCCCAACCTGGCCCGGATTGTCCTGGAAGCCCAGGAGCAGGCCAAGGCTGGGACCGGCCATGCGGCCCGGATTGTGTTTCTGGGCGGATCGGCCACCAAACCGCTCCGTCCGGAGCAAGAGAGAAATGCCTGGCCCGCTCTTTTGGCTGCCGAAATCCGGAGGGCCATCCCTGGTGGCTCCTTTGGCGTGTTCAACCATGGCCTGGCCCGCAGCGATAGCACCCTCGGCGCTTGCCGAACCCAAACCGATGTGGTCCAGCATTATATGCCGTTGGCCTGGGCGGTGGTGGAGTTTGCCGTGGACGATGCGGAAATTTCCGAAGCCCGGGTGGTAGCTGCCATGGAGGGGATCGTTCGGCAAATCCGTTCCGCGCATCCGTATGCGGACATTCTGTTTGTCTATGCTTTTTCTCCGAAGCTTTGGCAGGCGGCTGGGGCCGATCGGGCCGGCGGGGCATCGATCGGTTCGGCTGTCCCCGGCCAACCCGCGGCAAAACCCGCAGTGCCTCCGAGTATCGCCTGGCACGAGCGAGTGGCGGAGCATTATGGCATTCCCAGTGTCAACGTCGCTCAGTTGGTCGCCGACCGGATCGCAGCCGGTCTGCTAAAACCCGAAGAATATAGCCAGGACGGCCTATTCCCCACCGAAAAGGCTCAGCAGCTTTTCCTGGAGGCCTTCCGGCCACTTTTGGAAGAGTTGAAACAATCGGCCCAGTCGGCCCAACAACCGGGAGAAAAACGCCGTCATCCGTTGCCCGCACCGCTGAGCACCATGCCGATGGAGAAGGCTCGGCTTGTCTCCTACGAAACGGCCGCGGTGGAAGCCGGCTGGCACATGGGACAGGAAAACCCGGTCGAAGAGTTTCACTACAACAGTGCGGTGGGGCGATTTCGGCATCTTTTGACGGCCGATCAACCGGGTCCTGCCATAACCTTCCGCTTCTACGGAACTTTTGTGGGGATTTTTGGGGTGCTGGGGCCGGATAGCGGGCATCTGGAGTATCAGTTGGACGGTGCCCCGTGGAAATTGCTCCGATGGTACGGGCCGGAACATGGCGGTCAGTTTCGGCCTCAGGCGGTCGTTTTGGCCGATGGCCTGGACCCAAAACCAGTCCATGAACTGAAACTCCGCGTGGCAGCCCAGACACCTGCTGGCAGCCAGGGCCGAGTGGCCCGCATCGGCTATTTCCTCCTGGACGGTCGGCCCGAAGTGGAAGACCCTTACCGTGGCTTAAGCCCACTGGAGCGGATCGACGCCATTTACGCGGCCATGGAACCGGTCCGATACAGCCCGCCAGTGGACCGATGGAAATATATTCCCCGCACCATCCAAAAACTCCAGCAAGGCCCGGAACTTCGCATCGTCATGCTCGGCGATAGCATCGTCAACGACACGGCCTCGTCCCAGTATGAGCTTTTGTTGGAGCGGCTCTACCCGAAATGCAAAATCACCAAAATCGTCTCCGTGCGGGGCAGCACCGGCTGTTGGTGGTACAAAGAGGAAAACCGAGTGGAGTCCTACGTGCTGCGGCACAACCCGGACTTGGTCATGATCGGCGGCATCAGCCAGCGGGACGACGTGGAATCGATCCGGGAGGTCATCCACCAAATCCGGGCCAAATTGCCGCTGACGGAATTCCTGCTCCTCACCCCTGTCTTCGGCGCCCAGATGGACCCGAAAACCGGCAAGAACTGGACGCCGCAGTTCGACCCGGCCGGCCAGGACTACCGGGCACGTTTGTATCGGATGGCCCAGGAAGAAAAAGTGGAATTCCTGGACATGACCGCACCATGGGGTGAATATATCCGAGCCTCGGACAAGTGCCGGGGTTGGTTCATGCGGGACCCCGTCCATGCCAACCACCGGGGTTTCCAAATCCTGGGCCGAATCCTAGAAATCTACTTCTCCCCCAAACAGGCCGTTCCGACACCGAAACCCTAACCGCCTATCCCAGAAGCCTATCCCAGAATAAAATAGGAACATGTTAGCCGAATGGAGGGTCCTGTGTTACTGCTGCGGGAGCAGCCCTCCAGGTTTATCCCTGCCCCAGCAGGAACGCATATTTTATCAAGGTTTTATTTTTCTGGATTCCCACTTTCGTGGGAATGACACCCAAGGGCCTCCTCACGCGGCCTGGCCTTCGGGCAGGCCGGTCTCTCGACGGCCAGGGGAGAGGCAACTTGCTTCATTCGGCGAACTTGACTGTATCCACCGGGACCAACGCCCCCAATCGGTGGTGTTCGATCCGATTTTTAGTCCCTCCATCTGGTAGGGGGCCGGGCGGGTAGATACAGTCAAACTAAAGTGTTCCTACAATAGGTCTTTCCACGCGGGGACCGATGGGCACACTGAAACGGCACGGGGGCGCTCAGGTGGGAAGGGGTTCTACGCAGAGTGCACCCCGAGGATGCGGACGAAGGCGGAGCAGTCCGCATGGGCCCCAACGGAGGGCGGTCTGATGGCGGATCGGTGGATTGATTTTCGGAGCGATACGGTAACCCGGCCCACGGCGGGCATGCGCCGGGCCATGGCCGAAGCCGAGGTCGGCGATGATGTCTTCGGCGAGGACCCGACGGTCAACCGGCTGCAAGCTCGGGTGGCAGAACTGCTGGGCAAAGAGGCGGCCCTGTTTACGCCGTCGGGCACGATGGCCAATCTGGTGGCCATCCGTACCCATTGCCATCCCGGCGATGAGATGATCTGTGAGGCCCACTGCCATTTGTTGCATTATGAACAGGCCGGCTACGCCCAAATGGCCGGGGTGGCGGCCCGACCGGTTGAAGGCCGCAACGGCGTCCTTACAGTCGAACAACTCCAGGGGCTAATCCGGCCGCCGAACGCCCATTTTGCGCAGACCCGGCTGCTGACCATGGAAAACACGCATAACCGGGGCGGCGGGACGATCCAGCCCTACCCACAGCTCGAAGCCATCTGCCGCTGGGCAGCGCAGCACGGCCTGCGCCGTCATCTGGACGGCGCCCGGTTATGGAACGCCGCTGTGGCCACCGGTATCCCGCCGGCCGAGTGGGCGAAGCATTTTGATACGGTTACCGTCTGCTTCAGCAAAGGGCTGGGCGCCCCGGTCGGCAGCGCCCTGGTCGGGCCGAAAGACCTCATCCAACAGGCCCATCGCCACCGCAAAGTCCTGGGCGGCGGCATGCGCCAGGCCGGGATACTAGCCGCTGCCGCACTCTACGCCCTGGAGCACCATATCGATCGGCTGGCCGAGGACCATGCCAACGCCCGGCGCCTGGCCGAACAGCTCCGGCGGTTTGATCTACTGGAATTGGATCCGCCCTGGCCGGAAACCAACATGGTTTTCTTCCGGATTTCGTCCCGTTGGGGCAGCCCCCAGCAATTGGCCGACGCCCTCCGCCAAGAAGGCATCCTGGTCCTGCCCACCGCGGAAGGTAAAATCCGCCTGGTTACCCATCTGGACGTAACCGCCGCGGACATCGACCGGTTTATCCAGGCGATGGAAAAAATCTTCCGCCAGAAGGGATAAGCTTTCCGCGTAACCGTTCACGGGGTTATTGCCCTTGCCATGCCTGCCGGAACCCCTCGACAGCAGGCGCACAACTGCGGTCTTAAACAGCGGGTTTCTCCCGATCTTAAACAGCGGGTTTCTCCCGGTCTTGAACAGCGGGTTTCTCCTTGTCAATCGCCCCCCAAGATTTTTCCAGAATTCTTGCCCTCAGCGGGCAGCCGATGGATCTTAATCCCGCCGCGGGAAATGGGTTGCTTGCCGCCCTATGAAGGTGCGGGAAGCAACCCCTTGTCTGAACTGGGAGCATCTGGGGCAACGCGTGGCGACGCTGGAGGACACACTGCTCCAGACGATCCGCGTCGCCAGATGACTAGCGTTCCTGCGGCTGAAGACCTCCAGAAAGATTGACGGACAACCCGCTCCAGACGATCCAGCGTCGCTGTTGCCGTCCGGCCCCTAACGGCCTCCCACGCTCCCTGCCTTTCCGTTGTCCTCCGTGCTCCCCCCGGCGCCCCCGTGAACGGTTACGTTTTGCGGATAAAAGAAATTTCCGAAGGCAATTTGGGCGAAGGCGCGAAGTACCGCAGCCTTTTATCTGCTGTCAGGCGACACTAATCTCTTCGTAAAGACAATTCTGACGGTTCAAAAACTAGAGTGCCTTTTAAAGCCTTCTTCTTCATTTCTTTATCTTTAGTTAACAAAGGGATACCGTATTGCTCAGCTACTTGTAATACAATAGCATCTCCTCCTCTTAGTCCAGTTTTGCAGCCTATCATACATGCACTTTCTGCCACATCAACAGTTATGTCCAGCCAAGTAATAGAAAGCAACCGACTTAAATTTTTATAAACTGCGATGGCGATTGTTTCACTATTTGTTCTCCTTCGTATAACATATGTTGTCTCAACTAATACAAGAGCTGGGCATAAAGCTTCCAATTCAAAGTTTAGCAGCTTTTCAAATATAGGATAACACTCTGAATGGAATATATCTTTAGGGGCAACACTACTAATAAAAATGTTGCTGTCAATAACAAGTTTCATCTCTCTCGCTCCATTTTAATGTCCTCAACGCTATTTCCGCCAGTGGATTTTTGTCCAATTAACCTAATCAATTCTGAAAATACTTCTCTCCATTCTTGCGTATCTAACCCTTCAGCAAGTAAAGAGGGTCCCGTTATCCCATACTCTAATGCTTCTAATGCTGCAAGTTGGGTTTTCTTTAAATAAAGCTCCCGTTCAATCCTTTTAATTTCCTCAATTATCTGTAATTTTTGTTTTTTTTCCATGATATACCTCCGTCTTTTAGGTTAATTTCGCCTAACTCTTTTTTATTAAATAATAACCGTATATCGGCAATTCTTCAAATGCTTTTATAGTAACCGTTCACGGGGGCGCCGGGGGGAGCACGGAGGACAACGGAAAGGCAGGGAGCGTGGAATGCCGCTAGGGGCCGCACGGCAACAGCGAAGGTGGCGAAGTGCCGGAGAGATGAGCTTGCACCGAGTCGAGCAAGACAAGAAGTGAAAGACCTCCCGACCCTGTTGGACGCAGGTGGCGACCGGCGTCCAGATGCGCTCGCACCACTTGTGATCTAGAAGCCTAACATCGTCTATATAGTGGCGATCGGCGTCCAGATGCGCTTGCACCACCGGCGGCCTTTCTCACTGCGCGTCCGTTGGGTGATGTGCCGGTCGATCACCACGAAACCCGTCGCCTGTTCGGCCAGATGGTTCGTCGGGTCGATTGGGCGG
>Ga0209809_1000275_pt1 | contig 49016 bp, 41 predicted proteins | sample YNPMSTMetaG_FD_186172 | JGI IMG/M metagenome (GOLD analysis project Ga0209809, IMG submission 186172) | Anoxygenic and chlorotrophic microbial mat microbial communities from Yellowstone National Park, USA - YNP MS-T MetaG (SPAdes) (version 2) ...
CGTCCGGCTACTTGTTCGGCTGGACGCAGAGCGTGGGAATGGGCTGGAACCCCGAAGAGCTGGGCCGCCCCGAAATCCTGATCCTCAGCACGCACGGCGGCCTTCCGGCGCCCGACGGTTCGCCCATCGCGCTGGGCTATCACACCGGTCATTGGGAAGTGCACTGGCTGGTTGAAGCCGCCGCCCGCGAAGTACGCGCGCTGCAAGCGATCCCCTTCGCCGGATACGTGAGCGATCCCTGCGACGGGCGCACGCAAGGCACGACCGGGATGTTCGACAGCCTGCCCTACCGAAACGACGCAGCCGGCGTACTGGGCAGGCTGATTCGATCCCTTCCCACGCGGCGGGGCGTCATCGGCGTGGCTACGTGCGACAAGGGCTTGCCTGCGATGATGATGGCCCTGGCCGCGGCAGGCGGTCTACCCGGCGTCATCGTACCCGGGGGCGTTACTCTTCCGCCCGAGCAAGGAGAGGATGCGGGCACCATCCAGAGCGCGGGTGCGCGCTATGCGCACGGCAAGGTGACGCTCGACGAGGTTGCGGTCAACGCGTGCCGGGCCTGCGCGTCGCCGGGCGGGGGTTGCCAGTTCATGGGCACGGCGGCGACCTCGCAGGTGGTGGCGGAGGCCCTCGGCCTCACCGTGCCCCATGCCGCGCTGGCGCCTTCGGGCGAACCCGTGTGGCGGGATGTGGCCCGTCGCTCGGCGCGGGCGGTGACGGCCATGATCCAGCGGGGTTTGCGTCTGCGGGACGTGCTCAACGAGGCGGCCGTGCGGAACGCCATCGCCGTGCACGCGGCTGTAGGCGGCTCGACGAATCTTCTGCTCCACATCCCGGCCATCGCCCACGCCGCGGGATTGCCACGGCCCACGCGCCGGGACTGGATCGAGGCGAACCGCCGCGTACCGCGACTGGTGGACGTCCTGCCCAACGGTCCGCAGAACCATCCCACGGTGCGCGTGTTCCTGGCGGGCGGGGTTCCCGAGGTGATGCTGCACTTGCGGCGCGCGGGCTTGCTCGACACGCAAGTGCTCACGGTGACGGGCGAACCGCTGGGCCGCGTGCTCGATTGGTGGGAAGGCTCCGAGCGCCGCCGGCGCTTCCGGGACTTGTTGCGCGATCGGGACGGGGTGGATCCTGACGAGGTCATTATGGATCCGGATACGGCGACACGCCGCGGCTTGACTCCCACCGTGGTGTTTCTGGAAGGCAACATAGCCCCCGAGGGCGCCATCGTGAAAGCCACTGCCATAGATCCCGGCGTGGTGGGCGCCGATGGCGTCTACCGCCACGTCGGTCCCGCGCGCGTGTTCACGACGGAGCCCGCGGCCGTGGCGGCCATCAAGAGCCAGGGGCCGGATCGCATCCGCGCCGGCGATGTGGTCGTCGTCATGGGACGCGGCCCCCTGGGCGCGGGCATGGAAGAGATTCTTCAAGTCACCGGCGCTCTGAGGCAGCTCGACTTCGGCAAGCACGTGGCCGTGATCACGGACGCGCGCTTCAGCGGATTTTCGACCGGCGCCTGCATCGGGCACGCGGCGCCGGAAGCCTTGGCCGGCGGTCCTATCGGCAAGCTGCGCGACGGCGATCTCATCGAGATCGTGATTGACCGCGTGCGGCTGGAAGGATCCGTGAACCTGGTCGGCGTCGGCGAGCAAAGGTTCCGTCCCGAGGATGGCGCACGGCTGCTGGCCGAGCGTTCGCCTCATCCCGACCTGGCGCCGGACCCGGACCTGCCCGCGGCCACGCGTCTGTGGGCCGCCCTGCAACAGGTAAGCGGCGGGCCGTGGGGCGGTGCGGTCCACGACGTGGAGCGCATCCTCGAAGTGATCGAGGCCGGCCGCCGCGCACTGGGGATGTAAACCGGTCGCCTATTCCAACCGGTAACCGTGCACCAGCATGAACGTGCGGCGCCAACGCGTCTTGGAGAAAAAGTTGAACAGCAGATCGCTGATGTGCTCGATGCTGAAGGAATTGGCCAGGTTCTCGGTGGGCGCGTCGTAAGACCAGTAAATGATCAGCGGTTTGCCGATGATGTTTTCCCGCGGCACGAAGCCCCAGTAACGGCTGTCGAGGGAGGAATCGCGGTTGTCGCCCAGAGCAAAGTAATGATTGGGGGGGACGACCAGCTCGCCGTCGACCACGTGATTGCGTAACATGTCCAGCGCCGGATCGTAGACGCGCACGTTCGGCTCGCTGGGGAAGTTGTCGCGATAAGAGTCGAAGTAGCTGGTCTTGTGGACCTTGTACGGCTCGTGGACCCGCTTGCCGTTCACGATGAGCTGCTTGTTCTCGATGCGAATGCGATCGCCCGGGATGCCCACACAGCGCTTGACGAAGGTTTGCCGCACGTCAATCGGGTAGCGGAACACGATGATGTCGCCGCGGCGGATCTCGGCGTAGGGCAGCAGGTGCTTGCTGACCCGTCCGGGCGGAGCGTAGGCCAACTTGTCCACCAGCAGGTGGTCGCCGATGAGCAGGGTATCCTCCATCGAGCCGGTCGGGATGACGAAGGCTTGCACCAGCGTGGTGGTGCCGAACAGCAGCAATACGATGGTGACCGTCCACTCGGCGACGGCGCCGCGCGGCCGCTCAGGGGCCTGCGCCGCCTTTTGCGGCTTTCCGGTCGTCAGAGTTCGAGCGGGGTCTGGCGCCACGGATTCGTTTCCCAACTCCCTATCTTACGAGAGGCGCCGCATCCGCCGCAGCGTGCCCGGCGGCAGGTCGTCTCGTTCGGGTAGACTGATGCCGTGTCAAGCGGGTTGATGATGCGCTGGCCGGAGGCGGACCCGCGGGTCGCCGGCCTGCTGCAGGAAGTCGGCGCCGCCTATGTTTGGCTGCCCTGGGAGGCTCCGGGGGACCGCCGGGCGTTTCTGGACTCCTGCCGCCGAACCGGAATCCGTGCGATCGCCGAAGTGGCGGCCGGCGAGGCGGCTCGGCTGGGCGAGGTGCGCGCCGCGGGATTTGCCGGCGCGGCGATCGAAGGCGAAACCGATGCGACCCGGCCGGCTGCCCTGGCGCGGAAATATGCAGGGATGGAAGTGTTTGCGTTGCTGGAACCTGCGCAGCTTCGCGGCCCCATCGAGCCGGCCCGCGCCGTCCTGCGCGCCGGCCTGTGGCCGGGCAGCCGCCGGCCGGAGCCGGGCCAGGCCGCGGCCACCCAGCAAACCTGGCTCGATGCGAACCTTCACCTGATCGCCTGGCTGCGCGCCAGGTTCCCCCAGCGCGACGCGGTGCTGGGTTACCGCGCCGACGAGGAGGCCGGGGTCGCCAAGGGCCAGCGCGTTCCTTTCTGGACTGCGGAACTCTCGCTGGCGGAAGCCGCGGTGGCCGGGGGCGCCGTCGTCTTTTCCCTGCCGGACGCCTTCCGTGAAGCCTTGCTGTCGGGACAGGGCATGGCCCGGGAAGCGTGGGAAACGCTTGTCGAAACCCGTCGGTTTCTTGCGCAACACGCGCAGGAGTTCCGGAGGCCGGTCGCCTCCCGGGTCGCCGTAGTGGTGGGGGAGCTGGAAGAATGCGGCGAGATTTTGAACCTGCTGTTCCGGTACAACGTGAGTCCTGCGGTGATTGACGCAGACGCTGCGGCCGGCCTGGAACAGTTCCGGATTCTGGTGGCTGTCGGACTGGGCAGCCATCCGGCAGCGGCCAGGGCCGCGTTGCGGTTCGCCCGTGCCGGCGGCCAACTGCTGGTCGCGCCGGCCGGCGAGAACGAGCCGGCCTGGTGGAAAGGGGCGGGGTTGCGCAAGCTGCGCGGTGAAGAAGAGCGGGATGTTTACGCCTTGGACCGCGGCGCGATCCTGGTTTATCGCGCTCCCGTCGCCGATCCGGGCGAATTTGCCCTGGACGTCATTGACGCTCTGGGCTGGCGGCGGCGCGATCTTCGCATCTGGGGCGCCGATGCCGTTATCGGCCTGCTGCACCGGCAGCCCGGCGGGGAGGTCTCGGTCGAGTTGCTGAATTACGGCGGCAGGGCAGGGGACTTCCTGATCCGGCTGGAGGGCACGTTCCGAAAGGCCGTCCTGCGGCAGCCCGGCGCGCCGCCTTTACACCTGCGCGCCGCCGTCCGCGGCTCCGGTACGGAAATCGAAATGCCGCGGATCAGCCGTGTCGCGAGCCTGCTGCTGACTTGAGTTTTGCCGGGAGTTCAACCTTTAGGCTCTAGGATGAAGGTGGGCGTCAGCCCCTCGACCATCGAGAAACCGGAACCGGACGATAACCAGCAGGAGCAGCCCTGAACCTTGCCCAGGAATGCGTGCGGGTGCACCTCGACCTGCATTTCACGGACCTCCAGTTGACCGTAGTACAGCACCGGGAACGGAGCGCGGGCCGGTTCCACTCGTTCTTGCGCCACGTATGGCGTCCGCAAGGCCCGCTTGATCGCCTTCTCCCAGCCGGCCTGGTCCACTTCCCATCCGAGGACGGGATGCTCGTCGCCGGCATCGTCGTTGGGCTTGAGGACGAACTTCTCGCGATTGGTCCGGATGAACTCCAGCAGGTCCACTTCCTGATCCCGGTACGTGGTTTTGCGCTGCCCCACGAGGCGCGTCCAGGGTATGTATTGCCGGATTGCCTTACGCTCGGCGGCGGGGAAGTCGGCGGTGAGCTTTTCGTCCGTGAGCAGATCGAAGAGAGCGCGCTTGTGAGCCAGTTCGGAGCGAAAGCTGTTCACCACGCACACCTTGCCCTCCCGGTAAGCGCGTACGAGCGGGTGGCTGAGATCGTAGCGCAGCAGGAACTCGTGGGCTTTCACACGGCGGTAGACGACGTCAATCTCGAAGGGGCCGCGCCGCAATACGCCCGCGCGGTACTCCAGTTGGTCGGGTGAAACGATCTCGGCCTCGTACCCCTGGCCGCGGAGGTATTCGGCCAGCAGGATGTATTCGCCTTGGGAGGTGGCCTGGAAGGCCTGGCGGAATTCCAGGATGCCGATGCGCGGCCGCCGCTGACCGCCGAAACGCCGGTAAGCCTCCAGAAGGGCGTCGAGCAGGTGCTTGCGGTTGGCCAGTTTGGTCAACTGGTAGCGTTTGCGGAATTCCTGCATCGGGGGGCATTCATAGAACAGGTCCGCCAGCACATCGCCGTAGATCATCCCGCCGGGCGTGTCGGCGTCGTACTGAACGAAGGACAGCGCACCGTTGCTGACGTGGGTGTTGAGCAGCGAGGTGACGGTCAGGAAAGGATAGCCCGGATCGAGCGAGGCCAGCATCTTTTCCGCGGGCAGCATTTCGAGCCGATCCAGCAGGTTGCGGTCGGCGAGCACCATCTGCTTGATCCGGTCAATGGCCGAAAACAGGTACTCGGCGGCCTTGATCAGGGTCTCGTACTGGCGGCGGGTGAGGAAGTGGGGGCGCAAGAACGGACAGATCAGACGCCCGCTCTCCGTCAGATGGGCGGCCTGCATCTGCTCGACCAGCTTCTCGGCCCACGAGAGATCCCGGTAAGGCTCGCTTTCGATCAGCTTCTGGTAGCGGGCGATGGCTTCTTCTATCTGATTCATTGGCGACGAATTGACCAGATACTCCCGCTTACCAGTATCTCACAGCCGGGCGGCGAGCGCGAGCCACGGCGGCCCGGGTGAAAAGAAATAAATCTCCGTCTTTCACGAAATTAGCCGGAGCCAGCCTCGGAGAGTCGCCCCCCCGGCGCCTTTCTCAGACCGCCGTGATCCGGCTCGACTCCCTCGGAATGACCTCGAACGGCGTCAGGACGGTTTGCGGGGGCTTGGGCGATGCGCCCCGCAGCACTTCCAGCAGGAGCCTGGCCGCTTGCTCGCCCGCTTGCTCGCCGTGCATCTCCACTGTGGATAGGGGCACTTTGAGAATGTCGCCGTACGGCAGGTTTCCGGCGCCGATGAGTTCCAGATCGTAAGGGATCTCCAAACCGGCCTCCAGGGTCGCCTTGATCGCCCCTACAGCCACTGCGTCGTTGTAACAGACGATTCCGTCCAGCCGAAGATTGACGGCCAGCAACTGGCGGGTGGCCTGGTAACCGCTATCTGTTCCCGCGCCGCCCGGGGCGACGTAGGCGGGGCAAACCTTCAGGCTGGCGCGCACGAGAGCCTCGGTGTAACCGCGGAAACGGGCATCCGCGTTCGAGGTGGCGGGACCGCAGAGGTGCGCGATGTGGCGGCAGCCCCGAGCGATGAGGTGTTCCGTCGCCGCCGCCCCGATCGCCTGGTCGTCCCAGCCGACGAAATTCGCCTCGACGCCGCTGATGCGGCGTTCCAGCAGCACGAAGGGCAGCGAGTGCCGCTGGAGCCGCTGAAAAATTTCGTCGTGATCGTGGGGCTGGCAAGAGGCGACGATCAGACCGTCGGCCTGCCGGCAGGCCAGCAACAGCTCGAGGGCCTGGGCTTCCGCCGCGGGATCGGACTCGGTGTGGGCCACCAGCAGGGTGTAGCCCGCTTCCCGCAGGACTCGCGCCGCTCCCTGGGCCGCCAGCGCCAGATGGGATTCAGCCAGGTCCGGTGTGACGAAGGCAATCAAATGAGCCGCGCCGGGCACGGTGTTCCTCCAGACACGTCTTAGGCGAGATTAGCGCGGCGGGCGGGTGCTTGCAAGCGGGCCGGTGCGGGAATCAGCCGCCGGCGCGCACGCGCCGGGCCGCTACGGCGGCTTCGCTCCGGGGCGCCTTCTTGGGCAGGCCGCGCAACCGCCGGGCCTGGTCGGTCACGCAGACCAGAAACATGGGCTGACGAGCGTTCTTGAGAATGTCAATGATCCGCTCCTGCCGGTCCTCCAGGTAGATGGACTTGCCGTCCGTGAGCAGGTGCAGGTCGGAATCCCGGCTGAAAACATCGCTCAGGCGCCGGCCCATTTCCCGCTGGAGATAGCGCAGCACGCGGCGGATCTTCTGGAGGGAGAAGCCCTTGCGGCGCAATTCGGCGATCACGCTGATTTCGAGCACGTCCTGCGGGCTGTAGAGGCGCTTGTGGCCCACGTGCCGGGGGGAGACCACGTTGCGCTCGTCCCACCACTGCAGTTGTCGCAGGCTGATGCCCGCCAGCGCCGCCACCTCCTTGCTGCTGAAGCCCTCGACCGGCTCGGCTTGACCAACCTTGCTCTTTTTTGTTTTGAACATAGCTAACGACTTCCGTTTCTGTTCTGGCTGCCTCTCAGCGATTGTAGCGGAGCTCGCCGCTGCCTTCAATCCCTCTTTTGGGGGGATTTTTCTATCCGCCCCCGACAAAGTGCACGATTTCGACCTCGGCCCCCGGCTCCAGCACCGTCGTCGCCCACGCCGGCCGGCGCACAATCTGGCGGTTCAATTCGACGGCTACACGCTCAGGGTTGAGCGCCAGCGACTCGAGCAGTCCTAGTACTGTGCAGCCCGCCGGGATTTCGCGATCCTGCCCGTTGACGCGAATCGGGATGGTGGCCATGGCTCCGGGTGGGAACGCGAGCGCCGCCGCCTTCCGCGGCCACATTTGACACCCCGTTCCGCAGATCATTATATTCGAATTTCGCCCCGATGCCGTCCTCGTACACGGAACTCTACTTCCCCGTTCTGCTCCAGGCTCTGATCGCCATGGCGGTGGCGGGCGGCATGCTGGGGGCTTCGGCGCTGCTGGGCAAGCGGGTTCGCGACCGGGTCAAGGGCTCCCCTTACGAGTGCGGCATGACGCCCGTGGGCAGCCCGCGCGAGCGCTTCAGCGTGAAGTTTTATCTGGTGGCGATGGTCTTCATCCTGTTCGATGTGGAGGCCGTCTTCCTGTATCCGTGGGCCGTGGTGTATCGCCAGTTGGGACTGTTCGCCTTCCTGGAGATGGCCGTCTTTCTGGCCTTGATCCTGGCGGGCTTTCATTACTTTTACAAGAAAGGCGCGCTGGACTGGTCGCTGGAGGAAACTCCCGGCCGCGGCCATGATGAGTGAATGCTAGGGGAACTGTCGTCCTCGTTTCCACTGATTGCGGAACTGGCCGGCTGGGATCCGCCGGCAGTCATGGAGGGAAAGCGGGATCGCGGGGAAATCACCCTCGTGATCCGTGCCGCGCGCATCGTTGACGTTTGTCGCTTTCTGAAGGAGCGCGGCTTCGTCCGGCTGAGCAGCATTACCGCGGTGGACTGGTATCCTGCCGAGCCGCGCTTCGAAGTCGTCTATCACCTGCACGACATCGAGCGCAACCGGCGGCTGCGGTTGAAGTGCCGGCTGGGCGAGGGCGAAGCCCTCGAATCGGTCACCTCCGTTTGGCGCGGGGCCGACTGGTACGAGCGCGAGGTTTGGGACCTGTTTGGCATCCGTTTCGAAAACCACCCCGACCTGCGGCGCATCCTGTTGCCGGAAGACTGGACGGATCACCCCTTGCGCAAGGACTATCCCGTGCACGGGCGGCGCTACGAGTACGCCGAATCGGAGCAGCCATGAGCGAGGCGACCGGACAGCGCCCCGAAACGGTGAGCGAGGCGGCCGAGCGCCGGCTGGTCCTGAATATGGGACCCCAGCACCCCTCCACTCACGGCGTGCTGCGACTGGTGCTGGAGTTGGACGGCGAGACGGTGGTGCACGCCGAACCCGAGATCGGCTTCCTGCACACTGGCATCGAGAAGCAGTGCGAGACGAGGCTCTACCATCAGGCGGTCACGCTCACCGACCGCGTGGATTATCTGGCGCCGCTTTCCAACAACCTCTGCTACTGCCTGGCGGTGGAAAAGCTGCTCGGCCTGGAGGTGCCGCCCGCGGCCCGCTGGATGCGGGTCATGCTCACCGAGCTTACCCGGCTCAACAGCCACCTGGTCTGGCTCGGCACGCACGCCCTCGACATCGGGGCCATGAGCGTTTTTCTGTACTGCTTCCGCGAGCGCGAAGACATTCTGCGCATCTTCGAAATGTTCTCCGGCCAGCGCATGATGACCAGCTACTTCCGCATCGGCGGCCTGGCCCTGGAGCCGCCGCGCGGCTGGCATCGCGCGGTCTCGCGCTTTATCGAAGCCTTTCCGTCCCGTCTGGCGGAGTACGAAGAGCTGCTCACCCGGAACCCGATCTGGCTGCGCAGAACAAAAGGCATCGCTTATGTTTCGCTCGAGGAGCTGCTGGACCGGGGCGTGACCGGCCCCATGCTGCGCGCCGCGGGTCTGGCCTGGGACATCCGCAAGGCCGAACCCTACTCGGATTACGACAAGTTCGAATTCGACATTCCCACCCGCACCGAAAGCGACGTCTACGCACGTTATCAGGTGCGGCTGGAAGAGATGCGCCAGAGCGCGCGGATCATCCGGCAGGCGCTGGAGGGCATGCCGTCGGGGCCTCACGTTGCCGACGCCCCGGGCATCGTGCTGCCGGACCGCGAGAAGATGAAGACCGAGATGGAAGCCCTCATTTATCATTTCAAGATCGTCACCGAGGGCTTCCGGGTTCCGCCCGGAGAGGTCTATCAGGCGATTGAATCGCCGCGCGGGGAGCTGGCGTACTACGTGGTCAGCGACGGCAGCGCCCGTCCCTGGCGCGTGTACATGCGCACGCCCAGTTTCGGCAACTTGCAGGCCCTGCCCGCGATGATCGAGGGGGGCTTGATCGCCGACGTGGTGGCCGCGCTGGGCAGCATGGACTTCGTTTTGGGAGACGTGGACCGGTGAGGTTCTCCGACGAGACCGAAGCCCGACTGGAACGCCTGATGGCCGGTTGCCCGCCGGGCAACAAGCGCTCGGCACTGGTGCCTATGCTGCTGTTCATCCAGGACGAGGTGGGCGCCGTCACGCCCGAGGTCGTCCAGGAAGTGTGCTCGCGCCTCGAGGTCAGCCCGCTGGAGGTGGAAGAGGTCGTCAGCTACTACTCCATGCTGCGGCGCCAGCCCGCCGGGCGCTACCACCTGCAAATCTGCACGAACATCAGTTGTATGCTGGTGGGAGGGGCCGAGCTTTTCGAGCATGCCTGCCGCAAGCTGGGCATCGGTCATCGGGGCGTGACCGAAGACGGGTTGTTCTCTCTGGAGGAAGTGGAGTGCATCGGGGCCTGCTGCTGGGCGCCGGCGCTGATCGTCAACTACGATTACCATCACAACGTCACGCCCGAGGCTTTCGACCGGCTCATCGAGCAGCTTCGGCGACACGACTCGAGCTCCGGTGAGCGATAGAACTATGCTGCATCCCGAACCGCATCCCGCGGAAGTCCTGCTGCTGACGCGACGCTTCCGCCTGCCCGACTCGGCTTCCATCGAGACCTACCTCGGCACGCAAGGATATGAGGGCTTTCGCAAAGCCCTGACCATGGCGCCGGAGGAGATCATCGAGGAAGTCAAGAAGTCCAATCTCCGGGGGCGCGGCGGCGCGGGGTTCCCCACGGGCCTGAAGTGGAGTTTCGTCCCGCGCAGCTCGCCCAAGCCCAAGTACATCGTGGCCAACGCGGACGAAGGCGAGCCCGGCACGTGCAAGGACCGGCTGCTGATGCAGTACGATCCGCACTCGCTGCTGGAGGGGATGTTGATTGCGGCGCGCGCCGTGGGGGCCTGTGCGGGCTACATTTACGTCCGCGGCGAATACCGCTACCTCATTGACATCCTCGAGCAGGCGATCGAGGAAGCCCGCCGGCACGGCTTTCTGGGCCGCAATATCCTGGGCAGCGGCATGGACTTCGACATCTACACGCATTCGGGCGCCGGCTCATACGAGTGCGGCGAGGAGACGGCGTTGCTCGAGTCGCTGGAAGGCAAACGGGGCACGCCGCGGCTGCGTCCCCCGTTTCCCGCAACTTCCGGGGCCTTCGGTTGCCCGACGGTGCTCAACAACGTGGAGACCTTCTGCGCGGTCCCGCCCATCCTTCTCCACGGCGGCCTGGCCTTCGCCGAGCTGGGCACACCCAAGAACGGCGGCACGCGATTGTTCGCGATCTCCGGGCACGTCAACCGCCCCGGAGTCTACGAGCTGCCCATGGGTTTCAATCTGCTGCGCATGATCCACGACGTAGCCGGAGGCGTGCGCGGCGGCAGGAAATTGAAGGCCGTCATCCCCGGCGGTTCTTCCTGTCCGGTATTGCGCGCCGAGGAATGCGACCTGGCCATGGATTTCGATTGCGTGGCCCGGGCAGGCAGCATGCTGGGGTCGGGCGGCGTGATCGTCATGGACGAAACCACGTGCATGGTGCGCGCGGCGACGCGCATCCTGCGCTTCTACGCGCACGAGAGCTGCGGCTTTTGCACGCCCTGCCGTGAAGGGACGCATTGGCTGGCGCAGATTCTGGCGCGTTTGCACCGCGGCGAAGGCCGCCGCGAGGACATTGACCTGATCGGCGATATCGCGCGGAAGATGCTGGGGCGCACCTTCTGCCCGCTGGGCGATGCGGCCGCCATGCCGGCCATGTCGTTCGTGGAGAAATTCCGCGAGGAGTTCGAGGCTCATCTGGAGGGCAAGCCATGTCCTTACGAGGAGGTCGCCGTTCATGCCTGAGCGGATCCGCCTGAGCATTGACGGGCGTGACGTCGAGGTGGAACCGGGCACCCTGGTCATCGAGGCGGCTCGCCGGGTGGGCGTGAAGATTCCCAGCTTCTGTTACTACGAGGGCCTGTCGCTGGCGGGCGCTTGTCGCATGTGCCTGGTGGAAGTCGAGAAGATGCCCAAGCTCCAGACGGCGTGCACGCTGGTGGCGACGCCGGGCATGGTCGTGCGCACGGAGACGCCGCAGGTGAGCGAAGCGCGCCGCGCCATGGTCGAGTTCCTGCTCACCAACCACCCCCTGGATTGCCCGGTTTGCGACAAGGGCGGCGAATGCGAATTGCAGGATATGGCCTTCCGCTACGGCGCGGCCGAGAGCCGCTATGTGGAGGCCAAATATCACGTACCCGAACAACGATGGTCGCCCGTGGTCTACTACGACCGGCCGCGTTGCATCCTTTGCTATCGTTGCGTGCGTGTGTGCGCCGAGGGCATGGGCGTAGGGGCGCTCGGGGTGATCAACCGGGGAGGGCGGAGCGAGATCGCACCCAACCGCGGCGACCATCTGGAATGCGACGAGTGCGGCGCTTGCATTGACATTTGCCCGGTGGGCGCGCTCACCAGCGGCATGTACCGCTATCACACGCGCCCCTGGGAGATGAACCACGTGGGCACGGTTTGCGCGTTCTGCTCGAACGGCTGCAAGACAACTCTCGGCGTGTATCATAACCGGATCATCCGCGGCAACAACCGCGACCGGTCGGGTCTGAACGACGAGTTCCTGTGCATCAAGGGCCGTTACGCCGCGGACTTTCCTCATCACGCCGAACGCCTGAGTACCCCCCTGATTCGCCGCGACGGCGAGCTGCGCGCCGCCAGTTGGGCCGAGGCCCTGGCCCTCGTCGAGACGCGTTTGCGCGAGGCGCGGGCGCGGGGCGCTCCCATCGGCATCATCGGCTCCAATCACACCACGAACGAGGAGAACTACTACCTTCAGAAACTGGCGCGGCGGGGGTTGATGACGCCTCATCTCGATCACCAGCGGACGGGCGACGTGGCCGCGCTGATGGCCGCTCTCCAGGGGCGCCAGGGCACGCTCGCCACCGTGGGCGACCTTTACACGGCGCGGGCCGTGCTGGCGGCAGGCGCTGATCTGGCCCAACAACATCCGCTGCTTTCCTGGCAGATCCGGGCCAACTGGCGACATCACCAGGCCCGCGTCTACGTGGTCAGCGAAGGCCCCGTGCGCGAGGATCGGTACGCAGCGCGCAGCGTGCGCGTGGCGCCGGGCGACGAGCTGGAGGGCGTATTGTCGCTGGGCGAGGAGCTGCGCAGGGAACCCGAACTGGTCATCGTCTTCGGGGATTCGATCCAGGGCGAAGCGGTAGGGCGGCTGGTGGCGTTCGGCGACTCGCTCGGCATTCCCGTCAAGTACGTTTGCCTGGTGGACTACGCCAACTCGCGCGGCGCCTCCGACATGGGGCTGCTGCCGGACCTCGGTCCCGGCTATCAACCCGTGGAGACGCCCGGCATGGCACTGCAGGAGATGCTCGAGTGCGCGGATCTGGCCGCATTGTGGGTGGTGGGCGCCAATCCGCTGGCCGGGCGCAGCGGGCGTCCCGCCGGCTTCTTGCTGGTGCAGGATCTGTTCCTCACCGAGACCGCGCGCATGGCCGACGTCGTGTTGCCGGCCGCTTCCGCGTACGAAAAAGACGGCACGGTGACCAACGTTTGCGGCGAGGTGCAGCGGGTGCGCCGGGCGGTGACGGTCGCGGGAACCAAGACGGATCTGGAGATTTTCGGCCTCCTCGCCCGACGATTGGGCCTGGATGCGGGACCGGCGTCCTGGGAGGCGGTGTTGCGCGAGATCGCCGGCTGCGTACCCGGCTATGATCTGCCCGTGGAGGCGCTGATGGCGGGCGCGCCGCTTCAGGTCCGTGCGCCTGCGGGCGCCGCGGCGTCGCGCCGCGGCGTGATCCGTTCGGCGCGCGATACCCTGTTCACCTCGGGCACCCTGGGCCGTTATGCTTCGATCCTGGGGCAAGTGCGAGAGGCCCCGGGCGCTCTGTATCGCGGGTGACGAGCATGGAGTATTACCTGATCAGCGCGGTGAAGGCGGCCCTGCTGATGGGCTTTCTGTTGTTGACTTTGCTGTACCTGCAATGGATCGAACGCAAGGTGATCGCGCACGTGCAAGTGCGCATCGGGCCGTCGCGCGTAGGTCCGCACGGACTGCTGCAACCGGTGGCCGATTCGCTCAAGTTGCTGCTCAAGGAGGATCTCGTCCCGCCGCACGTCAACAAGTTCCTTTACTTGCTGGCGCCCTTCCTCGCGGTGACGCTGGCCTTGCTGTCGTTCGCGGTCATTCCCTTCGGCCCGGAAATCGAGGTTTTCGGCGTGCGCACGCGTCTGCAGCTTGCCGATCTGGACATCGCGGTGCTGTTCGTGCTCGCGGTGTCTTCGATGACGGTGTATGCCATCGTGCTGGCCGGCTGGGCTTCCAACAGCAAGTACCCGCTGCTCGGGGCCCTGCGCAGCGCGGCCCAGATGATCAGCTACGAGCTGCCGCTGGCGCTGGCCGTGGCGGCGCCGCTGCTGCTGGCCAACACGCTGAACCTGCGCGAAATCGTGGAGCGCCAGGACGGCTTTTACCTCGGGCTGCTGCCCCGCTGGAACGTCTTCCAGCTTCCCGCGCCGCAACTGCTGGGGTTCGTGGTGTTCGTGGTGGCCATGTTCGCCGAAACAAATCGCGTGCCTTTTGATTTGCCCGAGGCGGAAAACGAGCTGGTGGCGGGTTTTCATGCCGAATACAGCTCCATGAAGTTCGCCGCCTTCTTCATGGCGGAGTACGCCAACATGATCACGATTTCGGCCATGGCGACGCTGTTGTTCCTGGGCGGGTGGCTGCCGCCCTGGCCGGCGACTCTGGGTTCGAACTGGGTTCCGACGGCGTTGTTCCTGGTGGCCGGGGCGCTGGCCCTCTACCACGGGCTGAACGCCGCACGCGCACGGGACCGCCGCACGCTGCCGGTGGTGGCGGCGGCCTTCTTCGGCCTGGCCCTGCTGTTCGCCGTGCCCTCGCTGCAGGCCGTTCTGGCGCCGCCTTTCTGGTTCCTGGCCAAGGTCGGCCTGCTGCTTTGGATCTTCATGTGGGTGCGCGGTACGCTGCCTCGTTTCCGCTACGACCAGCTCATGCGCTTTGCCTGGGGGACCCTGTTTCCGCTGGGCGTGCTGAATCTGGTCGCGACAGGGTTGCTGGTGGCCGTCTTCGGGAGCGCCTGAGGAACCTTCCCCACCGCGGGACTGAGGCGCGCCTGCCATCTTGCGAGTTCAGGTCCCGCAGAAGCCCCGACCCGCAAGAGTAAACGCCGTCGTCGCTCCCGGGGATAGCCGGGAATCGGGCTTGCGGTCAGATCTCCTCGACGCTGACCAGCCACCGCAGCAGCGCCATCAGTTCGCGATAAAAAGGCAACGCCGTGTGGCGTTCGACGCAGTCGGCCAGCTTCTCCAGCCAGACGAGATGCTCCCGGCGGAACCGGCTCAACTCGTTCGGATCCGCACCGGAATCCAGCAGCCGGGCGAAGAACATCAGCAACAAGCCGGCATGATCGGCGGGCTCGTTGGAGCGAGCGGGCTCGACTCCTGCGGCTCGATACCACTCGAGTGCGCTGTCGTGAGCAGGCCCCATCAACTGCGACATCTCCGAGTAAGCCGACTGCCACAAAGCGCAGGGGCTGCCCGTCGGGTTCAGGAACAAGCGCGTGTACTCTTTTTCAAGCGCCAGGGCTTCCGAGGGCAGCGCGTCCGCAAGTCGCCGGATCCGAGCTTCGGCGGCCTCGTCTTCAACGATTTCCCCGCGCAGTTGCTCGAGCAGGCCAGCCAGTTGCTGTGAATCGGTCGTCAGCAAGGCCGTGCCGGCGAAGGCATACCAAGGGGCCGCGGGTAAGGGCATACGTACTGTGCACCGGCGGGCCTGCGGCGATGCAGGCGCCGCACCGTGCTCGCGATCAGAGCGGTTCGATATTCACCACGGCATCCATGATACAGCCGGCGCCGCCGAAATTGCCTGCGGCCACGTATTCCTCGATGGCCCGCGAGGGGATGACGTCTCCATCACGGACGCCTTGACCGCCGGCGAGGCTCAGCATCCGGGTGCGGTGACCGAAGCCGTGAGCCACCATGACGCAGTCGGGCCGGAGCGTTTCCGAGAGGTGCGCGGGCAGCTCGATGGCGCCCATACGCGAGCGGATGCGCACCATCTGCCCCTCGCGTATACCCAACCGATGCGCCAGCGTCCGACTGATGATAGCGGCATTGGTGGGCATGATTTCGTGGAGGATCGGGTTGTTCTGCGTGCTGTTACGCCGGTGGATGGCCGGAATGAAAGTCAGATAGTAATAGGGGTACTCCGCGCTGGGTTGCTCGGCCTTGGGTTTCCAGACCGGCAGCGGATCGTAGCCTCTGGCGGCAAATTCCGGGACGTAAATCTGGCACTTGCCGCTCGGGGTTGCGAACGTCGTCCTGGGCGTGAAGGGCTGTTGCCTGGTGTGGATGCCGACCGAGCGGAACTCGGCAAAGCTCGAGCCCAGCCCCGCGCGTTTCACTCTCTCGTCAAGCAAAGCCGCGGGACTGATCCATTCGCCGGTCGGAGTCCGGAAGTATTCGGGCACGAGGCGTTTGCCCAGCTCGATCGCCACCCAGCCGATGGATCGTGTCTCGAACATCGCCGGCACCACGGGTTGCCGGACCACGACCTGGGGCGTTCTGGCCGAATATTCGCGCGGAACCAGATCGGAGGATTCCAGGTACGTTACGGAAGGCAACACGATGTCGGCCAGCAGTGCGGTATCCGTCGGCAGCGTATCCATCACGACGGTGAATTCCACCCGTCTCAGGGCTTCTTCCATCTGAGAGGGATGGGGGAAACCGAGGAGGGTGTACGTGTTCCAAAAGGCGAACTTGATCATTCCGGGGTACTTGTTCAGCATCCCGTCGGCCAGGGTGCTGAAGGATCCGCACTCCACCTCCCGGACCAGAGGCAGCTTGTCTGTGCCATCTACGCGACGGCCTTCGACTCTGGGATAAGCCGGCGGTGGATAGATGGCGTCCACGCCGGGGATCGAGACAGTGCGTGCGAAGTAGCGCCCGCCCGGCCGGTCTATGGTGCCGGCCAGGATGTTCAGGATCGAGATGGCATGGGCCAGCTGGGTCGCATTCATGTAGTTGGCCGCGAGGGCCTTCTTGTGCATGGGAACGATGGCTGGACCCTGCGTCGCGAACTCCCTGGCGATGCGGCGAACCGCTTCAGCAGGCACGTCCGAGAGTCCCTCGGCCCATTCGGGAGTGTACCTGGCGAAGTGGTCGCGGATCTCCCTCTCGTACTGCCGGAAGTTGGTGAACCGATCCACGAACTCCTGGTTGAAAAGATTCTCGTTCACGATGACGTGAATCATCGCCAGCGCGACCGCCAGGTCCGCGCCCGGCCGGATGGGGTACCACTCATCGGCAAGTCGCGCCGTGGTGTTGAACTCGGGGTTGAAAAGGACGACTTTGGCGCCGCGCTGCTTGGCCGCCAGAACGCCGTGGGCGTGGGCGAGCTTGGTCTTGGTGACCATGTCGAATCCAAACAGCAGGATGTAGCGGGAGTTCTCGAAGTCGTTGCCCCAAGGCTTGCCGCCGATGGTGTAGCGTTGCACCACCAAATCGGACTGGAAGCACTCATCCCGGTGATCCACGCGGTTGACCACGCCTAGGGCTCTCATGAAACGGACCCAGACGTCGGGACTGGGCCGCGTCAGGAACAACAGGCTTTCAGGCCCGTGACGCGCCCTATAGGAGCGGATGCGATCGGCAATGGTGTCCAGCGCCTCCTGCCAACTGATGCGGATGAAACCCGGATCCTCGTTCAAGCCCTTTCGCGGGTTGGTGCGCTTCATCGGGTACTTGAGGCGATCGGGATCGTAGAGGAATCCTGCCCCGGCAGCGCCTTTGCCGCACAGTTTCCCCTGGCCTTGAAAATCGTCAGGCAGGCCTTCCAGGAATCGCACAACCCCGTCCTTGACGGTAGCCCGGATCCCGCAAGCCGAGTCACAAATGCCGCAGGCCGTGATGAGGACCTGCTCATCGGGCGCCGTCGTCGCCGGTTGGAACCAATCTTCGAACCCTGCCAGCAGGCGGCTCTGAAGCGATGCCAGTCCGGCGCCGCCCGCCATCCGGAGCCAATCGCGTCGCGTTGATCGCATGGTCCACCTCCTCCAGGGAATTCGCGATTTTCAGGGAGCGTGTACGTAACGGATGCGGGGCCGCGTCGTGTTCGGAGTGGGATCGCCGGAGATCGAGGCGACCCCCCGATCGCGGATCTTCTCCCACTCCCCCCACGTCAGCGCACCCGTGGGACAGATGCTGGCGCAAGCCGGCTGCAAGCCGCGATCAATGCGGTCTGCACACATGGTGCATTTTTCCATGCGACGGCTCCGGCGGTTCATCTGCGGGGCCCCGTACGGGCAGAATTGATCGCAGAATCCGCAGCCCACGCAGCGGCTCGAATCCAGCAGCACGATACCGTCGGCGCGGCGCACGTAAGCCTTCACCGGGCAAGCCCGGGCGCAGAGCGCGTTTTCGCAGTGGTTGCAGGCCGAAGAAACGGGCACGGTCGAGACGTTCGGCCAGGATCCGTATTCACGTATGCGGACCACCCGGTAGCGAACGTTCACGCCGACCGGGACGCTGTTCCACTGTTTGCAAGCGGCTTCGCAGGCGCGACACTCGATGCATAGCCGGGGATCGAACAACCAACCGTAAGGACCGGGCATGGGCCACTCCTTCGGTACACGAAATCTGTGAAGAAATGTAGCAACCAGTTCTCCAGACCTCAAGAGCTACTAATCCGTTAATGTTGCGTCTGACCGTTGTGAATCTCAACGGGCCGGGTGGGTGCTTTCCCCCAGCCCCCCGCCAGCCAGCGCAAATTCGCCCAATCCTCCCTTCGGCCGGCCTGAGCCGCTGGGCGCCCCCGACGGGACAAGCCCGTCTGCCGCGGCGCGAGGCCGCCTCACAGGGATCCGCTCGATACCCCCGGAGCGCCGATCGGACTTGTCGGCTCGGGCCGCGCCAACCTTGCCCTCCCGGGGCGCCGGCAGCGGGGACCGCCTCTCAGACCCGATCCAGCGCCAGGAACTCCTGAATGTGCGGGTGGTCAGAGTTCTCCAACTCGTGGACCGGTCCGAAGAAAATCACCCGGCCCTCGTGCAGGACCACCACGCGATCGGCCACCTTGCGCATCAGCTCCAGGTCGTGCGTGACGACGACGGACGTCAGGCCGAGTTGCTGTTTCAGCTTCAGCATCAGGTTGGAGAGGTGGTCCGACATGAGAGGATCCACCATGGTGGTGGGCTCGTCGTAGAGGATGCACTCCGGCTGCGCCGCCAGTGCCCGCGCAATGGCCACGGCGCGCTTGTAACCGGTCGAGATATCGGACGGGTACATGTCGCGATACTCCAGCAGATCCACCATCTTCAGCAGCCCGTCCACGATCTCCTGCTTGTTGCCGTAATCATAGTCTTCGCGCAGCTCCAGCGAGAACAGGATGTTCTCGCCGATGGTGAGCGAGTCGAACAGGGCGCCCGACTGGAAGACCATGGTGACCTTCTTGCGAATGCGGCGCAGCTCGGATTCCGGATAGTCGGTGATGTCTTCGTAGGCGACGATGACGCGACCCGAGTCGGGCTTGAGGAATCCCATGATGTGACCCAGCGTGACCGACTTGCCTACGCCGCTGCGCCCGATGATGGCCACGGTTTCTCCGGCGTCCACATGGAAGCTGACATCAACCAAAACGGGCGTGTCGAACGTCTTATAGACGTGACGGAATTCGATGTAATGGGGGTACGACTCGCTCATGCTCCGGCGATGGCCGCCCAGTCCTCGGGCGTGTTCATGTTTTGGAACCAGCGCGCCTCCGCTACGGGCCGGGCGTGAAGGCCGAGCTCGGCGACGATGGCATGAAGTTGGAGCCGCCCCTTGCGCAGGGCCCGCTCGAAGCCGGCCAGGCAGCAGCGATGATACACGGAGCACAGAGGCTGCGGGCGGCCGTCCGGACTGACGGGCATCAGGCCGGGCCTGCCTACGCGCTCGGCTTCCTCCAACAGCTCGATGAGAAAACCGGCTTCCAGTGCGGGCAGGTCACACGCCACGATCAGGTTCCATTCAGCCGGGCTGGCGGCCAGCGCAGCGTGGATTCCCCCCGCAGGCCCCGCGCCGACATGCACGTCGGCAATGGCCCGGAAGGGAAGGTCCCGGTAACGTTCCGGCGCGCCCACGAGGCAGACGGATCCGGCCGCCTTTTCCACTTGGGCAGCGATGTGCTCCACCAGCATCCCGTTGCGGTAAGGCAACCGGGCCTTGTCGCGGCCCATGCGCGAGCTCCGGCCGCCCACCAGGACGAACCCGGCTCGGCTCATGAGAAAATGATAGCACCGGTGCGCGCCAGGTTCGGGGAGCCGCGGAAATCGCGCTTGGCAGCGAGCCGCGCCGGAAGTATAATCAGATAAAACAAAGACATGCGCTCTTGTTTGATCCTCGGGAGCCTGGCGCTGGCCGCGGCGATCTCGCCCGTGCGGGCGAATTCCGAGGAGCGTCCGTACAGGATCAGCCTTGCGGTCCGCGCCGACCCGCGCACGGGACGGCTCGTGCGCGCGCCGGTGGCGGCCCCGAAACCTGTCCGCTCGGTTCCGGTCCCGTCGCGCGTGATCCGGCCGCGGCAGCCTTCGCCGGCGCTGGATCTCCAGGATTACATCGAGCAGGTGGCCGCACGCTACGAACTGGATCCCTTGCTGGTGCGCGCGGTCATCGAGGTCGAGAGCGGCTACAACCCGTGGGCCGTATCGCCCAAGGGCGCTGTCGGTCTGATGCAATTGATGCCGCAGACCGCCCGGCGTTTGGGCGTGCGCGACTCGTTCAATCCCTGGGAGAACGTCGAAGGAGGCGTACGATACCTGAAGTACCTTCTGGAACTCTTCGGGGGTGACAAGCGGCTGGCGCTGGCGGCTTACAACGCCGGCGAGGGCGCGGTTTTCCGTTACGGAGATATTCCGCCCTATCCGGAGACTACCGACTACGTTTACCGGGTGGGGAAGAAACTGGGCGAGAAGCGACGAGTCGCGGCGCAGCAAACAGCCACCGGCTCGACGCCGGCGCCGCCGAAGATCGTCGAATACGTGGATTCCAAGGGCCGCTGGCACATCCAGACGAGGCTGGCGCCATGACGGGACTGCGTCAGGAGGGTTGGGGTATGCTGCGGATCCCCTGGCTGGTTGCCATTTTGCTGACCGGGAGCACCGGCTTCGCACAGCAGGAAATCCGGGCCGTTCGTTTCTGGTCGCTGGGCGGTACGACCAGGATCGCTGTGGAAACCGACGGTCCCGTTCAGTACCGTTCCGGGCGACTTTCCAATCCCGACCGGATCTTTTTCGATCTGCCCGGGACCTTACCCGCGCGGGAGCACCGCCGGACGGTCCAAGTGATCCCGGTGGACGACGGCGTAGTAAAACAAATTCGCGTCGCCTTGACCAAGCCTGGGGTGGCTCGCGTTGTGATCGATCTGGCGTGTCCGGCCGAGTTCACTGCATCCCAGCTCGCCAACCCGGATCGCTTGATGATCGAGGTTCGCGCCCCGGGCGGGCCGGCGCCGGCCGTCACGCGAACGAGCGAAACGACGCCCGCCGAGACGCCTCTGGATCCCCCGGCGCGCGGCGCGGGTCCCCCGCCCGCTGCTCGCCCTCCGCTGCCGGCCGACTCCCGGCCGCAGGCCCCGCAGGTCGTTGCCGAGGTTGCCGCTCCGCCTGCCGCACCGGAGGCGGCACGTTCCGCCGAGCCGCCGGCGCCGCTGGTGGGGCGCTCGGCCCAGCGGGACAGCCGGGGAAACCGGTCATTGATCCGCGCCCTCGGCTTGAAGGTGGGGAGGATCGTCCTGGATCCCGGCCACGGGGGGCACGACACAGGCACCATCGGCCCGAGCGGGTTACAGGAAAAGGACATCGTTCTGGACGTCGCGTTGCGGTTAGGTCAACTAATCACCGAGCGCATGGGGGCCGAGGTTATCTACACGCGGACGGACGATACGTATGTGCCGCTGGAGACGCGCACCGAAATCGCCAACGAGGCCAAGGCCGACCTGTTTCTTTCCATCCACGCCAACTCCTCGCGCCTGCGTTCGGCGGCGGGTCCGGAGACTTTCTATCTGAACTTCACGACCGACCCGGCCGCCCTGGAAGTGGCTGCGCGGGAGAACGCGCCCAGCACCCGCTCCATCCACGAATTGCAGGATCTGGTGTTGAAGATCGCCCGGAAAGAAAAGGTGCAGGAATCGCGGGAGTTCGCCGCCAGCATCCAGAGGGCGCTTTACAGCGGATTGCGTTCGGGCAAGAACCGCGGCGTCAAGAAAGCGCCGTTCGTGGTGCTGATCGGCGCGCAGATGCCCTCGGTGCTGGTCGAGGTGGCCTTCCTCAGCAATGCTCGCGAAGAACGCCTGCTCAAGCAGCCCGAATACCGGCAGCGTCTGGCCGAAGCTTTGTACCGCGGCTTGTTCCAGTACGCCTCGTCGCTGAGCCACTTTCAGTTGGCGCGCGGCGTTCGGCCGTAGCGGCGACGGCGGAGCATGAAGCGACTCGGAGGGGTTCATGGAAGCACTCGTGTTTCGTCACGTTCCTTTCGAACATCTGGGCCTGATCGCCGGCGCTTTGAAAAACCACGGGCTTCGCTACCGGTATGTGGATTGGTTCGCGGATCCGGAAGCGCCGGCGCCATGGCAGGAGGCAGGCGGCCTGATTTTCATGGGCGGGCCGATGTCGGCCAACGACGATCTCCCGTGGTTGCGGCGGGAGTTGCGTCTGATCGAGGCCGCGTGCCAGGCAGGCAAGCCCGTGCTGGGCGTGTGCCTGGGAGCGCAGCTCATCGCCAAAGCCGCGGGGGCGCGCGTATACCCCAACGCGGTGAAGGAGATCGGCTGGGGGCCGGTGTACTGGACCGAGGCCGCCTCGTGCGACTGGCTGTTCCGAGGCCTGCGGCAACCCGAAACGGTTTTTCACTGGCACGGCGAAACGTTCGATCTGCCCGCGGGCGCCGAATGGCTCGCGTACTCGGAGCACTGCCGCCATCAGGCTTTCCGGCTGGGCGATTCCGTGTGGGGCATTCAGTTTCACCTGGAGGTGACGCCGGAGATGATCGCCGACTGGTGCTCGGAGGAAGAGAATCGGACGGACATCGCCACGTTACCGGTCCCGCCCGATCCCTACGCTCACTCGGAGCGGCTTGAGGAACTGGCAAGTCTGGTATTCGGGCGTTGGGCCGAGCGGGTGCTGGCTCCGTGAAACCCTCCCCGCCGGCGTGAAGCCTTTCAGATCCTGCTATCATCAAATCCAAGGGGGGCCGCGAGGCTGTTGTCATTGATACTGACCATTGGCCTATTCCGTAACCGGAATAGAGACAACCAAGTCCCAGGAGGGGATAGCAGGTGATTTACTCTCGCTCTTCGGAATACGCAATCCGGGCGTTCATGCATCTGGCGCAGGCGCCCAACGGCAAATACGTGATGGTCAAGCAGATCGCGGAACACGAAAACATTCCGGCCCATTTCCTGGCCAAGATTCTGCAACAGTTGGCGCGCAAGGGGCTGCTGCGATCGAGCAAGGGCCCCACCGGAGGCTTCGCGCTGCGGCAACCTCCGTCGGAGATTGCCCTGGTGCACATCGTGGAGGCGCTGGACGGGCTGGCCGATTACGAGCGATGCGTCAGCGGGCTGGCCGAGTGCACGGACGACGTTCCCTGCGCCATGCACGACGTCTGGAAGGATCTGCGTTCCCGTATCATGGAATATCTGGAGCGGACGACGATCGCCGACCTGGTCCGGGCCCTGGAAGAAAAACGCAAGGCGCTGGACAAGGCCCGGCGTCCGGCGAGCGTGAATGTCGCCAAACGTGTTTGAATCAGCCGGCCCGCGCACGCATCGGGTCGGCGCAGGAGGCTGACCATGGAGCGCAATTCTGTGCTGATCCCGATGGTGATCGAGCAGACGGCACGCGGCGAACGGGCCTACGACATTTACTCCCGCCTGCTCAAAGAGAACATTATCTTTCTGGGCACGCCGATTGACGACACGGTCGCCAACCTGGTCATTGCGCAGATGCTGTTCCTTGCCGCCGAGGATCCCCAGAAGGACATCAATCTTTACATCAACTCGCCTGGCGGTTCCATTACGGCGGGACTGGCCATCCTCGATACCATGCGCTTTGTCGAGCCGGACATCGTGACCATCTGCGTAGGTCAGGCGGCCTCGATGGCAGCCGTGCTGCTGGCGGCGGGCACCAAGGGCAAACGTTACAGCCTGCCGCACGCGCGAATCCTCATCCACCAGCCCTCGGCCAGTGGGCTGGCCGGCCAGGCGGCGGACATTGACATTTACGCCAAAGAAATTCTCCGCATGCGCGAGATCATCAACCAGATTCTGGCCGAGTGCACCGGACAGCCTGCGGACAAGGTGGCGCGCGACGTGGATCGCGATTACATCATGAGCGCAGAACAGGCGCTCGAGTACGGCATGATTGATCGCGTGATCACCACGCGCGAAATATCTCCCGCGGCGAGGATCTAGCCGGCCGGCTGGCGGGCCGGCTCGCGAAACGGATGCGCTCCGGGTCTCATTCCTTCGGTCGCAGCCCGCAGAATCGCTGATAGGCCGTATCCCAGTCCGCTTGCGGTTGGGGGTCGAAAACCGTCAGCGGGAAGGAACGGCGGATCAGGTCCCGGGCCTGGCGGAGATCCTCGAGCAAGCCTGCGCCGATGGCCTGGACGGCGACGTTGCCGGCCGCCGTCGCCTCCGCAGGGCCGGCGATGACGGGACGCCCGGTGGCGTCCGCGACGAACTGGTTCAGGACCCGGTTGCGCGAACCGCCGCCCACGATGTGAATGCGCTCGATCCGGCGTCCGAGCAGGGACTCCAGGCTCTCCAGCACCTGCCGGTAGCGCAGCGCCAGGCTCTCCAGAATGGTACGGCACATCGGACCTGGGGGCTCCGGTACCGGTTGAGCTGTCCGGCGGCAGAAATCGGCGATTTTCTCGGGCATGCGGCCGGGCTCGAGGAAAGCGTCCGGATCAATGACGGCCGTGAACGGCGGCGCAGCGGCGGCCAGTTGCGCCAGTTCGTCGTAAGAGTACTCGCGGCCTTCCAGAGCCCAGGCGCGACGGCACTCCTGCAACAGCCACATGCCGGCAATGTTCTTGAGGAAGCGCACCGTGCCCGCGGCGCCGATCTCGTTGGTGAAGTTCAGTTCCAGCGAGCGCTGGTTGATGATCGGCTCGGCCAGCTCCACTCCCATCAACGACCAGGTGCCCGAGCTGATGTAGCACCAGCCATCGCCCTCGGCTGGCACGGCGGCCACGGCGGAGGCGGTGTCGTGGCAGCAGGTGGCGTACACCGGCACTTCCCCGGCGCCCGTTTCTTCGGCCACATGGGGCAGCAGCGGGCCGAGCAGCGTTCCAGGCGGAACAATTTCAGGAAGGATTGTCGAGGTCAGTCCCAGTCGCTCCAGCAGCTCGAACGCCCAGCGTTTTTTCACCGGGTTATAGAACTGCGTGGTGCTGGCGTCAGTCAACTCGCAGCGCGTGACGCCGGTGAGCCAGTAGTTGAACAGGTCGGGCATCATCAAGAAAGTGCGCGCCACCTGGAGGGCGGGGGAATTCGCCAGTTTCAGGGCGTGCAACTGATAGAGCGTGTTCAGTTGCATGAACTGGATGCCGGTGTGGGCGAAGATTTCCTCGCGCGGGATGACGGCGAAGGTGCGCTCGAGCATGCCGTTGTTGCGCGAATCGCGGTAATGTCGGGGATTGTCCACCAGGGCCCCGTCGGCGCCCAGCAAGGCGAAGTCCACGCCCCACGTGTCCACGCCGACTCCGGCGAGCTGGATTTTGCGACCCCGGCAGGCCGCGATCAGCCCTTGAAGGATCTCATGGAACAGGCGCAGCGTGTCCCAGTACAGTCCCGTGGGCAGGCGAACGGGGATGTTGGGGAAGCGGTGCAGTTCCTCGAGCGTGAGGACTTCGTCCCGGATCGAGCCGAGCATGGCGCGGCCGCTCTCCGCGCCCAGATCGAAGGCAAGATAGTTCCTCATGGCGGCCAGCGTCGTAGTATAGCGGAGCCGCCCGCCGTCCCGGGATGAGTCTTCAGCCGATCACGGGCCGCAGGTCCACGAGGTAGATCTGCCGACCGCCTTGGTGAGCGGAGTCCACCGTGACGAAACGGCCGTCGGGGCTGAAGCGCGGATGCAAATCGCAGCGCCACTCGCCGGCATACTCGGGCGGCGAATAGAAACTGGCCAGCGGGATGTGCCGGCCCGTTGCCGTGTCGTAGAGATACAGGTGCTGCTGCCGCTCCTTGTCCGGGTACGTATCGTTCAGGATCCAGCGATTCCCGGGCAAGTAACTGCAATGGCCGTCCCGGGTCATGACGTCCGGACCCACGGGCTCGACGCGATCGCTCTGGTCTTCGAAAAGGTAAAACTTGCCGCCCAAGGGCGGGCGGTTGGCCCAGGAAAGGATGTGCCGGGCGTCCCGCCAGATGAAATGAGACACGCCCCCGAAACCGTCCACCAGGTGAAGATTCTTCCCGTCCGGATCGGCGGTGAACATGCGGGTCAGGAAGCGGTTGCCGGCGGCGCCCCCCTTCCAACGGTGCAGGAAGATAAAGCGCCGGCCGTCCGGGGAGACCAGCAAGTGGTTGAACCAGTGCGTGGCGCCGGTCCCATCCAGTTGCGGGTGAGACGGGGGACTGGGCATGCGGGCGATTTGCGCAATCGAGATGATGAGCCGCGTCTGGCCTGTGCGCAGATCCACGCGCCAGATGCCGGCATCCTCCGGCGCCGCCACGTCGCGGTTGGGATCCGGGATCCCGCTGTAGCCGTAACCCGGGCGGGTGTGTGCCAGCCGACGAAAATCGGTGGTCACGGCCCAACGCCCGTCCGGACTCAGGGCATAGATCGGCGCCGGTAACGTGCGCTTGCGCCCCGAGCGAACGTCCAGGATGACGGACGCGTGGCGGTCGCCTTGCCGGTCGTTGTAAATCACTTCACGGTCGGAGCCCGGCAGCCACTGGAGCATGCAACCCTGCTGCCAGTTCCAGGCGCTTGTTTCCGCCAGCGGAATCCAGCGGTCTCCGTCCTTCAGATCCATCATGCCGAGCCGGACCCGATCCGCCGGCTGGGGGGAGCGATGCTCGAAATCCACCTCCATTCCGAGCACGTAGCGCCCGGTGGGATCGAACTGGCGCTTGTCGTAATAGCCGAACCAGTGGAACCCGGGTCGCTTGGTAATCGCTCGCACGGGGACTTGGGATGACCACGGGGCGAGCGCGGCCAGGCCGCCCAGAAAGCGTCGCCGGCTCAACCCGCACGGCAGCGGCATATTTTGGCCTCCCTAGGTATCGCTCATTGTACAATTGCTACGCCATGCCCGATCTGAGCCGACGTGAATTCCTGGCTGTTCCCGCCGTGCTGGCGTCGCGGCTTGCGGCGCGCACGAACGTGGTGCTGTTCATGACCGACGATCACGGCGCCTGGGCCATGGGCGCCTACGGCTGCGACGAGATTCACACGCCCAATCTGGACAAGCTCGCCGCCGGCGGCGCCCGCTTCACCCGCGCTTACGCCGCCACCCCGGTCTGCTCGCCAAGCCGGATGACCTACCTCACCGGCCTGCTTCCCTCCCACCACGGCGTGCAGGACTACCTGATACCCGAAGATACTTTCGGCCCGAAGTCGCGCCGCTTCCTGCACGGACTGTTGACCTTCACCGAACTGCTGGCCAAAGCCGGCTATACGCTCGGCATGTGCGGCAAGTGGCATATGGGGAACGACGAACATCCGCAGGCCGGATTCACTTACTGGGTGACGGTACCCGGCGGAGGAGGTACTTATCGGGACCCGACCTTTGTCGTTCAAGGTGAGCCGAAGAAAATCCGGGGATTCAAAGAGGACATTCTTACCGACTATGCTTTGGAGTTCCTCGAGCGCCACCGCTCGCGCCCCTTTTTTCTCATGGTTCCGTATTACGCTCCGCACACCCCATATGACTACCAGCCGGAAACGTACCGCGCTCCCTATGCCCAGGCCGGCTTCCGCTGTTTCCCGCGCCGGCCGATGCATCCCGGACAGAACCCGCGATTGCGCAAGCTGCACGACGACACGGAAGCGATGCGAAGTTACTGTGCGCTAGTGACCGGCGTGGATTCCAACGTGGGGCGCGTGTTGCGGCGCCTGGAGGAGCTCGGGCTGCGGGAGAATACGCTGGTCATTTTTACTGCCGATCAGGGCTGGAACGCAGGCCACCACGGGGTCTGGGGCAAGGGCAACGGGACGATCCCGTTCAACATGTACGAGGAATCCATCCGGGTGCCGATGATCTGGAACCATCCCGGGCGCATCCGCGAGGGGCTGCTGATCCAGGAAATGATGTCGGCCTACGATTTCTTTCCGACCATTCTGGAGTATCTGGGCGTAGGAGCGCCGCCGGATCGCCGACGCGTCGGGCGCAGCGCTGTCCCGCTCCTGGCCGGGCACAAGGTCGCATGGAACAACCGGCTGTACTTCGAGTACGCCTATGTGCGTGCCGTCCGGACGGAGAATCTCAAGTACGTCGAGCGGACCGCAGAATGGCCGAGCGAGCTGTATGACCTGGAAGCCGATCCCGGCGAGACGCACAACCTGATCGGCGATCCGGCGTACCGGAAAACGCTGGAGGCGCTGCGGCGGGAGCTGGCAGAGGTCTTCGAGAAGCTGGGCGCTCCGCCTTTATCGGAATGGCGCAGGACCACAAGCCAGAATCTGCACGTCTATCCGAAGCCCTGAACGCACCGGCGGTCGCCGTGCTATTCTTGCCTTCACCGGAGGTGCAGCCGTGTCGAGCGAGAGCATTTCCCGCCGGGGATTCCTGAGCGCCGCACCTGTCGCGGCCGCGGCCCGCGAGCCTGTGGTCGTTCCGTCGGTCATCGTTCAGGAAGCCAGGATACAAAGCGAGCCGTTGCGCATCGTCACCATGTATGCGTTCGAGCCCGAGGAGGTGCGCCGTATTCAGGAAGCCGCCTCGCCGGCCCGGGTGGAGATCGTAATCGCACGCACCCGTGAGGAGTTCCGGCGGCAGTTGTCCGAAGCCGAAGTGGTTTACGGCAGCCTCAGCGGGGCCGACTTGGATTACGCACCGAAGCTGCAATGGCTCCAGGCCGGGGCAGCGGGCGTCGAATGGATGGATGCGCGGCTGCGCTCCAGTCCCGTGGTCGTCACCAATTGCGCCCGCATTTTCGCCCCCGGAATCTCGGAGACCGCCATCGGCATGCTGCTGTGCCTGACGCGCGGAATCACGAAATATTACTTCCCGCAGTTTCTCCAGCGCCAGTGGAAGCCCGTGGGAAGCCCGAAGTCCGCCGATTACATGGAGCTGGCCGGCCGCACCATGGGGATCGTGGGCATGGGCGGCATCGGGATGGCGGTAGCCCGTCGCGCTTACTACGGATTCGACATGCGGATCGTGGGCACGGATGCCAGGCCCATTCCCAGGCCTGAGTTTGTGGCCGAGTTACGCGATCCCGGATGGTTCGACGAGATGGTTCCCCAGGTGGACGTGCTGGTGGCGGCGGCGCCTCACACGCCGCAGACCGACCGCATGTTCAACGAACGGGTCTTCCGGCGGATGAAGCGGACGGCTTACTTTCTCGCCCTCTCTCGCGGCCAGCTTTTCGACGACATGGCGCTGGTGCGCGCCTTGAAAGAAGGCTGGATCGCGGGCGCCGGCCTGGACGTCTTTCCCCAGGAACCGCCGCCATCGGACCACCCCATCTTCGACTGCCCCAACGTGGTCATGACCATGCACACTTCGGGTTGGGGCCCGGAACGTCAACGCCGCCTCATCGAGTTTTTCGCGGAAAACGTGCGCCGCTACGTGCACGGGCTGCCCCTGATCAACGTGGTGGACAAACAACGAGGATACTGACCATGTCCGGAAAGATCTGGCTGCTGGGTTTGCTGCCGCTGGCCGCCACGGCCCAGCCGGCGGATGTCATCTATTACAACGCCAAAGTCATCACGATGTGGGAGGGTCGGCCCCTGGTTCAGGCGCTCGCGATCCGCGGCAATCGCTTTCTGGCGGTCGGCTCCAACGAAGAAATTCTGAAATACGCCGGCCAATTGACCCGGCGCGTGGATCTCGGCGGGCGTTGCGTGGTGCCCGGCCTGATTGACAGCCACACGCATCCGTCCGGTGCGGCTTTGAGTGAACAGGAAGGTCCGGTACCCGTGATGAACACGATCGCCGACGTGCAGGCCTATATCCGCCAACAGGCCGCCCGGCTTGCGGCCGATCGCCTGATTTTCGTGCCCAAGGTATACGCCACGCGCCTGCGCGAGCGCCGCTATCCCACGCGCTACGAGCTGGACGAGGCCGCGCCCGGGCGGTTGGTGCTGGCTGACAACGGCTATGCCTCCGTACTCAGCTCAGCCTTGCTCGCGAAAATGAACATCACGCGCGATACGCCTCAGCCGCCCAACGGCAAGATCATCAAGGACTCCGACGGCGAGCCCACCGGCCTGATCCTGGGCGCGCCGGGTCTGTTGGGACCTCTGCGTCGCACGCGCCCGCCCACTCATCGCGACCTGCTCTGGGCGATCGAAAACATGCAGAAGAAGTACAACGAAGCGGGCATCACCAGCACGATTGATCGCGGCCAGGGCCCCGAAGGTTTCCGCGCGTATCAGGAGCTGCGGCAGGCGGGCCAGCTTACCGTACGCACTTATGTAACTTTCCTGATCGGAGCGCAAGGCAAACCCGAGCAACTGCGGCAGGAGATCATGCGCATCCCCTTCGTGACAGGCTTTGGGGACGAATGGGTGCGCGTCGGTTCCATCAAGACCATCGTGGACGGCGGCATCCTGATCGGCACCGCCTACCTGCGCGAAGCTTACGGGGAGAACACCGCGATTTACGGCTACTACGACCCGGATTACCGTGGCGTACTTTACGTCCCCAAAGAGAACCTGTTCGAAATGGCCGTTACCGCGAACCGGCTGGGCTGGCAGATGACCGCTCACACGGCCGGCGGCGGCGCCACGGACCTGTTACTGGATGCGTACGAGGCCGCCGATCGCGAGCGTCCCATTCGCCCGCGGCGCTTTACGGTCAGTCACGGCAATTTCCCGAACGAGGAAGCCCGGGCGCGCGCGGTGCGAATGGGTGTGCTGTTCGACTGCCAGCCCGCCTGGCATCACTTCGACGGCCCGGCCCTCAAAGACGTCTTCGGCCCCTCGCGCATGCGACACTTCATTCCCTTGCGCTCGATGCTGGATGAGGGAATCATCGTGGCCGGCGGCTCCGATCATATGATCCGCTTCGACTCGCGCAAGGCCATCAACCCTTATCATCCCTTCTTCGGCATGTGGATGGCGATCACCCGACGCACAGTGGACGGCTCGACGCTCAACCCCGAGCAGCGAATCAGCCGGCTGGAAGCCCTCCGCCTGTGGACGCTCAACGCGGCTTACCTGAGCTTCGAGGAGAATCTGAAGGGATCCATTGAGCCGGGCAAGCTGGCCGACTTTGTGGTCCTTTCGAAGGATTATCTGGAGTGCCCCGAAGACGAAATCAAGGACATCGAGGCCTTGCTCACGGTGGTGGACGGGCGGGAAGTCTATCGCCGTCCAGGCTGGTGAGGCCGCCCGCCGTCCCGGGCGGCCTCGTGGGCGCCGGTCAGGCCGGCTGCGGCTGGCGCCTGCGGCCTTGCGCCGCCACCGCCTCCATGGCCTTGCGCACCGCCTCGGGATCCCCCAGATAATAACTGCGCAGCGGCCGCAGATCCTCATCCAGCTCGTAGACCAGCGGCATCCCGGTAGGGATGTTGAGGTGCACGATGTCCTCGTCGGAGATCTGGTCGAGGTACTTGACCAGGGCCCGCAGGCTGTTGCCGTGAGCTGAGATGAGGACGCGCTTTCCCGACTTGACGGCAGGCGCGATGGCTTCGTGCCAGTACGGGAGGAACCGCTGCACCGTGTCTTTCAAGGATTCGGTCACCGGGATCAACTCCTCGGGCAGATCACGGTAACGCGGGTCATGCCCGGGCCAGCGGGGATCGCTCTTCTCCAGGGCCGGCGGCGGAATGTCGTAGCTGCGGCGCCACAGCAGTACCTGCTGTTCGCCGAACTTCTCCGCCATCTCAGCCTTGTTCAGGCCTTGCAGCGCGCCGTACATGCGCTCGTTCAGACGCCAGGAGATCTCCACCGGGATCCACATCAGATCCATCTCATCCTGAACGATCCAGAGCGTGCGAATGGCGCGCTTGAGCACCGAGGTGAAGGCCAGGTCGAACGTGAATCCCTCGCGCTTGAGGATGCGGCCCGCCTCGTGCGCCTCTTCGATGCCGCGCTCGGACAGATCCACATCCGTCCAGCCTGTGAAGCGGTTCTCTTTGTTCCAGATACTCTCTCCGTGTCGGAGCAGGACAAGTTTGTACATAGGCCCCTTCCTCAGAATCTATTGTGCTTTCGGCCGACCTTCATCGCTTCAAAGCCTTGCGCCCGGCGAAGAGCGCTGCCGCGCCCAGGTCCTCCTCGATGCGCAGGAGCTGGTTGTACTTGGCGATGCGGTCGCTCCGGCTGGCCGAACCGGTCTTGATCTGGCCGGCGTTGGTGGCCACGGCGAAATCGGCGATGAAGGGATCTTCGGTCTCGCCCGAGCGGTGCGAGATCACCGAGGTGTAGCCGGCCCGCGTGGCCAACTGCATCGTCTCCAGAGTCTCGGTCACCGTGCCGATTTGGTTGAGCTTGATCAGGATGGAGTTGGCGATTCCCTGCTCGATGCCGCGGGCCAGCCGGCTTACATTGGTCACGAATATGTCGTCGCCGACGAGCTGAATTTTCTCCCCCAGCAGTTGGGTGAGCGTCTTCCAACCCTCCCAGTCGTCCTCGGCCATGCCGTCTTCCAGCGAGACGATGGGAAACTGCCGCACCCACTCGGCCCAGAACTGGGCCATCTGCTCGGGCGTACGCTCGCTCTTGTCGGACTTCTTGAAGACGTACTTGCCCTGGCCGGCATCGTAGAATTCGCTGGCCGCCGGGTCGAGCGCCAGCGCGACATCCTCGCCCGCCTTGTAACCGGCTTTGTTGATCGCTTCCAGGATGAGCTCCAGCGCTTCCTCGTTGGATTTCAGATTCGGGGCAAATCCACCCTCGTCCCCCACCGCTGTCGAGTAACCGCGCTGCTTGAGGACGGCCTTCAAAGTGTGGAAGATCTCCGCGCCCATGCGCAACGCCTCGGCAAAGCAAGGCGCGCCGAAGGGGACGATCATGAATTCCTGCACGTCCACCGAATTGTCGGCGTGGACGCCGCCGTTGAGGATGTTCATCATGGGTACCGGCAAGGTGCGTGCCCCGACGCCGCCCAGGTACCGGTACAGGGGCAGCTTGTGGGAGGCGGCCGCCGCCCGCGCTACCGCCAGGGAGACGGCCAGAATCGCGTTGGCGCCCAGGCGGCCCTTATTGGGCGTCCCGTCCAGCTCGATGAGTTTGCGATCCAGGACCGCCTGCTGGTCGGCCCTCAGGCCGCAGACCGCCTGCGCGATCTCCCCATTGATGTGACTGACGGCTTTGGTGATGCCGCGACCCAGGTAGCGTTTCTTGTCTCCGTCGCGCAACTCGAGAGCTTCGTGTTCACCGGTGGAAGCGCCGGAAGGCACAGCCGCGCGTCCCACGCTCCCGTCGGCCAGGCAGACCTCTGCTTCCACGGTCGGATTCCCGCGGGAATCCAGAATTTCGCGTCCGATGACTCGTACGATTTCCATGAATTCGCTTCTCCTTTTTGATCCAAGAACTCTTCGCGGCCGGCCGGGCCGGCCTCCAGGCCCTTCAGCCCGACTGGCGCACGCTGCTGGTGTATGAGGCCTGCTCGTCGGTCACCACCACGATGCCCGAGTCGGTCACGAAGTAGCCCCGCGCCCGATCCTGATCCAGATCGTAGCCGATCACGCTGTTTTCCGGCACCTTCACGTTGGGTGTGATGATGGCCCGCCGGATGCGGCTGTAACGGCCCACTTCGCAGTTGTGCATCAGGATCGAGCTTTCCACCTCGCAATAACTGTTGATGCGTACGCCGGGCGAGAGCACGCAGCGAACCACACGTCCCCCGGAGATGATGCAACCGCCGGAAACGATCGAGTCAATGGCCACGCCCATGCGTCGCCCTTCCTGCGCGAACACGAATTTCGCCGGGGGACGTTGCAAGGGCCGCGTCCGCAGCGGCCAGAGCTCGTCGTAGAGGTTGAACTCGGGCGTCACCGCCACCAGGTCCATGTTGGCTTCGTAGTAGGCGTCAATGGTCCCCACGTCCCGCCAATAGCGCGCCGCCTTCTTGTTCAGGTCCACGAAGTCGTAGGCGTAGACGCGGTAGTTGTGAATCGCCTTGGGCAGCACGTCGCGCCCGAAATCGTGCGTGGACGTCGGGTCGGCTGCGTCCTGGGTCACGGCCTCCACCAGCACCGGGGCGTTGAATACATAGATGCCCATGGAGGCGCTGATCATCTCGGGGTTGAAAATTGACCGGGTCGGGTTGCCGTGCTGCGGCTTTTCCTCGAAACCCACCACCCGGTAGTCGGGTGCAATCTCGACTACGCCGAAGCGGCTGGCCTCTTCGGGCGGCATCTGGATCGTGGCCAGCGTGATTTCCGCGTTGTGGCGCTGGTGCCATTCGATCATTTCCCGGTAGTTCATTTTGTAAATGTGGTCGCCCGAAAGCACCAGGGTATATTCCGGGTTTTCGGCAAGAATGCTTTCGCAATTTTGAAAAACGGCGTCGGCGGTGCCGAGATACCAGTCCTCGTGGATGCGCTTCATGGGCGGGATGATCTCGATGTATTCGCCCAGTTCGGCCGAAAGGATATTCCAGCCTTCGCGTACGTGCCGCGTCAGCTCCAGCGATTTGTACTGCGTCAGGATGAAGATGCGACGGACGTCGGAGTTGATGCAGTTCGATAGGGTGAAGTCAATGATCCGGTAATGACCGCCGAAAGGCACGGCCGGTTTGGCCGTGTGGCGGGTCAGTGGATACAGACGCTCACCCGCGCCCCCGGCCAGCAGGATCGCCAGCACGTTCTGCATCGGGCTTCCTTTTCTCGTTTATAGCAGAGCCCGATGCGGCCCCGTTGCCGGGCCTCGCACGCTCAGGCCTGCGCCGCGGCCCCGATCACGATCAGGGCGGCGATCAAGACGGCAATGCCCAGCTTGAGCAGACGTCGCGCCTGCGCCGGCGCCTGCTTCCATTCGCCCGTGGCCAGGCCCCAGAAATTGGCCACCAGCACCATCACGGTCATGAAGATCGGCCATCCCAGAATAGGTCCGTAGCTGCCCAGCCAGGCGGCGCCCGAACCGTAGAAGTAGAAGCCGAACAACCAGAGCGCCCCCATCGCCACGGCGAGCAGAACATTACGCACCCCGCGGCCCGCCTCAGCCGAGCCCCAGCTCCGGTTGCGCGCCAGCAAATAGATGCAATAGCCCGCGTTGATCAGGAACCCGGCCGTGACCGCGATGGCAAAAACCGCGAAATTGGCCGCCGCCGGGCCGGCTCCCAGCCTTCGGGTTTCCTCCGCGATCGGCCCGCCGAAGGCGAAGCTGAAGTTCATCATGGGCGAGGCGATGCCGGAGGCGATACAGATGGCAAGCCCGCGTCGAAAGCCGCCGCGTGCGGTCACCGGCCTCCCCGTGGCGACCTCTTTCATCGCGCCCGCGCGCGAGCAAAGCGCCACCCCGATCACCACCACGGCCAGCCCCGCAAACAACAGCAGGCCGCGTCGCGTGGCGAGCTGGTCGGGGTGCAGCACGGCCAGCGGCACGATGGATCCCACCGCCGCCGTCAACGAGATGATGATGGCGAAGGCCAAGGCCATGCCGACCCGGGCGATGCCCAGGCCGAACAACACCGACCCCACGCCCCATCCCACGCCGAACAGCGCGGTGCGCGCGATCACGCCGCCCGCCACGCCGGGATAGGCCCACCACGCCTCGGGAATCGCCGCCGTGATGAGCACCCAGGGAAGCGCGATCATGGCCGTGATCGAATACGTCAGCCACATCTTTTCCCAGGCCCAGCCACGAATGAACTTCTGGGGCAGCGCAAAGCTGCCCTGCATGGCGGCGCCCAGGGCCACGACGAACAATCCCACCCAGGAAACATCCATGGCCATGGCTCTCACCGCACGAGTTCGTTGAGTTCCCGTATCGCCTTGCTGTCGAACTTCAGCTTGCGATCGTAGGTCAGCAGGCCGTTGATCTCCTGTTCCACGTCCGTCAACTGCGTGTAGCAGAGGCCGGCGAAAGGCAGCCTGGCGATGGCTTCCCACAGGCCGCGCAGCCTCGCCAGCGCCGACTCGGCGGTCTTCTCGATGCCCGCGTACCCCCAGGCGTCCTTGGGGACCTGGTGGCCCGGCGGGATGTAAGCCACGCCTCCGAATTCGGAGAGATACAGCGGTGTGCCGTTATAGGCGTAACCGGGGATCAGGTAGGCAGGGCTGTTGGGGGGCAGCAGCGCTCCGGGACGCGAAAAATCGCGATTCCAGCGGGCGAACAACAGCTCGCCCGTGCGCGCGTAATCGTGCACGGCGAACAGGTCGGTCTGGTCGGTGTGCTGCCAGCCCTCGTTGCCAATCACCAGCCGCGTGGGATCGAGCGACTTGGTGAGCGCGTAGAGCGCCTTCAGGTGCTGCTGCTGCCGCGGCTCGCGCAGATCGGGCACGCCCCAGCTTTCGTTGATGGGCGCCCAGATGATGATCGAGGGGTGGTTGTAGTCGCGCTCCAGCGCCTCGACCCATTCGCGCGTGAAGCGGTCAACGTACGCCGCATGGTACACGTAGGCGTTCGGCATCTCGCCCGAGACCAGAAAACCCATGCGATCCGCCCAGTACAGAAAGCGCGCGTCCTCGACCTTCTGGTGCTTGCGCACCCCGTTGAAGCCCATCTCCTTGGCCACGCGAATGTCGTACTGGATGGCTTCGTCGGAGGGCGGGGTGAGGTTGCTTTGCGGCCAGTAGCCCTGGTCGAGCAGGAACTTCAGATAGATCGGACGCCCGTTGAGCACCACCCGCCCGTTTTCCACCGCCACGGAGCGGAATCCGAAGTAGGAAGACACGCGATCCAGAACCTTGCCCTCATGGCGCAACTCGAAGGTCACGTCGTGAAGATGGGGCGAGGCCGGCGACCACAGGCGCGGGTTGGACACTCCTGCCGTCACCGTCGTCGGCGAACCCTCGGCCAGCGACATGGCCGAAGCCACCGTCTTGCCCCCGGAATGGATCAGCGCGTGAAGCTCCAGACCCGGTCGCGGCTGCGCGATGAACGCCTCGAAACGCACGGAACCGTCGGTGTCGGGCGTGATGCGGACGCGTTCCAGGTGGGTTTCTTCGAGGGCTTCCAGCCAGACCGTCTGCCAGATCCCGCTGGTGCGCGTGTAGAAAATGCCGCGCGACTTCACTTCCCAGTACTGTTTGCCGCGGGGGATCGAGCGATCGGTGGGCGGGTCCTCTACGCGCACGGTGACGACGTTGGCGCCCGACTTCAGCCGCTCCGTCACGTCGAAGCCGAAGGGCGTGCTGCCGCCTTCGTGGAAGCCCACGTACTGGGCGTTGACCCAGACCCAGGCGCGGTAGTCCACCGCCTGGAAGCGCAGCCACAAGCGCTTGCCGCGCCAGGCCTCCGGGACTGTAAAGCTCCGCCGGTACCATATCCAGGGGTGGAAGGCAGGATCGCCGATGCCGCTTGCCGGCGATTCGAAACAAAACGGTACTGTAATGGTTCGGCCAAATTTCTTCCCGCCGGACGCCCAGTTCTCCTTGAGCCCCACGTTGGCGTCGTCGAATTCGAACTCCCAGACGCCGTTCAGGTTCAGCCACTGCTCCCGCTGGAATTGCGGCTGCGGGTGCTCGGGACGTGGGATGGATTCGGCGCCCCCGAAGGACACGGTCACCACTGCACAGATCAGCGCTCTCTTCATAACCGGAGAGAGCTTATCAAATCGAGCGGGCAGTCCGGCGGGCCTCAGCGAAACTCGAGCGTCACGCGCACCCTGCGGGCCGCGTCATCGGTCTCCAGCAGCGCGTTGGCCTTGCGCAGATTCTCGAGGACGCCCTCCTCACGGATCCTGGCAAGAAAATAGTCGGGGTAGTCGGCGTTGAAGGGCTGGCCGGGTTTCAGGGTCCACAGGCGCTGGATGGCCGCCTCGGCAATCAGATCCAGGCCGCGGATGACCAGCCGGTCGAAAACGTACTGCGGGCCCGCCTCCGCCCGGAACGTCACCTCCACCGTACGGCTCGCTTCCTGCACCGCCTGGGATGTCTTCACCTCCGCCCTCATGTAGCCGTCGCGAAGCAGGCGCTTCCGGATCCGCTCAGCCGCAGCCGCGATCCGCGCGCCGTCGAACAGTTCACCCTCTTTGAGCTCGGCCACTCGCAGCAGCTCTGCGGCTTCGATCGGTCCCCCTTCCACGTGGAAGCTGCCCAGCTTGTAGCTTTCGCCCTCGTCCACACTTACCGTCACCACGACGCCCTTGATGCCTTCGGCCGGCGTTACCTGAATTTCGGGGAAGCGCACGCGAACCCGCCCGCGGGCTTCGTAAAGCGGGCGCACGTTGGCCTCGAGCAACTGGCGGAAGGTCTTTTCCCTGTACGGCACGCCCACCGCTACGGCGTGCATGGCCCGCTGCAACGCGGTGGTCGGGATCACCTGATTGCCCGTGAATCGGACCTCCGCGATCACGGGAGGCGGAGCGGCGGGACCGAAGACCGCTGCCAGCGGTTCCGTGCCCTCGGCCGTGAGCCGCCCGCGCACCGCCTGCCGCTTGCCCTTTTGCTCAAGTAGTTGCTCGATAGCGCGAGCATAGCGGGCGAGCAGGTCCTCGGTGGCCGGGATACGATCCCCGAACAACGGGTCCAGCGCGCGCAGATGCGCCTTGATCTCCTCATCCGTCAGGGGCAGATCCTCGAAGCGAACCGGAAAGAAGGGCCCGGCCTCGACCACGTGGAAGCTGACCGCATACGCTTTCCCGCCGGGCGCAGGTCCGAAACGAAATTCGATCGTCTGGAAAGCGCCGGTTGCCGCCAGCCGGTCACGCGCGGCTTCAAAGTCTTTGGGGGCGGCGATCTGGCCGGGCCGCAGGCCGGCGACCGCCAGGATCTGCTCCTGCGAGTAATTCTGGTTGCCGGTAACTTCGAGAACCAGGACGGGCCAGGCATCCGCGGCGCGCGGTTGCGGGCCCGGCTGGAAGATCCCGCAGGCAGTGACCCACGCGGCCAGCGACAACGCAGTTGGAAGCATCCTGCACCCACCAGTATCGCTCGACCCGGCTTCCGGCGGGTTGATACAATAAGTAGCTTCAAGTCCCCCAAGATCGGCACGCCGGAGAGGGCCGCGCCGCGCCGAAGAATGGAAGGCAATCCATGGGTAACATCGTCGTGCTAGGTGCGCAGTGGGGCGACGAGGGCAAGGGCAAGGTCGTGGACTTGTTCGCCGAGCGCTTCGATATCGTGATCCGCTACCAGGGCGGGCACAACGCCGGCCACACGGTGCGCATCCAGGACCGCCAGTACATCCTCAAGCTCGTGCCCAGCGGCATCCTGTGCGGCAAGCTGGCCGTCATCGGCAACGGCCTCGTCATTGATCCGGCGGCGCTGCTGGAAGAGATCGAGACGCTGGAGAGCGCCGGCATCGAGGTGGGCGGCCGCCTCTTCATCAGCAATCGCGCCCACGTCATCTTTCCGTTCCACCGGATGCTCGAGCGCATCAGCGAGGCGCGGCCCGGACGGCTGGCCATCGGCACCACGTCGCGCGGCATCGGACCCTGCTATGAGGACAAGGTGGCCCGGCGCGGCATCCGCATGGCCGATCTGCTCGATCGCGACAACTTCCGTCAGCTCTACGACGCGCTGGCCGAGGACAAGGAGGTCGTCCGCACGGCCTTTCGCATCGGCGAACCGATCGACTTCGCCGCCATCCGCGCCCGGTACGAAGAGTACGCCGAGCGGTTGCGCCCCATGGTCTGTGACACGGCAAAGCTGCTCAACGAGGCGATCCGTTCGGGCCGCCGCCTGCTGTTCGAAGGCGCGCAGGGCACCATGCTCGACATTGACCACGGGACTTACCCGTTCGTCACCTCTTCCAGCGCCTGCGCCGGCGGCGCGCCCATCGGCGCCGGAGTGCCGCCGACAGCCATCCACGCCGTGGTGGGCGTTTCCAAAGCGTACGTGACCAGGGTGGGTGGCGGACCCTTTCCCACCGAGGCGCTGGATGAACGGGGCGAGGCCCTGCGCCGCGTGGGTGCGGAATTCGGCGCAGTCACGGGCCGGCCCAGGCGCTGCGGCTGGTTCGATGTCCCCTTGCTGCGCTACACCGCCATGATCAACGGCTTCGACAGCCTGGTGATCACCAAGCTCGACGTGCTCGATCAGTTCGACGAAATTCCCGTTTGCGTGGGATACAAACTCAACGGGCAGCCGGTTGACGAGATGCCGGCCACCCACCGCGCCATAAGCGCCGTCGAGCCGGTCTACGAAATGCTGCCCGGCTGGCGCAGCTCGACCTTCGGGCTCACGCGCTACGAAGACCTCCCCTCGCGTGCCCGGGACTACCTCGACTTCCTCGAGGAGCAGATCGGCGTAGAGATCGGTTGTATCTCGACCGGGCCCGAGCGCGATCAGACGATCTGGCGACCGGGCCGGAGGCTGCAAGGATTGTTGGATCGCTGAGCGGAAGCTGCGAGTATCAGCCCGCCGGCTGCGTCGCGGCTGCGCAGTCAGCGCCCGAGGAAATTCTCCAGCCGGTCTATTTCGCGCTCGGCTGCCTCCAGGTGACGCTGGGCGGCGGCGACCTCGCCCCGGTTCAGGGCGGCCTCGGCCTGATCCATGTAGTGTTCCATGCGTTTCCAGGAGGCCAGAATGTCGCCGCGCAGGTTCAGTCCCATGGCCGCCTGCTGCCTTTGCAACGTTTCCAGGCTCGAGCGCACGGCGCCGGCGCGCGAAGCGAGCATCACCATGCGCTCTTGAAGCTGCTGAAGCGCCTGTGGGTCGGTTGCGGGCGCACGGCGCTCCGGAGGTGCAGCCGGGGCTGCCGGTTCAGCCACTCGCTCCGCGGCCCGCGCGGGCGCCGGGGCTTCACGCTGTTCCGCAGCGGGTTCCTGAACGGCGGCTGACGGGGCGGGCGTGGATCGCGGCCGCCGGGGTGCGGCCGTTTCCGGCGCCCTTTCGGCGGCAGGGCTGCCGGTCACGGGAGCTTCGGGCGGCAGCGTCGTCGGCGCAGCGCCGGGCTCGGCGGGCTCAGTGGCTCCGACGGTTGCTTCGGCCGGCGCCGGGGTTTCACCCCCGGTCGTCACCTGAGGTGCCGGGGCGGCCCCAGCGCCCAGCCAGCGCGGCAATTGCGTAGCGGCAAGCGCGAGGACCGCCAGACCGATCACGACGCCCAACGCCATGTACAGCCCACGGTGCGTGCGAGCGGTGGGAGCGACGGGAGGCGGTTGACCGGGCGGTAAGGGCATCGCAGCCTGGGGGACTGGAGGCGAGGGTGGCGGGGCGGTACGCGGTGTCACAGGCGCGCCTGCCGCAGCCGGATGCGGGGCGGGAGCCATCGCGCGCGTCGCTGAAAGTGGAGCAGCGCCGGCGCTCAGGGACTCCTTCGCCTGGACCAGCGCGTTGCGGAACGCTGCCGCCGACTGGAACCGCTGCGCCGGGTCCTTGGCGATCGCCGTCATGATGATCTCGTTCAGCACAGGCCCCAGGAGAGGATTGACCTGGATCGGTGGAACCACCTGACCCTCCAGGTGTGCGGCCATGATGCTGAACTCGCTGTCGCCCTTGAACGGCCGCGTGCCGGTCAGGACTTCATAGAGCGCGACGCCCATCGAGTAAATATCGGACCGCGCATCGAGCGGGCCTCCCGTCACTTGTTCGGGCGACATGTAATAGAGCGATCCCAGCGTCGTGCCCGTGCGCGTAAGCTGGCGGTCCCCGGCGGGCTTGGCGATGCCGAAATCCATCAGTTTGAGCACCCCCTGCGGCGTGACCATGAGGTTGGCGGGCTTGATGTCGCGATGGATCACGCCGCGCGAATGCGCGTAGTCGAGCGCGCCGAGCGCCTGGCAAAAGTAATCGAGCGCTTCGGCGATGGGGATGGGGCCTTGCCGCACGCGTTCGTCCAGGCCGACCCCTTCCACCAGCTCCATGACCATGACGAGCTGGTTGCCGCTGCGAAAAGCAGTGCGCAAAGAAGCGATGTTGGGGTGATCCAGAGCCGCCAGCACTTTGATTTCGCGCAGGAAGCGATCCGCCAGCGCCGGATCCCCTTCCAGATTCGGCAGCAAGACCTTCATGGCCTCGAGGCGCTCGGAAATCACGTTGCGGACTTTGTAAACTTGCCCCATGCCGCCGGTTCCGAGCACCCCCACAATTTCGTAATCTCCGACCCGTTCCCCGACTTGGAAGGACATGACACCCTTGATTATGCCCCCATTCTATGCCGGAGTAAACGGTATTTTGAAGGACTGACCGGCTTATCGGAAGCCGCCCGGGTACTCGGACTCCTCGAGACGGCGCTTCAGCAAATCGCGCATCTGGCCGAGCAGGTCCGAGGCGGCGGGGTCCCGCGCCAGGTTGCGCATCTCGAGAGGGTCTGACTCCAGGTCGTAGAGCTCTTCGTAGGGCAGCTCGTTGGGCATGGGGTATTCCGGATCCGTGTTGCCCACGTCGGGGTAACGTATGTACTTATACCGGCGGGTGCGGATGCCGTACTGCGTGGGATCGAAGGGATAAGATTTTTCCCAGAAATACTCGTAGAGCCAGTCGGAACGGCCTTGGCGGTCCTTGCCTTCGAGGACGGGCTTCCACGAGCGTCCTTGCATGGGGCGGGGAATTTCCGCCCCGGCCAAATCGAGCAGCGTGGGCGCGAGATCTATGTTGAGAATCATGGGATCGAAGCGGGTGCCGGGTCGGATCAGCGGAGGATACCGCACCAGGAAAGGCACCCGGATCGAATCCTCGTACATGGCGCGCTTGTCTTGCAAGCCGTGTTCGCCCTGGAAATAACCGTTGTCCGAAGTGAAAATAATGACGGTGTTGTCCAGCTCGCGGGTTTTCGCCAGGAAATCGAGAATCTGGCCCACACCTTCGTCTACCGACACGAGACAGGCGGAGATGCGGCGCTGCCACTCGCTGTAAGTTCGCATCTTGAATTTGGGCAGCGCCTGAAGCAAGCCTTCGATGCCGTGCCAGGACTTCCGTCGCACGGCAAGATAGGGAGGTCTGCCGTCGTAGGTGTCGTCCCAGGTTTTGGGCAGCGCAAACCATTCGTTATCGAACAGGTGAGCGTGCTCCGGCTTGGGCTCCCAGGGTCCGTGCACGGCTTTGTGGCCTGCGAACAGTGCGAAAGGTTTTCCGGGGTCCCGCTGCTTGAGAAACTCCAGAGCGAAGCGGTTGATGTGATCGGTAATATAGCCCTCGGTGGGAGTCTTTTGTCCGTTGACGATGAAGGTGTTATTGAAGTAAACTCCCTGACCGGGGAAGCTGGCGTAGTAATCGAACCCGTGCTCGCGCTGGAAAAAAGCCGGCACGTGAATCTTTCCGATGTAGGCCGTGGTGTAGCCGACCTGCCGCAACAGCGTGCCGATGGTCGGGATGCTGTCGCGCATGAGGCTCGTGTTGCGGTTGTCGGTCACCCCGGTCGTGTGGGCATAGAGGCCGGTCAGATACGAGGAGCGGCTGGGCGAGCACAGCGAGGTGGTCACGAAGGCGTTTCGGAACACGGCGCCCTCGCGCACCAGACGGTCCATATTCGGTGTCTTCAGCCAGGTCTGGCGACCCAGGGCCGCCACCGCATCCCAGCGCTGATCGTCGGTGTAGATGAAAACGAAGTTGGGCCGTCGCCGTTGGGCGCTCTTGAGCAGAAGGGGCGCAACGGCCTGTCCGAGCACGGAGCGACGCGTCGGCTGCATACGCGATTACGATATCACTTCGTCGGAGCGGGAAGGCGGCGTTGCGACGAGGCGGCGCTTTCTGCTAGCTTGAGTGTCTTGCCTGTCCATTCGCCGGCGGGCCGGCGCCACGCCGGTACCAACAAGGAGACATTGCTGCGGCCGTGAGGATTATTGTCCTTGCCAAACAAGTGCCGGACACCAAGAACGTGACCGGCGAGGTCATGAAGCCCGACGGCACGCTCAACCGGGCGGCTCTGGCGGCCATTTTCAACCCTGAAGACCTGAATGCCCTCGAAATGGCGCTCGAACTCAAGGACCGTTACGGCGCCGAGGTGATCGTCATGACCATGGGACCGCCGCGCGCCGCCGACATTTTGCGCGACGCGCTTTGCCGCGGCGCGGACCGCGTCATCCTGCTGAGCGATCGCCGCTTCGCCGGGGCGGACACGCTGGCCACGTCGTACACGATCGCCCAGGCCATCACCACCCACCTCATGCCCTTCGACCTCATCGTCTGCGGACGGCAGGCCATAGACGGCGACACCGCTCAAGTGCCTCCCCAGGTTGCCGAGAAGCTGGGCATCCCTCAGGTGACCTACGTCGTCGAAGCCCTCGAGCTGAGCAATGGCCGCATGCGCCTGCGCCGGGACTTGGGCCGGCGCGAGGAGATCGTTGAGGCCGAGCTGCCCCTGCTGATTACGGCGCCTCGCACGGCGAACCGTCCACGGTGGCCCAACGCTCGCCGGCTGCTCAAGTACCGCCATGCGCGCTGCGGATTCGAGCTGGAGGCTGAGGCGCGCCGCCGTCGCTGCGAAGTGGAGGAAGTGCTGGCCGATCTCAAGGCCCGCGGCCTCTACATCGAGACCTGGGGCGCCGAGGAAATTCAGGCGGATCTGGCGCGCATCGGGCTGGGCGGCTCGCCCACCAAAGTGAAGAAGGTGGACAGCGTCGTCCTCAAGGGTCGCAGCCTGCGGTTCTTCACTCCGGACGACAAGGGCATCAAGGAGCTGGTCAGCGAACTGATCGAGGAGAGGACATTCGGCTAGCCGGGAAGGAATCGGGAACGATGTCGCAACACGGAGAAGTCTGGACCTTCGCCGAGATCGAGGACGGCCAGATCGCGGGCGTGTCCCTGGAGCTGCTGGGCAAGGGGCGCGAACTGGCCCGCGCGCTGGGCGTCCCGCTGGCCGCGGTGTTGCTCGGCTACCGCATCCGTCCGCTGGCCGATCGCCTGTTCGCTCACGGCGCGGACATCGTTTACGGCGCCGATCACGAGTGCCTGGCCGAGTACACCACTCTTCCTTATGCCCGCACACTCACCAGTCTCATTCGCGAGCGCAAGCCTGAGATCGTTCTTTACGGCGCGACGCCGCTGGGTCGCGATCTGGCCCCGCGCGTGGCCTCGGCTCTGAAGACCGGCTTGACGGCCGACTGCACCGACCTTCAGATCGGCTCCTACGAATCGGGCGGCCGGGTCTACCAGAACAAACTGCTGCAAATCCGCCCGGCTTGGGGAGGTAACATCATCGCCACCATCGTCAGTCCCGATCACTTGCCTGAGATGGCCACCGTGCGCGAAGGCGTCATGCGCGTGCCCGATCCGGTGGAGGCGCGCAACGGCGTCTACATTGAAGTGCCCGTCAATCCCGAGCCGGGAGATTTCAAGGTGCGCATCCTCGAACGCCGCACCCATCCCAGGCGCGTGGATCTGCGCTCGGCCGCCATCATCGTGGCGGGCGGCTACGGCATGGGTTCCAAAGAGAACTTCGGCCTGATTCACGAGCTGGCCGGGGTGCTCGGCGCCGCCGTGGGAGCTTCGCGCGCTGCCGTGGACGCCGGCTTCATTCACGCCGATCACCAGATCGGCCAGACGGGCACCACCGTGCGCCCCAAGCTTTACATCGCCTGCGGCATTTCCGGCGCCGTCCAGCACCGCGCCGGCATGGAGGAATCCGCCAAGATCCTGGCCGTCAATATTGATCCGGAGGCCCCCATCTTCAGCGTGGCGCACTACGGCATCGTGGGCGACGTGCGCGAGGTGATTCCCAAATTGATCAAAGCGCTCCGGGGCAAACTTTAGGAGGCCGGACCGTGGAGAACTACTTCACCGACAACCCCGACATCCAATGGCACTTCGAGCACCTGGATCTGGAGGAGATCGTCGAGGCGCTCGAGGATGGGTACGCGCAGGCCGGCCGGTACGAGGACGCGCCCGGCTCCTGGCAGGAGGCGCGGGAAGGCTATCGCGCCGTGCTCGATATGATCGGCGCCATCGCCGCGCAGGAGATCGCGCCGCTGGCGGCCGAGGTGGATCGTGAAGGCGCGCATTTCGAAGACGGCAAGGTGCGCTACGCGGCGGGAACCGAGCGGGCTTTGAAGGTGTTGAAGCAGGCCGGTCTCATGGCCTTCACGCTGCCCCGTCGCTACGGCGGGCTGAACTTTCCCGGCGTGCTCTACACCATGGCCACCGAGATGATTTCGCAGGCCGACGCCAGCCTGATGAACCTTTTCGGCCTGCAAGACATCGCCGAAACGATTCATGAATTTGGCGACGAGCCGCTCAAGGAAAAGTACCTGCCGTTGTTTGCGCGCGGCGAGGTCACCGGCGCCATGATCCTGACCGAGCCGGAGGCCGGCTCCGACTTGCAATCCGTGCGCCTGAAAGCCGTCGAGCAGCCGGACGGAACCTGGCGATTGTACGGCGTCAAGCGCTTCATCACCAATGGCTGCGCCGAAGTCAGTCTCGTGCTGGCGCGCTCGGAGGAAGGCAGCGTGGACGGGCGCGGCCTCAGCATGTTTCTGGTCGAGCGCTGCCCGGAGCTGGTGGTGCGCCGCATCGAGAACAAGCTGGGCATCCACGGTTCGCCCACCTGCGAGTTGCAATTCAACGGCGTGCCGGCGGTGCTGGTCGGGCAGCGGCGCATGGGACTGATCCGATACGTCATGTCGCTGATGAACGGCGCGCGCGTGGCGGTGGCGGCCCAGGCGGTGGGCATCGCGCAGGCGGCTTACGAAGAGGCCCGCAAGTACGCCCAGAAGCGTGTGCAGTTCCGCAAACCCATCATCGAGTTCCCCCAGGTCTACGACATGCTGGCGCGCATGAAGTCCGAGATCCAGGCCGCTCGCGCCATCACGTATGAAGCCGGCCGGCTGATGGATTTGCGCCGCATCCTCGAGCGGCGCCAGGAAGGCTCGCGCGATCCCGCCCTGCGGACGCGCCTCAAGGAGGTCTCGGCCTGGACCTCGGTGCTGACGCCCATGGCCAAGGCCTATGCTTCGGAAATGTCCGTGCGCGTCGCTTACGACGCCATTCAGGTGCATGGCGGTCCCGGCTACATGCGCGAGTTCCCGGTGGAGCGCCTGTGGCGCGATGCGCGCATCACCACCATCTACGAAGGAACCACGCAGTTGCAAGTGGTGGGTGCGCTGGGCGGCATCCTCAGCGGCGCCTTGAGCCAGTACCTGGCGTTGAAGGGAGAGCGCGACTACCGGCCGGAGCTGGCCCGCCTGGCGCTGCTGGCTCGCGAGGCCCGCGAGAAACTCGCCTCCTCGGTAGCCCACCTGAAGGCGCTCAACGATCGCGAGTACACCGATTACATGTCGCGCCGCCTGGTGGATATGGCGTGCGATTGCCTGGCCGTGCACCTGCTGCTCGATCAGGCGCAGCGCGATCCGGCTCGCCGGCTCGTCGCCGAAAAGTTCATCACCGACGCCATGCCCCGCATCCGCATGCAGGCCGAATACATTGCCGGCAACGAGAAACTGACCATCGAAAATCGCACCGAGCTGATCTGAGCGGGGTCACGGTTGCTCGTTCTCGATCAGGGAACGCGCCCGTTCCGCCACGGCGCAGATGGCGTCCAGTTTTTCGATCACCTCGCGGACAATCCGCTCGCGAGCCAACAGCCGCACCAATTCGTGATAGTCGCTTTTGTCCATTACGTTGGGCAGGCGGAGCCTGGCGGTAAATTCACGAAAGACGCGCTCGAGAAATTGACTGGCTCGCTCGTCGGACCACCAGGGATCCATAGGGTCTTTGAGAGCGATAGGCGGAATCAGATCGTTGATGCACTGTTGCATGGCCTCTCGGAATAGCGGCCCCATTCGATCCTCCGCCCAGCGCAAGAGCGCCTCAGGATCGAGCAGGTAGTTTTCGATTTCCCGCCGCTCCCACATCAGCATGAGCAGATCGGGCTCGGACGGCGGGCAGGAATCCAGCCGGTCGAAAAGCGCCACGCCGACCAGATCCGGTTTGGCTTCTTTCAGCGCAAAAAAGTGGTCACGCGCACGCGCCGGTTGATTTTGCACGTAGTGCACGAAAGGCCGCTCCAGCGGCGTCCGGGCAGGATGATCCAGGACCTCGGCGAACGCGCGCAACAGGGCCAAATCCGTGGAGCCTTCCAGATACAGCACCCAGCCTTGTGTTTCAGCCTGGTAATAATGTTCGAAGCCCAGGCTGCGCAAAGCCTTGTGCACCTGACTGCCGCGATCGGTCAGCCGGTGCGGCCGTCCGAGAAAGGCGATGACCAGATGGCGGTCAGCGGCTTCGTTCAACAGCACTTCCGAGTGACTGGCAGCGATGACCTGGCTGCCTTGCTGGGTGGCTAAATCCACCAGAAGACGGTAAATCTGTCGCTGCCGCAAAATTTCCAGATGCGCGTCAGGTTCGTCGAGCATTAGCACGGCGCCCGGGTTGGCGTACAAGTAGGCCAGCACCAGCAAGACCTGATGCAGGCCGCGCCCCGCGCAGGAGATGTCCAGATCGTAGCGCCGGCCTTGCTCCCGGTAGGCCATCGTGATTTCCCCTCTTTCGGGCACGTATTTCGGCTCCCGCAAGGTGACGCCGAACAGGTCCCGGATATGGCCGACGAGCGCCTTCCAGCGAGGCGCGGCTTCGCCGTCGCTGATGATCTGATAACACAAGTTACGTAGCACTTCCGCCGTGCGGCCCTCCCCGATGCGGACGTTGACCGCCCCCGCATCCAGACGGACTTCCTGGCCGGCCAGTCCGGACATCGGCGGCAGAAACGCGACTTTGAGGGCGGCGGCCTCCTCCGGCACGGGCATGCGCTGCCCGTTGAACCGCATCGGGCGGCAATAGAGGGATTCCTCGTTGGCATAATCGTATTCCAGGCCGCACTGCCACGGTGTGGCGCCCGTCACCCCTTCCACCAAAATCTCGATGCGGACGTTTTGGGTCTTGAGTTTCTCGCCCGTGCGCTCCATTTGGCGCACGTGCAAATCGCGCCACAGCAAGTTCGCATCCGGGACAGGCACGGCGACCAGATCCCGACGATTGATGGTGACGCCGGGACGCTTCTCCGGGACGGCGCGACCCCGCCGCTCGACCCAGCGCTGGACCCCCACGTGCCAAAGCGTCAATGCCTGCAAGGCCGTACTCTTGCCCGAATTGTTCGGACCGATGAATACAACGGGATGGTCCAAAGGGATCTCGACTTCGCGGAACTTCTTGAAATTGCGAATCAGCAACCGGGTAAGCATCGCCTGCCCGCCTATGATAGCCCAGGCTGCCGGACAAGCTGCTTTCGTTTGTATCCAGGCCTCCAGCGCGTCCCGGTTGCGATCAGCTACAATCCGGGCATGAACCGTCGGAAGCTAGCGGCACTGCTG
>Ga0209809_1000278_pt1 | contig 48884 bp, 40 predicted proteins | sample YNPMSTMetaG_FD_186172 | JGI IMG/M metagenome (GOLD analysis project Ga0209809, IMG submission 186172) | Anoxygenic and chlorotrophic microbial mat microbial communities from Yellowstone National Park, USA - YNP MS-T MetaG (SPAdes) (version 2) ...
TTGTTGTCGGTGATCACTTCCAGCGGCCGTCCAGCGTATTGCGCTTCTTGAGTTGCATCGATCCAAGAAGGAACGGTCATGACAGAGAAAAATCAAGCCTGTGGAGAGGAAGGCGCTGGCCTTGGGCGCAAGCTCAAGACGAAACCGGCCTCGGTGAAGCAGGAAGTCAGCTTTGTTCCTGTGTGAGCAGGAATGAGTAAGTCTGATGGAACGGGTGACGACGTTACGAAAGCTCACCAGCCCGGTCACTTGGCTCAGCCGCGGATTGGTCGCGCGCTCATAACCGTTGAGCTGCCAGTGGCTGGCGGTCGAGGATTTGCCGATGACCAGCACATAGACTTCGGACGCGGACGGAGCCTGCGCGCGGGTAGGGCGGTAATCAAAGCTCTGGATGCGCGCCGCCGCTTCGCGCAGCCGTTGCCGCTCGTCCCAGAAATCGCGCACGCGAAAGAAAACCCCCAGCGGATAGCTGTCGCTCAACACCGCGCCAGTCGGCGTGGCGATCTCAAACGGCAGGAGCAGGTAAAACGGCACCAGCAGCCACAGGAGCCAACCCGGGCGACGGCTCCAAGCAAGCAGCGCAGCCAGCAGCGCGATGGCCGGCGGCAGCGTGCAGATCAGCGCATCGAGGCGGTCATCGGCGACCCAAACGAAAAGGAGGTTGGGGGTGAGGAGCAGGCCAAGCCACCCCAGCGCAGCAAGGAGAAACCGAGGCTAGGGATGCGCGATCAACGGCATTCCGCTGGAGCAAATTTGGTCGGGAGGGAGGGCGTGGCGTTCGGGGTGACGCCCATTTTCGGGCTGGTTCCACCCGCGCTGAAGCAGGCCCAGGCGAGTTTGCCGTCTATCGGAACAGGTTGCAACACCAAGGTGTAGCCCGCCGCATTGTTTGGGTTCAGAAGCTGATTGAAGGTGACGATGATCGTTCCGCCCCAACCGACGAGTATGTCAATGGTGTATTTGCCCGCCTGCGGTTCGGCGCCATAGGCGCGGGTGCAATCGGCATTGGCGGTGGTGCATGGCTCACCACTGATGAACTGTCCGCCACTCGCCCAGTAATACTCACCAACGGCGGCCTTGGCCGGTCCGAGCAGCGCGAGCCCCTCGGCGACCCGGGCGCGGGTTATATGTTCATTGTACGCCGGGATGGCGATGGCAGCGAGGATCCCGATGATCGCGACGACAATCATCAGCTCGATCAACGTAAATCCCCGGGCGATCATGTTTGTTCTCCCTGCCAGGCATCTGCGGATAAACCGCAGCCCCGGAAAATCGGGGCTGCGAAAAGTGATGCATCAAATACTCAGCACCAAGTGCCATTACGTTAGACGCGGCACTCCGCAGGGACGTACTTGTTGTGGTTGGAGTTGCTCACTGCACACGTCCAGGTGATTCCCCCAGCGTTAGCAACACTCGGCGTGAGCGTCAAAACAACCCCTTGGGCGGCAGAGGTCATTGTCACAGTGAGCACACCGTTGGCGCAAGCCAAACTGGCGACGTTCTTGGTGGCTGTGGTAAAAGTATTGACGCCATTACATGCAGTAGCATCAACCGTTCCACCGGCGTTAGCGATATTCTCCGCCACCGTGGCCTTGGCGCCCGCAGCGAGCGCCAGACCTTCGGAGACGCGCGCACGCACGGTGTAGTCTTGGTAAGCTGGTAGCGCGATCGCCGCCAAAATGCCGATGATCGCCACGACGATCATCAGCTCGATCAAGGTAAAGCCTTGTTGAACGCGTTTCATGATTAACTCCTTTCAGGTTGACAGTAACGAACCACATGGTCGTGACCACCTTTGGTCACGACAGATACTCAGCAATTCCTGTGCCAGCTCATTGGGGACAGATGGCATTGGAAAAATTAAATAGAAATCAACGCTCTACAGACGACACGCCGCGTTCATGATCCGTGGTGGAGAAGGGGTTTTGTTAACAATGTTAACAAGCATTGTTAACACGCCTGGCGGGTACGGAACCTTTTGCTCCTTTTTGCGGTAGAATAGATCGGTTTGACTGTCATTGGCACGCGAGCGACGTTTAAGGAACGACGATGGTTGATGAGGCAATGGACGGGCTCTACCGCCCAGAGAGCGAACGGGACGCCTGCGGGGTGGGGTTTGTTGCCCACATTCGCGGTGAGAAGCGCCACGAGTTTATCCTCCAAGGGTTGGAGATCCTAAAAAACCTTGACCACCGCGGTGCGGTGGGTGCCGACCCACTGCAGGGGGATGGGGCGGGGATCCTGATCCAGATTCCCGATCTGCTCTACCGCGAAGCAATGGCCGAGCAGGGTGTGATGCTGCCTGCCGCAGGCGAATATGGGGTGGGGATGATCTTCCTACCCAAAGAGCCGGCGGCGCGCCGGGCGTGTGAAGAGGCGCTGGAGCGCGCGGTGTTGGCCGAAGGGCAGGTGGTCTTGGGTTGGCGCGACGTGCCGGTGAACCGTGAGATGGAGATGTCCCCGGCGGTAAAGGCCAAGGAGCCGGTGATCCGTCAGCTCTTTATCGGGCGGGGTCCAGGGGTAATGGTTACCGATGCGCTGGAGCGCAAACTATACGTGATCCGGCGCCGCGCAGCCAACGCGATCCAGGCGCTGCGGCTGGAGCACGCCCGAGAGTTTTACGTGCCGTCGATGTCGGCGCGCACCGTCGTCTACAAGGGGCAGCTCCTTGCTCACCAGGTGGGCGAATATTACCGTGACCTCCTTGACCCGCGCTGTACTTCGGCGCTGGCGCTTGTGCATCAGCGTTTCTCAACCAATACTTTCCCCGAATGGCGGCTGGCGCATCCTTTCCGGATGATTGCCCACAACGGCGAGATCAACACGCTGCGCGGCAACTACAACTGGATGCGAGCGCGCGAGCGCGGTGTCTCCTCGACGCTTCTTGGGCAGGACCTGGAAAAACTCTGGCCGATCATCTACCCGGGGCAATCCGATTCGGCTTCGTTTGATAATGCCCTAGAGTTCCTGGTGATGGCCGGTTATTCGCTCGCGCACGCGATGATGATGATGATCCCTGAAGCGTGGGAGGCGCACACCGGCATGGAGCCGCGCCGCCGCGCTTTTTACGAATACCACGCGGCGATGATGGAGCCTTGGGATGGGCCGGCAGCGGTGGCCTTCACCGATGGGCGGCAGATCGGCGCAACGCTCGATCGCAACGGGTTGCGGCCGGCGCGTTTCCTCATCACCGATGATGATGTGGTGGTGATGGCCTCCGAGGCGGGGGTGCTTCCTATCCCTGAGGAGCGGATTCGCCGCAAATGGCGGTTGCAGCCGGGGCGGATGTTTCTGATCGATATGGCTCAGGGGCGGATCATCGAGGATGAGGAGCTTAAAACAACGCTGGCCAACGCCAAACCCTATCGTGAGTGGCTGCAACGGATCAACATCCACATCGATTCGCTGCCAGCCCCGTCTGCGGCCGAGATTGAAGCGGGGCTAAGCGAGCAGCCGATCCTTGATCTGCAGCAAGCCTTTGGCTACACGCAGGAGGACATCAAGTTCATCTTCGAGCCGATGGCCAAAACGGGCGAAGAGGCGGTGGGGTCGATGGGCAACGATGCGCCGCTTGAGGTACTCTCCACCCGACCCAAGCCCCTCTACCACTACTTCCGCCAGCTCTTTGCCCAGGTGACCAACCCGCCGATCGATCCGATCCGCGAGCAGCTGGTGATGTCGCTCGTCTCGTTTATCGGGCCAAAACCCAACCTTCTGGAACTCAATGAGATCAACCCGCCATACCGGTTGGAGGTACCCCAGCCGGTGCTCGACTTTGCCGCGATGGCCAGGGTGCGCCAGATCGCCCGGTACACCGACGGGCGGTTCCGCAGCTTTGAGCTTGATCTCACCTACCCGGTGGCCTGGGGTAAGGAGTCGGTTGAAGCGTTTCTGGCTTCGCTGCAGGCGCAGGCTGAGGATGCGGTGCTGGCCGGGTATAACATCCTGATCCTTTCTGACCGGCGCGTCGACCGCGAACGGGTGGCTGTGCCAGCGCTCCTTGGGCTCTCGGCCGTTCATCAGCATCTGGTCAACAAAGGACTGCGTACCCGCACCGGGCTTGTGGTCGAGACCGGCTCGGCGCGCGAAGTGCACCACTTTGCCGTACTGGCCGGTTACGGGGCCGAGGCAGTCCACCCCTATCTGGCCTTGATGACGCTCCGTGAGCTGGCAAACGGCGATGAGGCGCAGGCAGCCAAGTATATTGAGCACTTCATCAAGGCGGTGGGTAAGGGCTTGATGAAGGTGATGTCCAAGATGGGGATCTCTACCTACATGTCCTACACCGGGGCGCAGATCTTCGAGGCGGTGGGGATCCAGAAGGCGGTGTGCGACAAGTACTTCACCGGTACGGCTAGCCAGGTGGAGGGGATGGATCTCTTCACCATCATGGAAGAGGCGATCCGCATGCACCAGGCCGCCTACGGGGGCGATCTGACGCTTGCTAAGATGCTCGATGTCGGCGGCGAATATGCCTGGCGCAGCCGCGGCGAGGAGCATATGTGGACGCCCGAAGCGATCGCCAAGATGCAACATGCGGTGCGTACCGGTCGGTTCGAAACTTATGCCGAATATGCGCGGATCATCAACGACCAGAGTAAGCGTCTGATGACGCTGCGCGGCCTCTTTGAGTTTAAGCGGGCGGCCCAACCGGTGCCGCTTGACGAGGTGGAACCAGCCAGCGAGATCGTCAAGCGCTTCACCACGGGAGCGATGTCGCTTGGGTCGATTTCAACGGAAGCGCATACCACGCTGGCGATTGCCATGAACCGCATCGGCGGAAAGTCCAATACCGGCGAAGGCGGGGAAGATCCGGCGCGCTTTGCCCCGATCACCCGTGAAACAACGCTTTCTGAAGTGCTCGGCCGCGACCGGGTGGTGCGCGACCTGCCGCTCAAACCGGGTGACAGCTTGCGCTCGGCGATTAAGCAGGTCGCCTCCGGCCGCTTTGGCGTTACCACTGAATATCTGGTCAATGCCGACCAGATCCAGATCAAGATGGCCCAAGGGGCCAAGCCGGGCGAGGGCGGCCAGCTCCCCGGCCACAAGGTGAGCGAATATATTGGCTTTCTGCGCCATTCGGTACCGGGGGTGGGGCTGATCTCGCCGCCGCCGCACCACGATATCTATTCGATCGAAGACCTGGCTCAGCTCATCCACGACCTGAAAAACGTCAATCCGCAGGCGTCGATTTCGGTGAAACTCGTCTCCGAGGTCGGGGTGGGGACGGTGGCTGCTGGGGTGGCCAAAGCCAAGGCCGACCACATCGTGATCGCTGGCCACGATGGCGGCACGGGCGCATCCCCTATCTCGTCGATCAAGCACGCCGGGACGCCGTGGGAGCTTGGGCTGGCTGAGACGCAGCAGACGCTGGTGCGCAACGGCTTGCGGGGACGGGTGCGTCTGCAGGTCGACGGCCAGATGAAGACCGGGCGCGACGTGGTAATCGGGGCGCTGCTTGGGGCCGACGAGTTCGGGTTCGCCACTGCGCCGCTCGTTGCCGAGGGGTGTATCATGATGCGCAAGTGCCACCTCAACACCTGCCCGGTGGGAGTGGCTACGCAGGACCCTGAGCTGCGCCGCCGTTTCGTGGGGCAACCCGAGCACGTCGTCAACTACTTCTTCTTCGTGGCCGAAGAGGTGCGCCAATTGATGAGCGAGCTTGGGGTGCGCCGCTTTGATGACCTGATCGGTCGGGCGCACGAGTTCATCACGGTCCGCCCGGTGCCCGACCATTGGAAGGCCAAGGGGCTCGACTTCTCCCGGGTGCTCGCCCAACCCAAGGGGGCAGGAGCGAGCGCTCGTTTCCATTGCGAGCAGCAGGATCATGGGTTGGAGAAGGCGCTCGACCATCAGCTCATCGCCGCGGCACAGCCGGCGCTCACCCGTGGCGAAGCGGTGCGCGTGCACGTTCCTGTGCGCAATGTGAACCGCACCGTCGGGGCGATGCTCTCGGGCGAGGTGGCCCGGCGTTTCGGCCACAGAGGGTTGCCCAACGACACAATCCATGTCACCTTTACCGGCACGGCTGGGCAGAGTTTTGCAGCGTTTCTGGCCCGGGGCGTCACCTTCGACCTCATTGGCGAAGCCAACGACTACGTGGGCAAAGGGCTCTCCGGCGGGCGGGTGATCGTCCGTCCTTCGCCCGAATTCCGCGGCGAACCGACGGCGAACATTATCGCTGGCAATACGGTGCTCTTCGGCGCGATCGAGGGGGAGGCCTACTTCTGCGGTGTCGTGGGCGAGCGCTTTGCGGTGCGTAACTCCGGCGCAGTGGCGGTGGTCGAGGGGGTGGGCGACCACGGCTGCGAATATATGACGGGCGGAACCGTAGTGGTACTTGGGCGCACCGGGCGCAACTTTGCCGCCGGGATGTCGGGGGGGATCGCCTACGTGCTCGATGAGGATGGGACCTTCCCTAATCGCTGCAATATGGCGATGGTGGCGCTTGAACCGCTGCCAGATGAGATCGCTGCGCGCGCTGAGTGCGATTGTGGTCCTGAGCTCGAAGCGCATGGGTTTGTGGCCATCGACCACCTGACGATGGGCGATGAGTTGATTCTCAAAGGGCTGATCGAGCGGCATGCCCGCTTTACCGGCAGCCGGCGGGCCAAGGAGATCCTGGCCCACTGGACTCATTGGCGGGGCCGCTTCGTTAAGGTCTTTCCGCACGAATATCGGCGGGCATTGGGCGAAATGGCGGCGGCCCGCGCGGCGCAAACGGTGTAGAAGGAGCCAACGATGGGAAAACCGACCGGATTTCTGGAATTTGCGCGGGTTTCGGAAACCTATGAACCGCCTGAGGTACGGGTACAGGCCTATAAGGAGTTTGTCCATCGCCTATCGGATGAGCAAGCAAAGGTTCAGGGGGCGCGGTGCATGGACTGCGGCATCCCCTTTTGCAACAACGGCTGTCCGGTGAACAACCTGATACCCGACTGGAACGACCTTGTCTATCGGGGGCGGACGCGGGAAGCGGTGACGGTGCTTCATAGCACCAACAACTTTCCCGAGTTCACTGGCCGTATCTGTCCAGCTCCGTGCGAAGCGGCCTGTACGCTCAACCTGGACGACAACCCGGTGGGTATCAAATCGATCGAGCGGTACATCGCTGACCTGGGTTGGGAGCGTGGCTGGATCGTCCCTGAGCCGGCGGCTGAGAAAAGCGGCAAAAGCGTGGCCGTAGTCGGCTCTGGCCCAGCGGGGCTCGCGTGCGCTCAGCAGTTGGCGCGCGCTGGGCACAGCGTCACCGTCTTCGAAAAGAGCAACCGGATCGGCGGGCTACTGCGCTATGGTATTCCTGACTTCAAACTCGAGAAGTGGCAGATCGACCGGCGCATCGCCCAGATGGAGGCTGAAGGGGTGACCTTCCGTACCTGCGTGCGGGTGGGGCCGCCGCTTCCGGCAGCAGTCAATGACGATGCCACGACCACGATCACCCCTGAAGAGCTGCGCGCCTCGTTTGACGCGGTCGTGCTTGCGGTTGGGTCGGAAGTGCCGCGCGATCTGCAGGTGCCGGGTCGTGAGCTAGCAGGGATCCACTTTGCGATGAAGTTCCTGACCCCGCAAAACAAGGCGGTGGCGGGCGATGCGCCCAATCCGATCGATGCCCGCGGCAAACGGGTGGTCGTCATTGGCGGCGGCGATACCGGCGCCGACTGTGTCGGGACGAGTCTGCGCCAAGGCGCCGTTTCAGTGACCCAGCTCGAACTGCTGCCCAAGCCGCCGGAGAAGGAGCAGAAGCTCATCACCTGGCCATTCTGGCCGTACAAACTGCGGACTTCGACCTCGCACGAGGAGGGGCCGGTGGTGCGCGAATGGGCAGTGACCACCAAGGCTTTTCTGGGCGATGAGAAGGGGCAGGTGCAGGCGATCCGGGTCGCGCGACTGGACTGGTCGAGCGGCAAACCGGTTGAGATTCCGGGCAGTGAGTTCGAACTTCCCGCCGATCTTGTCTTTTTGGCGATGGGCTTTCTCCATCCAGCGCAGGAGCTCCTGGAGGCTTTTGGGATCACCCGCGATGGGCGCGGCAATGCGGCTGCACCCACCGATGGTCCTCAGGCCTATGCAACCAACGTCCCAGGGGTCTTTGTCGCCGGGGATTGCCGGCGCGGCCAGTCGCTGGTTGTGTGGGCGATCCGCGAGGGGCGGCAGTGTGCCCGGGCGGTCGATGAGGCGCTGATGGGTACCTCAGTCCTGCCGCGTTGAAACGAACGGTTCTAGCAGGCGTGCGCGGATCACAGCGCGCACGGACGCCTGCTTTCGGATGGCAGCGGGAATGAACGAGCGAAGGGTTGCGGCGCGGCTGGCCTCTGTTTTTGCCTTGCGGATGGTCGGTCTCTTTCTGGTCTTGCCGGTTCTGGCCGACTACGCTCGCCACCTTCCCGGCGGGGAGCAGGCGACCCTAGTGGGGCTAGCGCTGGGTGTTTATGGGCTGACCCAGGCGCTCTTGCTTCTTCCCTTTGGCTGGGCCTCTGACCGGTGGGGGCGTAAGCCAGTGATCGTTGCTGGGCTTCTTCTCTTTATCGCGGGAGGGTTGCTGGCAGCGTGGGCGCCGACGGTTGAGTGGCTGATCGTTGCCCGGGCCATTCAGGGATCGGGAGCAATCTCGTCGGCGGTGACGGCGCTCGTTGCGGATCTCACGACACCACTTTTTCGCACTCGGGCAATGGCGATGATCGGTGCTTCGATTGGCCTCTCCTTTGCTGGGTCGCTCGCGGTGGCCCCACCACTCTACGGGGCGATTGGCATGCCGGGGATCTTTCTCTTGACCGCGCTCATGGGGGCAGTTGCCTTAGCGGTGGTCGTCAAGGGGGTGCCGACGCCTGCTCGACCTGTTGCGGCGGCAGAAGCCGGGGGCTGGCAGGTGGTCGTGCGCGATGGGCGGCTACTGCGCCTGGACCTGGGTGTTTTTGTGCTGCACTTCATCCAGATGGCGATGTGGGTGGTCGTGCCGGGGTTGCTTGTTGCTCTGGCCGATCTGCCGTTGCGCGACCACTGGCAGGTCTATGGTGGTGCGGTGGTCGTGGCGCTCACAGCCATGGTGCCGCTTGTGATCGTTGCCGAAAAGCGCGGCCAGATCGCGCTGGTCTATCGCTTGGCGGTGCTTCTTCTTGTCGCGGTAGAGGGGGCGCTGGCCCTGTTGGCAGCAGTTGGAACGGCGTTTAGGCCAGCCAGCTTTGTGCTCATTGCGCTGCTTACCCTCTTTTTCGTTTCCTTCAACGTCCTGGAGGCGACCCAGCCGTCGTGGATCTCCAAAGTGGTGCCGCCAACGCACAAAGGGGCAGCGCTAGGGGTCTATAATACGCTGCAGTCGCTGGGGCTCTTTGCTGGCGGCGCGGTTGGCGGTTGGCTGGCTGGCCATTTCGGGCCAGTAGCCCTCTTTGCTACCTGCGCCGTGCTCGGCGCTTTGTGGTATGCTACCGCGCGGCAGTTGGCTGCGCCGAACGAGGCGGCAAGAGGAGGAGCGTGATGGCATCGGTCAATAAGGTGATTCTGATCGGTAATCTTGGGCGCGACCCGGAGACCCGCTACATGCCCAGCGGCGAAGCGGTCGTGACCCTGTCGGTGGCTACCAACGAAGTGTGGCGCGATAAGCAGACTGGCGAGCGGCGCGAAGCGACCGAATGGCACCGGGTGGTCTTCTTTGGCAAACAGGCCGAGATCGCCGCGCAGTACCTCAAAAAGGGGGCACCGGTCTATATCGAAGGGAGCATCCGCACCCGCAAGTGGACCGATCAAAGTGGCCAGGAGAGATATACTACCGAAATTCGGGGCGATACCTTCAAGATGCTGGGTAACCGACAAAGCGAAGGGGATGTGCCGATGAGCGCAGCTCCGGTTGCCGCTGCGGCACAGCCAGTGGGCCGTCCCGCGGTTGAACCCTTTGCCGATAACGGCTTTTCCGACGACGATATTCCGTTTTGAACCATGAGCGCGATCTCATGGGACGATCGGGGCATGGCCACGATCGATACGGGCTACCTGCGGCCTGGACTGGCTGCAGCTTTCTTGCTCGTTTCCGATGGGCAAGCGGCCTTTTTCGATGCCGGGGTGAACAGCGCGTTGCCCACCCTTCTTGCTGCGCTGGCCGAAGCGAACCTGGCCCCTGAGGCGGTGCGCTATCTGTTTCTCACCCATATCCACCTGGACCATGCCGGCGGTACCGGGCAGCTCATGGCGGCGCTGCCGCAGGCACAGGTGGTTGTCCATCCGCGCGGTGCGCGCCACCTGATCGATCCGACGCGCTTGTGGCAAGCCACCTGCGCCGTCTATGGTGAAGCAAAAGCGTTTGAGCTCTACGGCTATTTGGCGCCGGTGGCAGCCGACCGGATCCATCAGGCGGCCGATGGCGACCGTTTTGCGCTGGGGCGGCTGGAGATCGTCGCCTACGATGCCCCGGGACACGCCCACCACCACCTCTTCTTCGCAATTCCGGCCCTTAGCGCGGTAGTTACGGGCGATACGCTCGGCCTTTCTTACCGCGAACTCGACTGCGCCGGCCGACCCAGTGTCATTCCGACCACTTCGCCAAGCGAGCTCGATCCTGCGGCGCTAACGGCGACCGTCCGGCGGATCGCAGCGCTTTCCCCAGAGCGGGCCTATCTGACCCACTTTGGTGGGGTGGGCGACGTGGCGCGGCTTGCTGCCGACCACAACCGATTGCTTGAAGGCTACGTCGGGATCGTCCGCTCGGCGCGGGGCAGCGGCGCGGCGCGTCATGTCGAGGTGCTCGAAGGGTTGCAGACGCTGATGAGCGAGGAGGCTCTTCGGCAGGGCTGGCCGCTCACTGGCCAGGCGCTGCTTGAATTTCTTGCTTGGGACCTGGAGCTCAACGCCCAGGGGTTGGGGATCTGGTGGGAGCGCAGTCAACGGCTCGCCACCTGACGGCGTTGGCCAATCTCCTTGGCCAGGACCAGCTTCTGAGCCTTCAGGCGGCCCATGTGGTGGTCGTTGGCGTGGGCGGAGTCGGTTCGTGGGCCGCTGAGGCGCTGGCGCGCAGCGGCATCGGTCGGCTCACCCTGATCGATTTCGATGTCGTGACGGAAAGCAACCTCAATCGCCAGGTGCAGGCGGGCACGACGACGCTTGGCTGCGCCAAGGTTGTTGCGCTTGCCAACCGGCTGCGCGAGGTGGTCCCAGAAGTGGCGGTAGCGCCGGTGGATGAGTTCCTGACCCCAGCCAATGCCGCGGCCCTGCTGCGGCCAATCCCAGATGCAGTGATCGATGCAACCGACGATCTGGCGGCCAAGGTGGCCCTGGCCTGCTGGGCGCGTCAGGAGCGTCGGTTTTTGGTCATCGCCGGGGCTGCTGGCGGTAAGCAAGACCCCACCAGGGTTCGCGCTGCCGACCTTGCCCAGGCAATCCAGGATCCCCTTCTGGCCAAACTTCGGGCGCGATTGCGCCGCGACCACGGCTTTCCCCGTCCGCCGCGCAAGATGGGCCTTCGGGTGATCTTTAGCGACGAACCGATGGTGCGGCGCGCCAACTGCGATGGGCGAGCGCGCTTGGCGTGCGCCGGTTATGGGTCAATCGTTACAGTTACAGCAACGGTAGGGTTGGCAGCAGCAGCGCAGGTGATTGCGGCACTGCGTCGCTAACGAAACGGCTGGCCTTGGTCAAGGAGTCGACTGCCCTATGGTAAGATCGCCTATGGGCGCTGCAGCAGTCAAAGCGGTCAGGGGAAACGAAGTGCATATTCTGGTAAGCAACGATGACGGCTATTTCTCCCCAGGCATCGAAGCGCTGGTCGTGGCGCTGCGGTCGCTTGCCGAGGTGACTGTGGTTGCCCCCGAACGCGATAGAAGCGGAGCCAGCAACTCGCTCACCCTGGATCGGCCGCTGCAGTTGCGCCGTGCCCCAAACGGCTTCTGGTTTGTTAATGGCACGCCAAGCGATTGTGTCCATTTGGCGGTAACTGGGATGCTGGACGTTGCGCCCGATATGGTGGTCTCCGGGATCAATCTCGGCGCCAACATGGGGGATGATACGATCTACTCGGGAACAGTGGCAGCGGCAATGGAGGGGTATCTCTTGGGCGTTCCGTCGCTAGCTGTGTCGCTGGTGAGCAAAAACCCCAGCTCATTTGAAGCGGCGGCGGCTGTTGCCGCGCAGCTCGTGGCGCGGGCCAAGGAGCAGCCGCTTGGCCGGGTGCTCTTGAACGTCAATGTTCCCGATCTGCCGCTCTCCCAGATCAAGGGGGTGCAGGTGACACGGCTCGGGCGTCGGCACAAGGCCGAACCGGTGATTCGTTCGACCAACCCACGTGGCGAGGTGGTCTATTGGGTGGGGCCAGCCGGCAAAGCGGCCGATGCTGGGGAAGGGACCGATTTCTTTGCCGTGGAATCGGGTTATGTCTCGGTGACGCCGCTGCAGATCGATTTGACCGATTATCCAGCGCTGGCCTCCATCGCTGCGTGGCTGGGTAACTAAAGCGAAGGAGAAGAACGATGGGCAAACGGTTGACCCCGATGGTGGCACTCGTCGGTGTGGTGTGGTTGGCCGCTTGTTCAACGCCGGTGAAATCCCCAGTGATCGAACGGAGTACCGTGCTGGCTAAAGGCCCTCAGAGCGCTTCGACAACCGCTTCTTCGAGTGCTCCAGCCATTCCAGAATTTCACCGCGTCGCCCCAGGTGAGACGTTAGCCACGATCGCCCGTCGCTACGGTGTGTCGCGTGAGGCGCTGATCCAGTTAAACGGCCTCTCAAACCCCGACCGGATCTTTGTAGGCCAGAATCTGCGTCTGCGCCCGGCTTCGGCGGAGGAAGGCAGCGCAAGCGGGGTGCAAGTCTTCCCGGTGGGCAGTGGCACTGAGCCGCCGGGCGAGGCCCCACCGCCCGTTGCAGCAGGAGGGCGGCTCTCTGCGCCACCGGCAGGAGGCAGACCGGCTTCTGGCTCAGAAGCGGTTGCCCCGCCGCCAGCTGCGACTGCCACGGCACCGGGAGGCGCCGCTACCGGAACCGGCGCGCCGGCACTCTCGGCAGGGAGCGAGGGCAGTGGTGCTGCCTTGACTGCTGGATGGGTGTGGCCAGCCAAAGGTCCGGTTCTGGCCACCTTCGACGGCAAGAACCGCAAAGGGGTCGACATCGGCGGGCAGGAGGGGGATGCCGTCGTTGCTGCCGCCGATGGGACTGTCTCCTATGTGGGCGAGGGGATCGAAGGGTTTGGATTGATCGTGATCCTGCAGCACCCTGGCGACTTTGTCTCGGTCTATGCCCATAACCAGAAGGTTACGGTCAAAGAGGGGGAGACGGTGCGACGCGGCCAGACGATCGCCCATCTTGGGCGAACTGGCAACACCGACCGACCTAAGCTCCATTTTCAGATCCGCCGTGCCGGTAAGGCGATCGATCCCGAGACTCTCCTTCCCAAACGGTAATGCTTCATGGGTCGGCAGCGTTCCCCTGAGCGCAGCAATCGCCGTGACAGCGGCACGGAGGAGGAGTGGGAGAAGGCAGCTGCTGGTCTGCCCTGGGATGAGGAGGTGGCGGGAGAGGCCGAAGAGGAGACCTCCCTACTCCCTGAGTCTGCCGATGAACAGGTAGCGGATGATGAGGCCGCCGAGAGCGAAATCCTTTCCGACCTTACCCATCGTTATCTTGACGAGATCGGGGCGATCAGCCTTCTCTCCCCAGAGGAGGAGCTGAGCCTTGCCCGGCGGGCCAAAGAGGGGGACGAAGCAGCGCGGCAAGAGATGATCGAGCGCAACCTGCGGCTGGTGGTGAGTGTCGCAAAACATTACCAGAACCGCGGGTTACCGTTTCTTGATCTGATTGAAGAGGGAAACCTGGGCCTGATTCGGGCGCTCGATAAGTTTGACCCCGAGCGCGGTTTCCGCTTTTCGACCTACGCAACATGGTGGATTCGTCAGGCGATCGAACGAGCGCTGATCGCCCAGGGTCGGACGGTGCGCCTACCCACCCATATTTACCGGCAGATTGGCCAACTGCGCCATCTGGAGCGGCAGCAGGGTGAGGGGGGCGAACAGGCGGCGGTGGCCGAAGAGATGGGGTTGGCGATCTCCGCTTTTCAGCGGTTGCAGGGATTGGGGCAGCAGGCGCGGTCGCTCGATGAGGCGATCGGTGAGGACGATAGGCGCTTCTGGGTCGATGCGCTGCCAGCCGATCCTGCCGATGAGCCGGAGACCCGCTACGCTGGGCATGAGGTAGCCGAGGTGGTGCGCCGCTGGCTCGTTTCGCTGCCACCCCGCTTTGCCTATATCGTCATCCGCCGCTTTGGCCTGACCGGGCAAGACCCGGCCACGCTCGAAGAGCTGGCTGAGGAGGTGGGGCTGACGCGCGAACGGGTGCGCCAGATCCAAAACGAGGCGCTGCGGCGGTTGCGCCGCCTGGCGCGTCTTTCTGGGGTTCACCCCGATGAGTTCTTCGGATGATGAGAGGGGAACACCGATGACGATGACCGCACTGATCGCGCACCCCGACTGCGCCCGACATGCGATGGGCAGCCACCACCCAGAGTGCCCAGAGCGGCTGGCGGCCATTCATGACCATCTCATCGCCCAGGGTTTGGATGCTTATCTGGTGCCCTTCGAAGCGCCACTGGTCTCCCGCTCCGCGCTTGAGCGGGTTCATGATCCCCGCTATCTCGACCAGCTCTGGGCCAGCGCGCCAAGTACCGGGCTGGTGCATCTCGACCCCGATACGGCGATGAATCCCAATACGCTAACGGCGGCTCAGCGCGCAGCTGGGGCAGGGGTCCTAGCAGTCGATCTGGTGCTTGCTCAAGAGGTGGGTAACGCCTTTTGCCTGGTGCGACCACCGGGACACCATGCCGAACGGGCCACCGCCATGGGGTTCTGCTTTTTCAATAACATCGCCGTGGCTGCAGCCCATGCCTTGGAGGCGCACGGGCTTTCCCGCGTCACCATCGTCGATTGGGACGTCCATCACGGCAACGGAACCGAGTCGATCTTTCGCAATGATCCGCGGGTGCAGATGGTCAGCATCTTTCAACACCCCTTCTACCCCTACTCCGGAACGGAAGGGCAGCCCGCGCACTGGGTCAATGTTCCGTTGCCGGCGCGCTCCGGCAGCCAGGAGTTTCGCCAGGTTGTGACCGACCTCTGGTTGCCGGCGATCTATGCGCACCAGCCACAGATGATCCTGATCTCCGCCGGGTTCGATTCCCACCTTGAAGACGATATGGGGTCACTGGCGTTGCGCGAAGCCGATTACGCTTGGGCAACCCATGAGCTGGTGCGCGCACTGCGCGCGATCACTGGCGGCAGCGCCCCAATTGTCTCGATGCTGGAAGGGGGCTACGTGATGAGTTCGCTTGCCCGCTCAGCTGGGGCCCATATCCGCGCTTTGATCGAAGCCTGATGGCGCTGCTGCTTCCTGGCAGGCAAGCCACGCTGCCCCGCGCAACCCCAGGTCGGTGGCGTGGATCAGCCAGCGCGGGGTGGCGGCCAGCTCGCGGCGGTAGCGCGGTCCAGCAGTAAAAGCGGCGTGCCAAGCGGGGGTACGCAACCAGGGAGCAATGGCGTTGGCCAGGCTGCCGACCAGGACCACTCCAGCGGTTGCCCAAGTCATCAGGACCGCCTCGGCGGCAAAGGCAGCGAGCAGTTCAGCAAAGGCAGCTACGGTTGCGGCAGCCGCGCGATCGTGCAGCGCTGCATCAACAATCGACTCAGGCCGTTCGCTTGCCGTTTTGGTGCGTAGCCAGTGCAAGCGCAGTAGCCCCGGCCCAGAGAGGATCCACTCCCAGAAAGGTTGTCGGTGCGGCGCATCGCCAACGAGACCGGGCCAGTGCTCAGCAAGGGGTGGGAGCGGCGGCAGCCGTAGGTTGCCCGCTTCGCTGGCCAGCACGTGCGGCGTTTCGCCTGCCGGTTGCCAGAGAAAGGCAATCCCAAGCCCAGTACCAGGGCCGATCACGGCAAGCGGCCGTTCTCCTGGGGTGGGGCAGGTGCCAGTAGCGGGGCAATCGAGCCGTTCGCACTCGGCAGTTCGGGCGGTCAGTACGCCATAGGCTTGGGCGGCGAAGTCGTTGACCAGCGTTACCGGGCAGCCGAAGGTGGCAGCCAGCGCCGAGCCGTCAATAACCCAGTCGGAGCGGTTGGTCAGCACGATGCGGTTCCCCACCGCTGGGCCGGCTGCAGCAATAACCATTCGGGTAAGCGCCGGTTTGCCTAATGCGGTCAGCGCAGCGGCAAGCGCGGCAGAGAAGGCGGGGTAGGCGTCGTTGCGCAGCACCTGGGTGGCCAGGGGAGCGAGTACCCCCCGCCGGCAATCGATCAATTGCCAGCGGTTGTGGGTGCCGCCGATGTCGGCAACGAGGGCGAGCATGGCAGTCATGGCTGGGCGATCTGGTACCAGAGGGTTCGGGGGTCGGCAGCGGCGGTGACCAGCGCAAGCGCTACCCGAGCCTGGGCAGCGCTCAGTCGCCCCGCTGGCCAGGTGCCGAGCGATGCATCGATCGGATGGGGCAAAACTGGCCCGAGCGGGCAGCGGCTGGCCCGCACCACAGCAACACCTCGGGCGGTGGCGTCCACCACAGGACCCTCCCACCGTCTGGGAAGGCTGCCGTGGCCAGTGCAAAGGAGTACTGCGCCACGGCTTCCTTGGGCAACGGCAGTGGTGAGGGCGGCGGGGTCGTCCAGGGCGGTGCATGGCAAAAGGGCCACGTGGGGCCACGGATCTGGCCACGGAAGCGGGGCACGGGCAGGATCGGCGCTCGTTTGTACGAGCGGCTGTGATAGGTTGTCTCTTCCTGCGGCTACAGCGGCAAAAGCGGCTGTCTCGGTGGTTGCCATCTTGCGTACCCCAAGCGCTGGGTAGAGCGCTCCGGCAAACGCGACATAGACCCCCGGGGGTGTGGTCGGGTCGAGAGCTACCGTGCTGGCTAGGTGCCAGTTAGCGGGTCCGTCGCTTGCAGGGTCGTCAGCTGGCCGCATCGCCCCAGTAAGGACGATAGGCCGGTCAGGAGCAAGGGTGAGCGCTAAGAGCGCTGCGCTCTCTTCCAAGGTGTCAGTGCCGTGGGTGATCACTACCGCCGCGCAGGCTGGATCGGCAATCGCTGCGGCCACCGCGTCGCGCAGCCGACGCCAGTGGTGTGGGGTGGCCTCTTTTGAATCGATTTGGTACGGGGTGATCGACCTTAGGGGCAGCGGGGAATTGAGCCCCCAGCGCGTGCAGAGCAGCTCGGCAGGGAGCGCACCGGCGGTATAGGTGTGGCCTGTGCCACTGCCGGCAATGGTGCCGCCCGTGGCAATCCAGGCGAGGTAGCGTTCGTTTGCGGTCATAGCAGCGCTGCTCGTTGACGCCGCCGGGCGATCAGTGTTCGGTACCAGTGCAGTACCGATTCTGGGTCGTCATACTGCTGTTGCCAAGCAAGCGGCAGGTGGTTGGGGTCAAGTGGTGTCCACGGCGTGCCGCGGGTAAAGCCCCCGTGCGGCAGGTGGGCGTTCCACGGGTAGGGGGTGCGGACGGCGTCGCGGCCAGTTCGCGACAGTTCAGCAAGGATCTGCTCATCGGACCAGCCAGCGGCGCGCCAAGCGGCAATCGACGCTGCGCTAGCGCGGTCGTGGACCTGCACCCAGGAGGTAAGCCTGGCGTTGGGCAGCCCCAGCTCCTGCCCTTGGTAGAGGAGAATGATCCCCGCTTGCAAAAGCAGGGCGGCAGCAAAGGCTTTGGCGGCGCGGCGGCGGGCGACCGGATCGCCGTCGTCGGCCCAGGCAGTGACCACGCGCGGCAGGTCGTGGTTCTCAAGATAGGTGGCAGGCAGCGTCCCGACGGCGCGGGCACTCTGCCACCAGCGGACGCACACTTCCGAAAAACGGCGCGTATCGATCGTTGGGGCGCCGTTTGGGCGGCGGGTGGCAATGTGCCAGAGTTCAAAGTGCAAAAGCGCCGACACCAACCCATTGGGTTCTGCGATCCACGCATCAGCTCGTTCCGCCGGCAGACCGTTTGCTTCGCCCAGCGTCAAGTGGTCGCGGGTAAGACCGCTTTGGGCAAGAAAGTCGGCAAAAAGCACATCCAACCCCGGCTGGGCCAGGAACCGATCCCAGGCGGGGTAGGGCGGGGCTGGCGCGGCGGTAGCTGGCGATGGCTGGGCAGGTGGCCCGGCATCGGGCAGCCCTGGTGCCTTTTTGAGGACGGTGAGGGCGTCAAACCGAAAGCCGTCGACGCCGCGATCGAGCCAGAAGCGGGCGACTTCGGCAAGCGCCGCGCGCACCGCTGGGTTCTCCCAGTTCAGGTCGGGTTGCTCGGGAAGAAAGAGGTGCAGGTAGTACTGCTTAGCCGTCTCGTGCCACGCCCAGGCTGGGCCGCCGAAGATTGCCGCCCAGTCGTTGGGCTGATCGCGCCAGTAGTACCAGTCGTGGCTCGGGCTGGTACGCGGGGCAGCTGCCTCGAACCACGGGTGGTGGCAGCTCGTGTGGTTGATGACCAGATCAAGCACCACCCGTATCCCACGCCGGTGGGCTTCAGTAAGCAGCGCGTCGAAGTCGGCCAGCGTCCCAAATTCAGGGGCAACCGTGAGGTAGTCACGGACATCGTAGCCGAAGTCGGCGTTGGGGGAGGGGTGGATCGGCGTCAGCCACAGGGTGTCGACCCCCAGCCAGGAGAGGGCATCGAGTCGCGCCGTCAGTCCAGGAAGGTCGCCGATGCCGTCGCCGTTGCCGTCAGCAAAGCTGCGCAGCCAGACGGTATAGACCACCGCTTCGCGCCACCAGCGCGTCGGAGAAGCGTGCATGGTTTGTGCGCCCCAGGATTCTGCTACTATAGCTTAACACGATCGGCGCATATGGGAAGCACAGCAATGGTAACGCTTAGAGGAGTCAACCTTGGTTCGTGGTTGGTGCTCGAAAAGTGGATGGTTCCCAGCCTCTTTGTCGGGCTTGAGGCAACCGATGAAACGACCTGGTGCGTCGAACTGGGGCAGGAGGCGGCGCCGCGGCTGCGTGCCCACTGGGCAAGCTGGATCACCCGCGACGATTTCGCGTGGATTGCCGAGCGCGGTTTGACGCTGGTGCGCATCCCCTTTGGCCACTGGGTGATGGGTCCCCCCTACCCCTACCATCCCAAGTATGGGGCAAACCCAACCCCCTTTGTCGAGGGGGGGATTGAGGTGCTCGACCAGGCGATGCGCTGGGCCGAAACCTATGGGCTCAAGGTGCTCCTTGACCTGCACGCCGCTCCTGGGTGCCAGAACGGTTTCGACAACGGTGGGATGCTCAACGTCTGTGAGTGGCATACCAAGGCCGAGTATATCGATTTTTCAGTCGAGCTCCTCGGCCGTCTGGCCGAGCGCTACCGCAGTGAAAAGGCGCTGTGGGGGATCGAGCTTTGAACGAACCGCGCTGGGATGTACCCACCCCGATTCTCATCGACTACTACCGCCGGGCCTGGCGGGCAGTGCGCCGCCACCTGCCGCCTGAGCAGGCGGTGGTGATGTTCCACGACGGTTTTCGCGACTGGCGCGAATATCTGGGCCACTTTCCACCAGCCGATTACCCCAATCTCTGGTTTGATGTTCATCGCTACCAATGTTTCACGCGAGAGGATCTGGACGCGGATATCTTTGAGCATCTGCGTAAGACGGCCATCGATCTGCGTGCCGAGGCCGACGCGATCCGCGCTGAACTGCAGCTTCCTACCATCTGCGGCGAGTGGAGCTTGGGGCTTGATCTTGAGGTGGTGTCGCTTTGGGCTGAAGGGCCCTTTAACCATCCGCTCGAGGCGCTCGATCCCTTCCAACAGGAGGTGGCGATGCGCGCTTATGCCGCAACCCAGCTTCTTACTTTCGAGCGTTATGACGGGTGGTGCTTTTGGAACTACAAAACCGAAACGACCCCGGCGTGGTCGCTGCGCGAAGGGGTAGCGCGGGGGTGGCTGCCGCCGTCGTTTGCCGCCACGGCCTATCCGCCACTTGATTGATCATCTAGGCTCTCCCCTTCAGTGACTACCTGGATCAGGGTGATGGCTAGGCCGTGGCGGGCAGCGTAGCCGCTAAGCTGCGCCATCAGGGGCCCATCGTGGGCGGGGTCGATCTCGACGACCCACCACGGCGCGGGGTTGATTAAAAGCCGCACAAGCGCCATCTGCCGTTGCCGGGCAAGCGGCAGGGTGCGGTTCCAATCCTCCTGGTCGTCAAGACGATCGGCAAAAGGGGCAAGCGCTAGCTCGTTGAGCAGCGCAACGAGCTGTGCGCGCCGTTCGGGCGTGACCGGCTCGAGATCGGGGTAAGTTAACGCCGCAGCTAGAGACCCTTCGGGAAGAAAGGGGCGCGCCGGTAGGATCGCCACCTGCTTGCCCGCCGGCAGCCGGATGTGGCCGCTTCCCCACGGCCAGAGGCCGGCAATCGCCTTAAGAAGCGGCATGACCCCCCCTTCGGGCACGTGCCAGGTGGCCGTTTCGCCTCGGCCACACGAGGCGGAGAAGTCGGTAAGGAGCACTGCCCCTTTTGGGGTGGCGAGCGTCAAGTGGTCGATAACCAGGCGCTCCTCCTCGTTTTCAGTGACGCAGACCTCGTCAAGCGGGCAGTAGTGGTCGCGCTCTTCCAGCGTCTGCAGGTTGGCCCACAAAAGGGCCAGCCGTTCTAGCGATGCCCGGCAGCGGGCGATCTCGCCCTGGTTGTCGATGGCCCAGGAGAGCGCCGCAGTGAGCCGTTCGAACGCTTGCGCCGCTTGCATCAGAAGCCCCAGGGTGATCGCACCGGTCATGAAGGGGCTGGCAAGAACAAGTAGGGGAAAGACCGGCATTAGGGTATTGTAGGCAGTCGAGAAGGTGACCAGACCAAGATACCCCCACGTCTGGCTAGACCAGGCGCGGGCGAGCCGGCCAAAGAGGTCGGCAGCGCGCCGCCTCTCGAAGCGCTCCCCTTGGGCCAGCGCGATCGCTTCCGATTTTTCCCGGACTCGGCCAAGCGCAAAGCGGAAATCGGCTTCGCGGCTCTGCAGCTGGTTGGTGGCGCGGGCCAGCGGCCAGCCAAGGAGCCAGCCCAGGATACTCCCAACGCCTGCATAGGCCAGCGCCAGCCAGACCATCACCCCCGGGGGAAGGTCAGCAAACGAGGTGGTGAGGTGAAAGAGGATGTCTGCAAAAAGAGCGATCGACAGCAGCGAATAGAGCAGCGAGTGAAAGAGCTGGATGGCTACCTCAGTGGCAATGCGGATATCTTCGGCGATCCGGGCATCGGGATTATCGGCATGTTCGGGCAGATGGCGCAGGCGGTGGTAGTGGCCACGCTCAAGCCAATGGGTAAGGAAGGCGTCGGTAAGAAAGGCGCGCCATGAGAGCTGCCAGCGCCGCTTGATCCAGAGGTGGGCCGCGGTGATGGCCAAAAGCGTGGTTAGGATGAGGAGAAAGCGCAGCCCCAGCGGTTCGATCTGTTCAAGTGCCCGCGCTTCCAGTGCATCGAAGAGGGCGCGCAAAAAGCGGTTTACCTCGAGCGCCATCTGCACCTGGCCAACGGTGAGAAGGATCAGCGTAAGGGTCAAGACCCAAGCGGCCACGGCTGTTGGGCCACGGCGGTAATACGCAAAGAGCAGAGCCAGAAAAGGGCGCCACTCCGACCAGCGGGGAGCGCGGCTAGTGGTGGGCGGGACCATCCGAAGCGAACTGCTGTGCAGACGGTGAAGGTGAAGAGGCAGCTACGGGCGACCCTTCGCTTTGCCGCGCCCAGAGCGCAGCATAGCGCCCCTGTTGGGCCAGAAGCGCCTCGTGGGTACCCCGTTCGACGATGTGCCCCCCCTCTAGCACCAGGATCTCGTCGGCATCGCGCACGGTAGAGAGGCGATGGGCGATCATCAGCGTCGTCCGGCCGCTGCGGGCAAGGGCCAGCTCGGCCTGGATCTCCTGCTCGGTTTGGCTATCAAGGGCCGAGGTGGCTTCGTCAAGCACAAGGATGCGCGGGTTTTTCAAGAGGACCCGGGCAATTGCCACCCGCTGCTTTTCTCCGCCGGAGAGCTTCAGGCCCCGCTCGCCGACGATGGTCTGGAGTCCATCGGGAAGCCGGGCAACAAGGTCATCGAGCCGCGCGGCGCGGATCGCTGTCCAAAGCGCTTCGTCGCTTGCTTGGGGACAGCCGTAGCGGATGTTGTATTCGAGCGTATCGTTAAAGAGCACAGTATCTTGGGGAACGATCCCGATGGCCCGGCGTAACTCCTCCTGGGCAAGATCGCGGATGTCGATACCACCCACGGTGATGCGGCCAGCGGTAACGTCATAGAAGCGAAAAAGGAGCCGCACCAGCGTCGATTTGCCGCTACCTGAGCTGCCGACAACAGCCACCGTCTTACCAGCGGGAATGGTGAAGGTGACCGTTTCGAGCACGACGCGCCGCGGGTCGTAGGCAAAACCGACCCTTTCGAAGGCTACCGCAAGCGGCCCGGCAGGGAGCGGCCGGGGGTGCGGGGGGTCGGTTACCTCCGGTGGGATGGCCAGCAGGGCAAAGAGGCGTTCGAGGTCGACAAGGCTTTGGCGGATTTCGCGATAGACGATCCCCAGGAAGTTAAGTGGCAGGTAGAGCTGGAGCATCACGGCGTTGATCAGCACGATGTCGCCGACCGTCATCCGGCGCGCTTCGACCTCTGCAACGGCCAGAAGCAGGAGCATGGTTACCCCGATGGCGATGATTGCGGCCTGCCCAAGGTTGAGCAGCGAGAGCGAGTACTGGTTCTTGATCGCCATCTCTTGCCATTGGGCAAGGTCGCGGTCGTAACGGGCCGCTTCCCACGCTTCGTTGTTGAAGTATTTGACCGTCTCATAGTTGAGCAGGGCATCGATCGCCCGGGTGTGGGTCTGGGCATCGAGCCGGTTGAGGTGGCGGCGCAGCACCGTGCGCCAGTTGGTTACCACGATGGTAAAGGCGATGTAGGCGGCAAGCGTTGCCACTACCACCCCGGCAAAGATGGTGGGATAGCTGGTAAGAAAGAGCGCAAGCACCAGCCCGATCTCGACGAGCGTGGGCAGGATCGAGTAGATGGTAAAGTTAATCAGCGTTCCGATTGCCCGCGTGCCGCGTTCGATGTCGCGACTAAGCGCCCCGGTCTGGCGTTCGAGGTGAAAGCGCAACGACAGGTGGTTGAGGTGGTTGAAGACGGCAAGGGAGAGCTTCCTGCTTACCGACTGGATGACCCGAGCAAAGAGAATTTCGCGCAGTTCGGTAAAGAGCGAGACGCCGGCGCGAGCCAGCCCGTAGGCGAGAACAAGTGCCGCTGGCGCCGCCCAAAGCGGTGCTTGGCCAGCTGGTGCCAAGGCGTCGACCACCCCCTTGATCAGGATGGGGGTGGCCACAAGCGCTACTTTGGCGGCAAGAAGCGCAACGAAACCGATGGCGATCCGACCACGGTAGTGCCAGAGGTGGTGGATGAGTTGGCGTACCGTCGGCCACGGCGCGGTCGGGGTACCTGACGCCGGTGGGAAAGGGTTGTGAGGGTTCATCCGTTGATCGGGGCGTAACGGTCAAGGAGCGCGAGCAGCATCTCCTCCTGGTAGGGTTTGCCCAGGTATTCGGTGGCTCCCAGCTCAAACGCATGTTGGCGGTGCTTCTCAGCAAGCCGCGAGGTGATCATCACCACCGGCAAATTGCGCGTCTGTGGCCGGGCCCGCAGGTGGCGCAGCAGCTCAAAGCCGTCCATCCGCGGCATTTCGATGTCGGAAAGGATGAGCGCGGGGTGATGGGCCTCGAGCACTTCAAGTGCTTCTTGCCCATCTTTGGCCAGGAGCACTTGGTAGCCGTGGCGCTCAAGAAACCGCTGGGTGAGCCGGCGCACGGTCAGCGAATCGTCAACAACGAGGATCGGTGGAGCTTGGCGCTCTGCAGGGGGAGAGGCAGGCTCTGTTTCAGTGGCCGTAGCCTCGGCAGATGGCGCAGCACGGGCCGGTTCGCTCGCCGCCGCGCGAGAGAGAAGAAGTGGCTGGACAATTAGCGCGATTGCTCCGTCAGGTAGGAGCACTGCCCCGAGCATCCCTGGGATGCGGCGCAGAAGCGGCCCGGAGGGTTTGGCCAAAAGCTCCTGCCGCCCGGCGATCCCTTCGACCGCGATTGCCAGCCGCGCCTCATCGCCACTTTGGCAAAAGAGGACCCATTGGCGGCCAGCCGGAGGAGGCTCGGGGGCACCGATCAGGGCGGCAAAAGAGGTGAGCGGGTAGGAAGCACCGAGATGCTCGATGGCTCCCCGCTGGCGGGCCTGCTTGAGTGCTTCGGCCTTGAGTTGCTGGGTATGGACGATCCATTCGGTAGGGATGGCCCAGCGCTCCCCCTGGTGGCTGATAAGTAGGAGCGGGACTAGGGTCAGTTCCGTGGGCAGGCGGACGAAGAAGCGGGTTCCAGCCCCTGGTGTGCTGGTGACTTCAATCCGTCCGCCCAGCGCGGTCACTTCTGCCTGGACCACATCCATCCCGACGCCGCGTCCGGCAATCTGGGAGACAGTTTCGGCGGTGGAGAACCCCGAGCGGAAGATCAGTTGGGCAAGCTCTGCTTGGCTCGGGTTCTGGTCAGGGGCGATCCAGCCGCGCTCGCGGGCTTTAGCCAGAATCCGGGTGTAGTCGAGACCGCGGCCATCGTCAGTAAGCAGCCACTGGCTCTCGCCGCTCACCGCCCGGACGGTGAGCGTGATCGTACCGACGCGCGGTTTGCCCTGGGCTTCCCGCTCGCTCGGGGATTCGATGCCGTGCGCGACGGCGTTGCGCAACAGATGCTCAAGCGCCGGGACGAGCCGCTCCAGGACGGCGCGATCGATCCGCGTCTGTTCTCCGACAAGCACCAACTGGGACTCTTTGCCAAGCGCTGCTGCGGTTTGCTGAACGACCCGTTCCAGACGGTCACGCACCGTGGCCACGGGTACCGAACGCAGCGACGTGAGCTCGGCCTGGAGGTTGCGGGTTTGCTGCTCCTGGCGGTGGAGGCTCACCTCGGCCTGGTCGGTAGCTTGCAAAATGGTTTGCTGCAGCGTGGCGACGTCGGCAATCCCTTCTGCCAGGATGCGGGTGAGCTCTTGCAACCGGGTGTAGCGGTCCATCTCCAGGGGGTCGAATTGGGCGTGCTGGGTTTCGGCCACCTGGATGCGCGCCTGCAGTTGCGCTTCGGCTTGGATCTCGAGTTCGCGCAGGTGCTGGCGCAGCCGAGTGACGTTTTCCGTGAGCTCCATCGCCCCTTGGCGCAGCTGCAAGAGCGCACTTTCGGCCCGAGCCCGCATGATGCCAACTTCGCCCAACTCATTGGCCCAGCGGTCCATAAGCGAGGCGGGCAAACGCAGGGTCATGGTGGCGGCTGCGGTGGCGGTAAGCGGCTCGAAGTCGGCGCTGCTTGCCGGGGCAGTGGGCGCTCTGCTGAGCGTTGGGGTAGCCACTGGCGGGTGCTCGGCAGGCGACGCAGCGGTTTCGTCTATTGCTGTGGCACCTGTCCGCGATTTCCGTTTGGCTTTGGCCTTGGGTTGCGCCGGTGCGGGGGGTGGTGCAATTTCGCCGGGTGTGCCAGCAAGGAGCATCCGGAAGTGGGCGCGGGCAGCGGCGATCTCGTCGGGAAGGGCAGCAATCGCGGCCTCTTTTTGCGTTTTGAGCTGCTCTTCAAGGTGGTGAATCCGTTCGCCCAACGCTAGTGCGCCGGCCATCCGTGCGCTCCCTTTCAAGGTGTGGAGCAGGCGCAGGATCGGTTCGATCTGGGCGTCAGTAACTTTGTCGGCCGTAGGCGAAAGGGTGTCGAGGGCGGCATCGAGCCGGGTAAAGAGCTCTTCTCCCTCGAGCGTGAAGATCGGCTTGAGTTCGGGGTCGAGGTGATCGGATCTCTGCTCCTCTGCTGGCTGTGGTTCCGATGGGGCTAAGGTGGCCACGGGGGTGGCAGCAGCAGGTGGCGCTATTGCTGGGACAGGTTCCGAAAGCTCCTCTGGCACAGCGGGTGGTTCTGGCGTTTGGCCTGGTGCAGGTGCGGTTGGTGTTTCGGTCGGCACAGAGAGAGCTGGCGCTTCGGTGGGCGCAGCGGGGGAAGGTTCTTCGTGGGGCGAAGGTGGGGCAGCTGGGGCTGCTTCTTCGGTAGCGGCATGTGCCGCTTTGCTAGCCGGCACGTGGAGGAGGGCATGGAGCGCTTCGATCAGGTCGCTTCTGAGTGGAGGAATTGCGCCATTTTCAACGGTGATGAGGTCGGTAAAGAGCGCGTCGTGCGCTCTGCTCATCAGGGTGTGGGCAGCACCAGAGAGCGGTTCGTGCCGTTCGGCAAGGTGCTTCAGGGCGTTTTCCACCGCTCGGGCAAGTTCATGCATTTCGGGAATCTGCACCGTGCCGCAGATGCCAGCTAGGGTATGGACGGCGCGGATGGTGGTATCCGGGGGCGGGGTGGTTCCTTCATGCACATAGCGGGCAAAGGTGGCCAGGTGTTCGCGCGCTTCCGCGCGAAAGACTTCAAAGAGCGAGCGCGAAACCTGCCGGTCGCCAAAAACGACCCGGGCAGGAAGGGTTGTTGGTGAGGGTGCGCTCAAAGGAGCGGCCCCCTGGTGATCGATGGTGAGGTCGATTTCAGGAAGCGCCGCTGCTGTCACAGGCCCTGCTTCGTCAAGTAATGGTTCCGCCGGTTCAGGAAGCGCCGCCCCGCCCTGGAGTGGTGGGACGGAAGTCTCTGGTTCTGGTAGGGGGGCGCTTGCCGAGGATGGCTGCTCAGCGGCCGGTTCAACGGGTCCTTCCCGCCACGTTTGGGCAGCAGCAACCACGGCAGGGATCGGTTCGGGCAGGTCACCCTCTGTGGTGGCAATGGTCTGGGCTGCTTCGGCGAAAGCGGTTTGGCACTGGGCCAGGAACGCCAGAGCAGCGGCGTCGGGCACGAAAGCGGGGTCGCGTAGCCACTGGTTGAGGGTCTGTTCCACCTCCCAAGCCGTTTCGCCTAGCTGGGTGAGTCCGACGATGCGGCTGCTCCCTTTGAGGGTATGGACCTGGCGGCGCCAAGCGGTGAGCGCTTCGCGGTTACCCGGGGCAATTTGGAGTTGCTCCTGCGCTTTGCGCATCGCAGCGAGGATCTCGTCGCATTCGGCAAGAAAGATGGCGCGCAGCTCGGCCATCTCGTCGTCAGCTTGGGCGGTTGCCGGCTCCTGGGGCGCGGGGGCTGAAGGGACTTTAGGCGCGTTTTCGTCGGGGGGCGGCGGTGTCGTAACGCCGCCTGCGGCATCTGCTGCCGCTGCGTCGATTTCGCTGGGGGTTTGCCGAAGGGGAGCAGGACTAGCGCCAACCAGGGAAGCAGAGCGAAAGAGTTCGTGCCAAGGAATAGCGGTGAGCGCCAGCTGGTCTGCTTCGGTCGTGGCGGCAGAAGCGGCAGTCAGGCGACTGCCCCAGGTGGTGATCTTAGCCACCAGTGGGTCGGTGGGATCGAAACGGCGTTTGCCCTCGGCAACCTCCTGAAGCCAGCGGCGCACGGTTTCGATTTCGGGCAGTAGGTCGTGGTGGTTGGTCACCACCGCGATCGCTGCGAGCTGGTCGAGCTGCTTTTTTAGGGCGCTTAACGGGAGCGACCCTTCGGGCGCTCGCCAATACTGGTCGAGCATCTGTTCGATTTCGCCGCACACCCCCATGACTTCGGCAGCAAGCGCAGCATCGGCGCTGCCGCTAAGGCTAACGTGTGGGGCGAGGTCGGGCTGGCCAGAGAGCGTTTTGGCCCAGTTTTCGCTCAGCTCGGCCAGGGTGGCGGAACCAAGCTGGCCGTCGCGCTCCAGGGTAAGGAGCGTCGCGGCGGTGATGAATGTGGTGGCCTCATTGGCTGCTTCTGGAAGATGTTGGGCAAAGGTCTCAAGTTGGCTGGCCAGTCGCTCGGCAGCCGGGTCTTGGCGGTCATAAAGGGCACGGGCAACCAGAAGGAGTGCCGCGCTCCGTTCTGGCCAAGGGGTATCGACGCGGTCCCAGCGCTTCTGGGCCTCTTGGGCTGCTGCACGGAGCGCCTGGTCGAGCTCAATCAGCGGTTTGCTGGGCAAGGGTTGGTCAGCGTGGGCGACCCAGTCGCTCAGCCGCCAGTAGCGATGCATGAGCCGCTGTAGGCGCGTCTGCGGCCGCTGCTCAGCAAGCGGCAGCACGAGTTGGCGAAAGAGAATCGTCTGGGCGGCAGCAGGGAGGGGATCGCGCAGCGCCCGTTGAACGGTGGCCAGCAGGGCGCGATCGCGGTGACCAACAGGTATTGCTTTGCGGATGATCGCTTCAAGGAACGCTGTGGCGGCGATCCACAGCGGTTCCTGGGTGGTGCCACCGTCGAGCTGTAGCCGCCCAACGAGCGCTTCGCGCGCCGGAAGTAGGTCGGTGACCTCGCCACTCTGGAACCATTTGGCCAGCGCCTGGGTAAAGCGATGGCGCAACCGCCGTCGGGCAGCGTCAGCCTCCTGGACCGAGAGGGGGATGGGGAGGCCAGCAGCAGGGGGGTAGGGGATCAGAAAGAGGTCAGCGGGGTGGGCATCGTTGTCGTTGGCAAGCTGCGCCAGCCGCTCGTAATGGGGGCGTAAGCGCAACGGCTGCCACTGGCGGGTGTGGATGAGGCCGTACCAGAGGTTTTCCACCGCCACTAGGATTTCGGTTAGCGCGCAGAGCGCGGCATGGGGAGGGGTTGGGGAGGCAAGCAGCGCTTCAACGGCCTGGTCAAGAAGCGACAACACTCGGGGCAGTGGCGCAATATTGGCCACTTCGACGGCGCTTCGTGCAGCAAAAAGGTGCGTTTGCGCTTCGCGCAGCAGAGCGACGTCGACGTGGGTGCTGCTCTCACCAAGGAGATGCCGAGCACGGGCTAGCGACTGTGTCACTTCTGCGGCGATCCACTCCAGCGCTTCCCAGTCGATTGGGTGGAATTGGGCCACCTGGTGCTCCTTACCTCAGACGCGGAAACCGGCCACTGAGCCGCGAAGTTCAGCAGCAAGCTCGGCCAGGCGCTCGATCTGGGCGGCAGTCTCTTCGGTGCCGCTGCGCGTCGACTGGGTTAGGGCAAGCACGTCGCGCATCAGGCGCGAAATCGCCTCGCCGCGCTGAGCTTGGGCTTGGATCTCTTGGGTGACCCGGACGATCCGCTCAGTGGTTTCGCGCGAGGTGCGGGCAATCTCATCAAGCGCTTGCCGCGCCTCTTGTGAGAGCGACGTCCCGTGCACGACCTCCTGGGTGGTCGCTTCCATCGCAGCGATCGTCTCTTGGGTGTCGGTCTGGATGGTGCGCACCAGCGCTGCGATCTGCCGGGTTGCTTCGGCTGAGCGTTCGGCTAGCCGCTGCACCTCTTCGGCAACCACCGAGAAACCGCGACCGGCTTCGCCAGCTGCCGCCGCCTGAATCGCAGCGTTCAAGGCCAATACGTTGGTCTGCTCAGTAATGTCGGAGATCAGTTCGACGATCTCGCCGACCTCCTGCGACGATTCGCCAAGCCGCTTGATCCGTTTGGCGGTCTCCTGGATCTGTTCGCGGATCCGGTCCATACCCGTCACCGACTGGTTGACCGCAACTGTTCCCTGCTGGGCGGCATCAAGCGAACGGCGCGCCGCGCCAGCAGCCTGGGTTGCCCCGTCGGCTGCCCGGTTAAGGGCTTGGGCCACCTCTTGGGTCAGCGCGTCGGCTTCAGTGATCTCCTCAGACTGTTGCTGGGCGGTGGCCAGCAGAGCGCTCGATCGTTCGCGGGTGGCCGCAGAGGCTTCAGCGATCGCTTCAGCCGTTTCGTTGATCCGGCGCACCAGCGTGCCGAGCTCTTCGATGGCAAAGTTTACGGAGTCGGCAATCGCCCCGGTGATGTCCTCGGTCACGGTCGCCCGAACCGTCAGGTCGCCATCGGCAAGGTCGGCCATTTCGTTGAGGAGCCGGAGAATCGCCTCCTGGGTGCGCCGGTTCTCCTCTTCTGCCTTGGCCCGTTCTGCCTGCTCTTTCTCCCTCTGGGCCGCTTGGAGGTTGATGTAGTTTTTCACCAGTTGTAGGAAGATGCCCAATACGGCAACTGCCGCGAGGATCAGGATGAGATTGACAGAGGACTGGCCCGTTTCGAGCTCTTTTTCCACCAGGCCGTAGAGCTGGATGGCCCCTTGCTGGAACGCGGGAATCCTTCTTAAGAGCTCGGTGACCTCGGCCTGAACGGTAACAAACGCTGGTAGGAGCGTGAGCGCCTCCTCAAGCGCTTCGTCCAGCAGCCGGGCCGCTTCGAGCACCTCGTTGATCCGTCCCTGGACAAAGGGTGACTGCGTCGAAGGATCGACGGCAGCAAGCAGATTTTTGAACTGGTCGCGTTGCTCTTTAAGCTGCGTTGAGAGTTCCTCCCATTCGGCCAGGGTGCGGGCGGCAAAGAGGCGGTTGTTGCTCTGGGCGATCCGTTGCGCCATCAGCGCTGTGAGCAGGAGCTGGTGCGCCGTCAACCGCGATTCGATCTGGGGGGTAACCGAAACCGAGAGCGCCGCGATGGCCTGCGCTGCCTGGTCGATCGCAGTCACCGCGCCGCGAAAACGGCCAAGGGCACTGCCAGCTTGAATCAACGTTTGGGCTGCCTGCTCCGTTACGCGCCACTCCTGACTCAACTGGGTCAGTGCGCTGTCGATCTCGGCGCCCCGTTCCCCCCGTCCCGCCGACCAGAGGGCAAAACCGACCGTATCGCGCAGAGCAGCCGTTGCCTGGTTGAGCTCAGCCAAACGCTTTTTTTGTTGATCCACAGAAAGGGTAAGTGCAGCCCCTGCCGATTCGTCACCGGCACTGGCAAGCGAGACTTGGCTTTGTAGCGGCAGTAGCGCTGCTTCGAATTCGCGCAACAGAAGAGCTTGCCGACCAGCGATGTTCAAAGGCTCGGTGGCCAGGCGTAGCCCAATCAAGGTAACGAGCGCTGTTACCACCAGGGCGAGGATCGGGCCACGCAGAAGTGGCCACCAGGTAATCTTTGCTGCTTCGGGAGCGGCGGGCTTTTTTTTCGGGTTGGCGGCGCGGCGAAAGAGCGATTGAAGCATGGTTGTGATCCTTGCCATTAGGAAGTTCTTACCGTTGTTCCTTACCTGGGGCAGTGGGGTAGCCAGCGCGCTGCTAGGCGGGGAGACCATCGCGGTACCAATGGACATCCTGATAACCCGCGTCGATCGCTTTGCGCGCTGCTTTGTAGCCTTTCCAGCACGGGGAGCCGTTGCAGAAGAAGACAAGCGGTTGGGTTTTGTCGCCGGGAAGTCGCGTGAGGTCGAACTGGTCCTGTTTGCCGATCAGGCGGGTGCGGGCAAACTGCTCGTGGTATGGCAGGTTGATCGCCCCCTTGATCGTCTGCTCGGCAAATTCCGCCGGTACGCGCGCATCGATAAATAGCGCGCCCTGATCGAAGAGGGCTTTGGCCTCTTTGGTGGTGACGTAACGGCCACCAGGAATTTCACGGGGGGTATGGTCGTCGAAGTAGCTGCTGGCATCATCACTTTCGCTGCCGCAGGTCTCATCATCTGCTGCAGCGCTCGTGGTGGAACCAGCGCCGGGTTTGTTGGTTTGCGCTGCAAGGGGCGGGACAAGGAGGGCGAGCGCGATCAAGAAGGGGAGCGAGCGCAAGGTTTGGTGGATAAAAAAGGGTTTCATGAAGCGACTCCACTAAAAGGAGACGTCGGGCTAAACGAGCGCACTGCCAATTCCAGAAGACGGTGTCCAGTGACTTCTTGCCAGCGGTGGCCCGATTGATCGAGCCACTCGGAAGAGGCTTCACCATTGGGAGCGGTAGCGGGCTGCAACTCGGTCACTCGGCGCAGGCCGAGCACCTGATGGACGAGCAGCGCAAGGCGTGCGGCAATCGCCGAGCTGATCAGCACAAGGCGAGCCGTGGCATTAAGCGGCGTCGAAGTGGCGTTGAGCAAGACAGCAAGATCGACGACATCGAAGAGCTCTCCGCGGACGTTGCTGAGCCCTCGGTAGGCGGCAGGGGCAAACGGGACGGGGTGTAGCGCAAATTCGTGGATTACCCCGGCCGTTTCAACAACCGGCAACAGCACGCGGTGGGGGCCAGCGTGCACCGCCAGCCAGCGGGCCGCCTCTTCGCTTCTCCCCTGCTGGGCGGCAAGGAGCGCCTCGGCCAACTGGGCCTGAAACTGGCGAATGTTGGTTCGTTTGGCCATCGGCGGATCAGCCGAGCCGTTTCAGTTCGTCAAGAAGGGCTTTCGGGTCAACGGGCTTGACCAGGTAAGCGACTGCCCCCTGGCGCAGACCCCAGATCTTGTCGGTCTCCTGCCCCTTGGTCGTGCACATGATCACCGGAATGGACTTGGTTGCTTCGTGGCGAGAGAGTTCGCGGGTAGCCTGAAAGCCGTTGAGCCCCGGCATCACTACATCCATTACGATGGCGTCGGGCCGGAGGCTCTTGGCCAGTTCGACCCCCTCTTCCCCCGAGGTAGCGAGCAACACCTCGTACCCGGCGCCAGTGAGGGTCTCTTGGAAAGCCATCCGCTCAGTGGGGGAATCGTCGACAACCAGGATCCGTTTGATTGCCATGGTTATGCTCCTTGGTTTGTGTGGCGGGCGACCGTTTCCAGCAGCTCGCTCTTGGTAAAGGGTTTGGTGAGGTATTCGTCGCAGCCAACGAGCGCACCCCGCGCCCGGTCAAAGACCCCATCCTTGGAGGTGAGCATGACCACCGGGATATGGCGGAACCGTTCGTTCTTTTTTAGCAGGGCGCAGGTCTGGTAACCATCGAGCCGCGGCATCATCACATCGATGAAGATAAGGTCAGGTGGGCGTTCGACCACGCGGGCGAGCGCCTCAAAGCCGTCGCTGGCCAGAATCACCTCATGGCCAGCTGCCTTTAGAAAGAGTTCGGCGCTGCGGCGGATCGTATTGCTATCGTCGATGACCAAAACGGTGGCCAACGGACCTCTCCTCAACGGGGTGGGGGCGTGCGCAGTATAATTTGTGTATTATGGTACCGCAAATTGGCCGCTCGCCAACCCCTTTCTGGTATCTCATTACCCCTGATGGGTCAGACGACTCTCTGTGGCGAACGCAGGTGGCGGCGGCGTTAGCGGCCCGTCCCAACTGGGTGCAGTATCGCAACAAAAAAGCTGAGCCGGCGCTAGCCCGACGACAGGCTGAGTGGCTCTGCACCGAAGCTACCGCGTTTGGGGTGACCGTGGTTATTAACGACGATTGGGAACTGGCGGCGGCGCTTGGGGTCGGTGTTCACCTAGGGCGCAACGATGCGCCGGTAGCCTTGGTCCGTGCGCGATTGGGCGAGCAGACGCTGATTGGTGCGAGTTGTTACGCTGACTTTGCACTGGCCAAACGCCAGGTAGCGGAAGGGGCTAGTTACATTGCCTTCGGTGCCGTTTTTCCTTCACCAACTAAGCCCGATGCGGTGCGCGCGCCCCTTGCTCTTTTTGGTGAAGCGGCCGCGCTTGGCTTACCGCGGGTAGCGATCGGTGGCATTACGCTTGAGCGCGTTCCGGAACTGATCGCCGCTGGGGCCGATGGGGTGGCGGTGATCCATGATCTTTTTGGTCTGCTCGACCCCGAGGCTGTTGCTGCCCGGGCCGCGGCGTGGCGAGCGATGTTTGATCGATTAACGCAAGGAGTGGCTGATGACCGAGAATGAAGCCTGGTTTGCCCGGGCACAGCAGCGTATCCCTGGGGGGGTCAACTCGCCGGTGCGCGCCTTTCGCGCCGTGGGTGGAACGCCGCGCTTTATCCGTCGCGCCGAAGGGGCGTACCTCTGGGACGAGAGTGGCCAGCGCTATGTCGATTACGTCGGGTCGTGGGGACCTGCGGTGGCTGGTCACGCCCACCCGAAGATCGTCGCCGCGGTACGCGAAGCGGCTGCCGATGGCCTCTCTTTTGGCGCGCCCACGGTGCATGAGGTACTTTTTGCCGAGCGGTTATGTGCGCTGATGCCGTCGCTGGAGATGGTGCGGCTAACCAGTTCTGGCACCGAAGCAACGATGAGTGCGATCCGCTTGGCGCGCGGGGCGACGGGGCGGTCGCTGCTGATTAAGTTTGAAGGGTGTTACCATGGCCATGCCGACGCCCTCCTTGTCAAAGCAGGGTCAGGGGCGCTGACCTTCGGTAACCCCAGCTCGGCAGGAGTGCCGCAAGCCGTTGCCAGCCAGACGCTTGTGCTGCCGTACAACGACATCGCCGCCGTCGAGGCAGCCTTTGCCGAGCATGGTGAGCGGGTCGCCGCAGTAATCGTCGAACCTGTGGCCGGGAACATGAACCTGGTGCGGCCACGTCCCGGATTTCTCGAAACGCTGCGTCGCCTTTGCGACCGCTATGGCAGTGTGTTGATATTTGACGAAGTAATGACCGGCTTTCGCGTCGGGTTACAAGGGGTGCAGGGCATGACTGGCGTCACTCCGGACCTCACCACGCTGGGGAAGGTGGTGGGTGGCGGCATGCCGCTTGCCGTTTTCGGCGGCAAGCGCGCCTTGATGGAACAGCTTGCGCCGCTGGGGCCCGTCTACCAGGCCGGGACGCTCTCCGGGTCACCAGTGGCGGTTGCCGCTGGCCTGGCTGCGCTTGAGATCGTCTCTGAACCGGGGTTTTACGAGGCGCTGGCTGAGCGGACCCGCGCACTGGTCACCGGGCTCGTTGCTGCGGCCAAAGAGGCGGGGGTTCCCTTTGCCGCCGATAGTCTGGGGGGGATGTTTGGTATCTACTTTGCCGCTGCGGTACCAACCACCTTTGCCGAGGTGATGGCGTGCGACCAGTCGCGCTTTCGCCGCTTCTTTCACGCAATGCTCGCCCGCGGCCACTACTTTGCCCCGTCGGCCTTCGAGGCGGGGTTTGTTTCTGCGGCGCACGGCAAAGCGGATGTTGCGGCAACGGTTGCCGCGGCGGCAGAGGTTTTCGCCGAACTGGCGGCGAGCTGAGCACGCAGCTTCTGAAAGACCGGCTCGGTGGCTGGAAATACGCCACGCCACAGCGCGAAACTTTCGGCTGCCTGCTCGACAAGCATCCCCAACCCGTCGATTATCTGGGCAGCACCCAGGCGGCGGGCAAGCGCGAGAAAGGGGGTAGGGGTGGCGGCGTACATCAGGTCGTAGGCCACTGCTTCCGGGGCCAGAATTGCGGTGGTCAGCGGCGGTGCCTCGTCCCCCAGGCTCATGCTTGTGGCGTTGAGAACGAGGTGAAACGGCGGGTAGAGGCGAGCAGTTGTCCCCCAGGGGAGTGTGGCTAACGTCGTGTGCACGGCGTGCGCATGTGGCTGAAAATGGGCAAGGAGCGCTTCGGCGCGCGCAGCGGTGCGGTTGCTGATCACCAAAAGTTCCGGTCCTTCGGCAAGAAGCGGACCCAAGATGCCTCGGGTTGCCCCGCCCGCACCAAAGATCAGGATGCGCTGGCCAGCAAGCGGTACCTGCCAGCGTCTCCTAAGATCGCGCACCAGCCCCACACCGTCGGTGTTGTCGGCCAAGAGTCCGTGAGCAGCGACGGCAAGCGTATTGGCTGCGCCGGCGAGCTTTGCCCGGTCGGTGGCTTCGTCAGCAAGCCGCAACGCCGCCTCCTTGTGCGGTAGGGTGACGTTCGCGCCGCGCCCTCCAGCAGCAAAGAAGGCAGCAACCGTTTCGCCAAAGGTGGCCGGCGGTGCTTCGATCGCTTCGTAGGTTAGCGCTTGCCCAGTGGCACGGGCAAATTCGCTGTGGATAAACGGGGACTTGCTATGGTGGATCGGGTAACCGAAGACAGCGTAGCGGTCGGCCATCGGCAGCTCCATCATTGGGTGGTCAGGCGCTGATTGCGGGTAAAGGTCCAGCGGCGGGTGATCACCAGGATGTCGGTCTCTTGAGCGATCTCTGGGGGAAAGCGCGCGTAGGGGGCTGCAAGATGGACGGTTTTGAGCGCCGCCTGGTCAAGGATCGCATGCCCTGAGGATTGCACGATCTTAGCAGCGACCAGTTTGCCGTCGCGGTCGATAGCGACCTGCAGGATCAGACTTCCGTAGAGTTTGCCCCGCGCAGCCGAGGGATAATTAAGGGTCCCAACCCGCTCGACCTTTTCGCGCCACGCTTCTAGGTAGAGGGCGTAGGGGTGTTCGGCGACGGTTACCCCGACATGACGGGTCCGCGGCCGTTCGGCGATGGCCCGATTCTCCACAGCCACCTGCGCGCGCAGCTGGGCAACGGTGGTGGCGGCGTCTAACAGATCGACGCCGCGCACGCCATCAGAGGAGGGGGGCAACGTAGGGTTTGGTTTTTTCTCTTCCGCTGCGGGGGGGGTGCGCTTCATCCCTTTTGCTGCAGCAAGAGTTGGCGTGGTTGTGCTGCTGCCTGGTCGGTTGTGGGGGGGCGAGGGGGTGGGTTTGGTCTGGGGCGCAGCAGAACTCTGTGCCGGGGCGGGCAGGCTTACCGCTTCGGTGGGCACGGTTTCAAGAGGTTCGGATGTCGGGGGGGTGGTGGCCGTGGGGACGACCGGTTCGCTTGCTTCGCCCCCTCCGTCCAGGGGAGCTTGGGCTACCAAGCGGGCCGATGAGAGCGGCGGCTGGCTGCGGGCGTTTACGAGGATCACCTGTAGGGAATCTTCATGACGCACCATTGGGCCGGGGGCAGGGGCGAACGCTACCAGAAGCGCCAACCCTGCGTGGAGGGCCAGTGAGAAGAGCAACGCGCGGGCTAAGGGGCCATGCTGGGTCATGGGGTGGATACGAAACGGGCGGTAAAGGTCAGATCGACGAGGTCGACCGCTTCGATCGCCACCGTCACCTCCGTACCCGGGGCAAGCGGCGGCAGCGACGGGACTTTGACGGCTAGTGGCGCGCAGGCAAGCCGAACCCAGCTCTCCTTCTGGACGATGGCGGTGGTCTGCTCGATGCGGTTTTGGCGCAACCAGCGCAGCGACCAGTAGCGCTCCATGTGGCGCTGCCACTCCTGGTATTGGGCGTAGCGGGTTTCAAAGGGAGGGATCACTTCGCTTAAGGCAGCGGTGTCAACCGGTTCACCATGGCCCAGCGCGGCAAGTAGCTGGCGTTGATTGACGAGATCGACGTAGCGGCGCAGTGGTGAAGTAGCCCAAAGGTAACACGTGACGCCCAGCCCTTCATGGGGTTCGCAACGCACGGTCATGCGCACCTTTTCACCCGGCGGCTGGCCGCGGTAGATGCCGGGGATGTGCTGCTCATCGAGCCACTGGCCCCAGTGGCTGTTGGCGGCAATCGCCCATTCGCTCACAAGTTTGTCAAGCGGAGCGCCGCGTGGACGGGGCACGAGGGTGACAAAACCTGGACCATCCTCGGTGGTGATCGCCCAGTCGACGTAGAAGAGGAAGTCGACGATCCCCCCCTGCACCGACGGCTTTCCCCGCCCAGCCTCAAGCACCGCAGCAATCTCCCATAGCGCCAGGAGTTCATGGCGCCACGGCAGCGTTTCGGCAAGCCCCTCGTGCAGCGTCGTTTCATTGAAATGGGGCTCAAGGGCGTTAAGGCGCAGGTTTTCGGCGATGAAGACCTGCTCAAGCCGCGTCTCGGTTCCTTCGCAGACCAGCGCCGGTGAGAAGTCGAAGTAGAGCGACAGCGCCGGACACCAGCGCTGTTGCGCAAGTGTATGCGGGGCAATGGCGCTTTCAGGTAGCATGGTGATCTTGCGCCCTGGCATGTAGATGGTCGAGAGGCGCTCGCTGGCCCAGTGGTCAAGAGGCGTTCCAGCAGGGATCGAAAGGGCAGGCGCAGCGATATGTACGCCGATGCGCCAGCCCCCATCGGCGCGGTGCCGCACCGAGAAAGCATCGTCGATCTCGGTGGTGGTATGGTCATCGATCGAGAAGGCGGGGGCGTCGGCTTGCGGGAGGTTGCGCCAAGATTCGGCCCGTTCGGGTGCCCAGTGCGGGGTTGGCTCCTCAGCAGGGAGGATCTCGTGGGCAAAACGACCAAAATGGTAGTCATAGGTGGAAGGAACCGCCCCGAGTTTGAGCAAAAGCCGCGTTGGCGTCGTCTGCAGCGTTTCGGCCGCTGCCTCGAGTGCCTGGGTCTCGATCCGGTTGCGGTCGGGGGCGTAGAGAAGCTGCGGCAAGATCGGCGCCCATTCGGCAGGCAGCGTCCCGGCAACGAGCTGGGTGCGCCACGCATCGATCTGCTCTTGACGGCGGCGCTTCTTCTCCAGTCCAGCCAGCGCCGCCTGCAGGATCTCAGGAGGTGCCTTGCGGAACTGCCCTTTGCCCTTGCGGTGAAAGTAGAGGGGGGCGCTATGAAGCCGCAGCAGCATCGCTGCCCGCCCCACCGCATCGACCCTTGCACCAAAATACTCCTCTGCTAGCGCTTCGAACGAAAAGGGCTCTTGCGGCGCAGCCTCCCAGAGAAAATCGAGGTCGATCGTTTCAGCGAGCGCCTCGGCCTCAGTGAGCAGCGCTTCCGGCTCAGGTTCCGAAAAGGTCAGCAGGACGCTATTTTGCTTGACCTTGAGCCGTCGCCCGGTCGTGAGCTCCACCTGACAGGTGGCGTCGTGGGAGGCCATCAGCGTACCCGTTTTGAACGAACCTGAATCTTCGAAGAGCAGGTACATGACGGCAAACAGTTCCTGAGAAAAAGGGGAAGTTTACCTGAGCACACCGCTCTTGCGGCACCAGGTGAGGAGCGCCGGTAGCGTCGGGGGCAACTCTTCGGCGTAGCCTTGGGCAAAGTCGCGCCAAGCCGATAGCCAAGGTTCAGCAACGGCAGTGAGAACGGGCAGACCGCGCTCGATTGCCAAAGCGATTTCGTCGCGAAACCCTCTGCCTTGGGCTTCGAGTTCGCCAAACTTACTCACCAGGACCAGGTCGGGTTGGGGGTCGGCGTCGAGCGTGCAGCGGATTTGGGCCGAGGCTTCGGCAATTGCGGCAGGATTGAGCCGACAGGCGATCGCGTGGCGGCCAAGCGCTTGCGACAGCGGCAACCGGGCGCCGTTGGGTAGGAGTATGAGCTCCATTGCACAGGGGTCGTCTGAAATTGGCAGCCAGCGCTGCAGGGCGCCGGCGACACGCACCCCCTCCTTCTGCAGATGGGTGAGCAGGGCAAAGAGGAGGTCATCGGCGTAAAACCCCTTGGGATAACAGAGCGCAGCCAGCTTCATCATGGCCCTCAAGTTCTTCGGATTTGTGCCGATAATATCGCCAAAGGAGGTGATTGTGGCAATCAGAGCGTTAGGAGCTAAACGGTTCGCCCGATCTGCGCACACCAGGCTGCTTGCCGTGGTGCTGGTTGCCGTGGCGGGTGCAGCGCACGCCGAGTGGGTGACAGTGGCCAAGGATCGCGAGCGCGAGGTGCAGCTTGACCTGCAAACGGTAATTTCCGCCGAGGCTGGGGTGAAGGTGGCCTGGGGGCGGGTGCTCCTTGCCCCGGACGAGGCGGCGCGCCTTGGCTTTGCCGCGGTGCGGGCGCTCAACCGCTTCGACTGCCAGAAGCGCACCTTTACCACGGTAAAACGGGTCTATCTCGATAGCGACGGCGTCCCATTACGCGACGAGGCGATTGCCCAACCCGAACCGGCGCCTGTGGTCAAGGGCAGCGTCGATGAGCGATTGTGGCGCGCCGTCTGTCAACCCACCTCGTCGCAGGCGCTTCAGCAGCTGGCACAGGAGGCGCTTGCCTCCACCCGCAGCGCGATGGAACCGGGGGGCAACGGCAAGGCAGCGGCGCCATCTTCCCCTCCTCCTTCAGCAGCCTCGTCGGGTAAACTGCCGCTCGGCGTCGATCTGGCCGATCCCAACCAGTTGCCTCCTGAACTCGCCCAACAGCCAGTACCCAACCTGTTACCGGTGAAACCCACGGTGGTCGGCAAACCGCCCACCCCCGCCCCGACCAACCCCGCTTCGGCCAGCGAGCGGGCAACGCCACCGCCAACCGCGCCGCAGCCGGCGCCAGCGCCCCGTCAAGAAGCGGCAGCTCGGCCAAAAACCGCTACCGCGACCACACCGGCTCCGACGCCGCTACCCCCTTCCGCGGCCAAACGCCCAGCGCCACCGGTATCCGGCGCCAAAACCGAAACAGCGGAAGCAAAAGCCTCAACCGAAGCGCCGTCGGTAGCCAAGAAACCGCCGCGCCAGCAGCCGCCGCGTCAGCTGGCTGCTGCGACGCGGACACCTGCTGCGACCCAGAAACCGCCAGTAGCGACGTGGCAGTTCACGGGGGCCAACGGACCGGAAAACTGGCATCGCCTTGACCCCACCTGGAAGCTATGCCGCAGCGGCAAGCGTCAATCGCCGATCACCGTGACCGATCCCGTGCCGGCGGCGCTGACTCCACCTCTGTGGCTGACCGAACCCCACCCGGTGCGGGTCGACCGCACGCCGCAGGGGGTCATTGTGCTTGAACCGCAGGTGGTGCAGCGGTTGTGGTGGCGCGAGCGCCTCTGGGAACTGGAGCGGGCCACGTGGCACCACCCGGTGCTCCATCCGGGGCGAGCCGGAAACTATCTCGGCAGTTGGGTCGTGCAGTGGTCAAGCGGAGGTGAGCGCCTCTTTATTGAGCTGCCGGTGGCTGCTTCCCCACGCACCGCCCCGGAACTGCTGCGCCTGGCCGACTACCTGATTACCGGCAGAACCGGAGCGCTGCGCTGGGATTGGCGCGCGCTCCTTCCTGGGGAGGAGCGCTTCTGGGTCTATGAGGGGTCGGAACCGTGGCCGCCGTGTCGGGAGGGGGTAACGTGGCTTCTCTACGCCGAAGGGGGGGAAGCAGACCCGGCAGCAGTAGCGCCTCTGGTACAGGGTTCGCAGACGGTTCGCCCAGTGCAGCCGGGCAACGGTCGGTTGGTTTTTGCTGGCGAACGTTAGAAAGCCAAATACCGCCTTCCCCCAGAGAGCGCTCGTTTAGCGCGTCTTCCTTCGCTGCTACCGCTGCGGCATGGCTGCCACTTCCGCTGGCAGCGGCAAGAACAACGGCTGCGTGCCGGCAAGAAGCGGGCGTGCCGCTTCGGTAAGGGCGTATCCCCCATCGGTATTTACCGTCAACGCCCCCATCAGAAGCAGCGCCTGCAGCAGCCACTGCCAGCGCGCTTCGCTCACCTGGGCCCCAACGCCGAAGGTAGGAAGGCGATGGTGGGCGGTGCGAACCAGCCGCTCGCTGGTCTTACCGCAGAGCAGGTCGATGAGGTAGTCGCTACCATACCGCTGACCTGTTCGATAAACGGCAGAAAGCGCCATCTGGGCCGCGCGGCGGGCATCCCAGAGCTGGGGCGGTTCCAAGCATTGGTCGCAGCGGCCGCAAGGCCCGATCGTCTCGCCGAAATAGGACAGAAGCGGAACGCGCCGGCAGCCAGGGGTGAGGATGACGCGAACAAGCGCCTCCAGCCGCTCCAGCGCTGCTTGGCGCTGCGCTTCGTCCAACTGCTGGTTCTGCGCGATCGCCTGTCGCCAGCGCGCCGCCTCTTCGCCGCGCCACAAAAGCATCCCGTAGGCCGGCTGACCATCACGTCCCGCCCGACCCGTCTCTTGATAGTATCCTTCAAGGGACCGAGGCAGGTCCAGATGGATGACAAAGCGCACATTGGACTTGTCGATTCCCATTCCGAAGGCAATGGTAGCGACCATGATCTGGTTGGGTCGGGTCAGGAAGTGGGACTGCCGCTCGCGTCGGGTAGTCGAATCGAGCCCCGCATGGTAGGCAAGGGCCGGAACCCCACGGGCGGTGAGCCAAGCCGCCACCCGCTCCGTTTTGGCGCGGCTTGCACAATAGACAATCCCGCTTCCTGAAAAGGGGCGACGGGCGAGCAGTTCGCAGAGCTGCCGTTTGCCATCGCCGCGCCGAAGGGTCATCGCATAAAAGAGGTTTTGCCGGTCGAAACTGGTGACGAACCAGCGCGCTTGATGAAGGTTAAGGCGTGCGGCGATCTCCTCTCGGGCCGCCAGATCGGCGGTGGCAGTAAGGGCAATGCGCGGTACCTGCGGGTAGCGGGCCGGCAGAAGCGCTAACTGCAGGTACTCAGGGCGAAAGTCGTGGCCCCACTGCCAGACGCAGTGGGCCTCGTCAATGGCAAAGAGGGCGAGCTGGCCGTTGGCGGCAAGGGCATCCAAAAGGGCCTGAAAGCGCGGCGTTGGTAGGCGTTCCGGGGCGACGTAAAGGAGTTTCAGCCGTCCGGTGAATGCGGCATCAAGCACTGCATCTTGCTGCGCGAGTTCCAGCCCAGAATGGAGTGCTGCTGCCGGAATACCGCGGGCAGTAAGCGCCTGAACCTGATCGTCCATGAGCGCAATGAGCGGCGAGAAGACGACCGTTACCCCCGGACGCAACAGTGCTGGCAACTGGTAGCAAAGCGATTTGCCGCCGCCAGTGGGCATCAATACCAACGCATCGCCCCCGGCGGCGACATGACAGACGATCGCCTCCTGGCCAGGGCGAAAGCGCGAAAAACCGAAATGGCGGACGAGCGCTTCCCGCGCCGCCGCGACCAGCGCTGCTGGCGGGGCGCTCGCCTCCTGGCCAAGGGCCATCACGGTGTCGATGACGCAGGAAGATAGAGCTCCCCACCCAGCGCCTGGAAGGTTTCGGCCTGCTTGGCCAATCCCACTGCCAAAGCCTCCTCTGCGCTCACACCTGCCTCGGCGGCAAACTGGCGCACCTCCTGAGTGATCTTCATGCTGCAGAAATGTGGCCCACACATCGAACAGAAGTGAGCCACCTTGGCCGACTCCTTAGGCAGCGTCTCGTCGTGAAATTCGCGCGCTTTGTCGGGATCAAAACCAAGGTTAAACTGGTCGACCCAGCGGAATTCAAACCGTGCCTTGGAAAGGGCATTGTCGCGAATTTGCGCCCCCGGGTGGCCTTTGGCCAGATCGGCAGCGTGGGCGGCGATCTTATAAGCGATGATCCCCTCTTTGACATCGGTTTTGTTGGGCAGCCCCAGGTGCTCCTTGGGCGTGACGTAACAAAGCATCGCTGTCCCATACCAGCCGATCTGTGCAGCGCCGATCGCGCTGGCCAGGTGGTCGTATCCTGGAGCGATGTCGGTCACAAGCGGGCCAAGGGTGTAGAAAGGGGCCTCGTGGCACCACGCTAGCTCCTTATCCACGTTCTCCTTGATCAACTGCATCGGCACATGTCCCGGACCTTCGATCATCACCTGCACGTCGTGGCGCCAGGCAATCTGCGTCAGTTCGCCCAAAGTGGCCAGTTCAGCCATCTGCGCTTCATCGTTGGCGTCATAAAGGGACCCTGGGCGCAAGCCGTCGCCAAGACTGAAGGCCACGTCGTAGGCCTTCATGATCTCGCAGATCTCTTCAAAGTGGGTATAGAGAAAGTTCTCCTGGTGGTGGGCCAGGCACCACTTGGCCATGATCGAACCGCCGCGACTGACGATGCCTGTGAGGCGGTTGGCAGTAAGCGGAATGTAGCGCAACAGCACGCCAGCATGGATCGTGAAGTAGTCCACTCCTTGCTCGGCCTGCTCGATCAAGGTGTCGCGGAAAATTTCCCAGGTTAGCTCTTCGGCCCGGCCATCGACCTTCTCTAGCGCCTGGTAGATCGGCACTGTTCCGATCGGCACGGGGCTGTTGCGCACAATCCACTCGCGCGTCTCGTGGATGTGGCGGCCGGTTGAGAGATCCATCACGGTATCAGCGCCCCAACGGATTGCCCAGGTCATCTTGTCGACCTCGGTCTGGATGTCGGAAGCAAGCGCTGAGCTGCCGATGTTGGCATTGACCTTGACCAAGAAGTTGCGGCCGATGATCATCGGCTCTAACTCAGGGTGGTTGATATTAGCTGGGATGATCGCCCGGCCAGCAGCGACCTCCTGCCGAACAAATTCCGGGGTGATCTCCTCTGGAATGTGCGCACCAAAGCGCGCGCCTGGGTGCTGCTTGAGCAGCTGCTCGGCCAACTTCTGACCCGCTGGCCCGGCAGCGCGCAGCGACGCCAAGTAGGCCTGGCGGTTAAGGTTTTCGCGAATGGCCACGAACTCCATCTCTGGGGTGATGATGCCGCGGCGCGCATAGTGCATCTGGGTGACATTGGCCCCAGGTTTGGCGCGACGCGGGCGGCGGGTAAGCCCAGGGAAGCGCAGGGCGGCGGTGGTTGGGTCGGCAAGCCGCTCTTGGCCAAAGCGGCTAGAAGGGCCGGGAAGCTCCTCGGTGTCGCCGCGCTCCAGAATCCACGGCGCGCGCAACGGAGAAAGCCCCGTCCGGATATCGATTGTCACCGCCGGGTCGGTGTAGGGGCCGGAGGTGTCATAGACAAAGATCGGCGGGTTGGGCTCAAACCCACCGTCGGGTAGCCGAGTTGGCGACTGCTCGATTTCGCGCATCGGCACGCGGAGGTCGGGGCGTGACCCGGTGACGTAGATCTTGCGGCTGTTGGGGAAGGGTTGGGCCGCGGCTTGATCATATCTGGCGAACCGGGCGTCAAAGGGTGCATTCATCGCACTACTCCGTTGGGGGGAAAGCTACGTTAACGCAACAAAGGCCAATTTTCAAGAGGGCGAAGGTTCCTGAGCGTTACTAGAAGCGGGAGATGCCAAAGGGTCATGATCTTTCTATCCTTTTGATTCATTGGCAAAGGGGGGATTCCATTCCGCAGTAATGGTACGAGACCCGTTGCACCCGACAAAGTAACTCATAGCCAATCGTTCCTGCCTGAGCCGCAACCGCATCGACCGAAACGGCAGCGCCCCACAGTTCAACTGAACTGCCAACCCCGACGGTCTCAGGAAGGTCAGTAAGATCGATGGTTAGCATATCCATAGAGACACGACCGATTGTGCGGGTGATTCTCCCCTCTACGGCAACTGGGGTGCCGGTGGGCGCCGTGCGGGGGTAACCGTCGGCGTAGCCAATTGCAACCACCCCGACGCGGGTACGCTGCTCGGCCACGAAAGCACCGCCATAGCCCACCTGTTCGCCAGCGTCGATCCAGCGGGTGGCCATGATCGGGGCGGTCAGCGTCATCACGGGGCGCAGCGGAGCCGGCAGCGAACGGTCGGCAAAGGGGGAGGCGCCGTAAAGCGCGATCCCAGGGCGCGCCCAGTGGCTGGCTGCAGCCGGTATGGCCAAGAGCGCTGCGGAGTTGGCGATGCTACAAATCGGCGGTTGAAAGGGGTCTGGAAGAGCAGCAAGTGTCTGGGCGAAACGGTTGAGCGCCAGCGCGTTGGCATCATGCTTGGGTTCGTCGGCACAAGCTAGATGAGTGATCCAGACCACCCGATTGCGGTCCACCCCAAGCTTTGACAGCGATTCAGCCACGGAACGCGCTTGGCACGGAGAGAAGCCAAGCCGGTGCATTCCGGTGTCGATCTTGACCCACAGCTGCTCGGGTAGTGGTTTGCCGCACCGGGCAAACCCCATCAGCGCGCCAAGATGGTCAGCGTGGTGGATCACTGGCCACAGACGGTGGTGGGCAAACGCCGACCACTCCTCACGGTTTAAGGCGCCTTCGAGCACGACGATCGGGGCGCGCACCCCTGCCTGACGCAGTGCTGCCCCCTCTTCGGCAAATGCCACCGCAAAACCATCGACTACTGGCGCAAGCGCCAGGGCGCAGGGGATCAGACCATGGCCGTAGGCGTTAGCTTTGACCACCGCAAGCACCTTGCCGGGACGCCCTTGTGCTTGCAGTGCCTGGTAATTGGCCAGCAAAGCGGCCAGATCGATCGTTGCTACCGATAAGCGCATCAGATAAACTCAGCGGGGCACGTGGTGGGTAGCGCTTGCGGGTGAAGGGTGTCGGGCAGGCGGTCGTGGGTGCCGCTCATGCGGGCCAAAGAGACTGGCAACGACCATCACCACCGCAGCCACTCCCATAGCGATCAGATGGGGCGGCAGCGCAAGCGGCGGGAAGAAGAGTTCGCCAAAGAGCCATACCCCCAGACCGGTGACCACCGCCATCGTAGCCCCAAAGGAGGTGGCGCGCCGCCAGAAGAGGCCAAAGGCAAGCGGCACAAAAGCCCCGGCCAGGGTTACGCGATAGGCATTTTCGACCATCTGATGGATGGTGGCGTTGCTCAATAGCGCATAGGTGAGCACAATCAACGTAAACCCAGACACTGCCCAGCGGGTGGCCGCCAGAAGCTGACGGTCGCTCATTCCAGGCCATTGCCCCTTGACAACGTTTTCGGTAAAGGTAACCGCCGGGGCAAGTAGCGTGCCACTGGCAGTGCTCATGATTACCGAAAGAAGCGCCCCAAAAAAGAGGATCTGCAGCCAAAGGGGCATTTGGCTGGTCACAAGGGTAGGGAGAATCAACTGCGGGTCCGATTCTAGAAGCTGCGCGGTTGTCTCAGGGTCGATCATCGTCGCGGCGTAGGCGATAAAGAGCGGCACAGCGGCAAAGAGAAGGTAGCTCAGCCCTCCCAACGCCGTCCCCCAGACGGCGACGAACTCGTTTTTCGAGCTATTAACCCGCTGGAAGACGTCCTGTTGCGGGATTGATCCAAGCGCCATCGTCACTAGTCCACCGATCCAGGTAAGTAGCGCCCTGCCATCGCTAAGCGGCGGGAGCCATTCAAGCTTGCCAGCAGCTGCCGCGTGGGCAACGACAGTACTGACCCCGCCGGCTTGCGCCCCAGCATATCCAGCGACGATCAAAAGTCCAATCACGATTAGAATCATCTGCACGAAAGTGGTCCAGGCCACCGACCACATCCCGCCAAAGACGGTATAGGTCAATACCACCGCTGCCCCCAGGATGATGCCACTTTGCTGCGTGATCAGGCCGTCGGATAAGACGTAGAAGACCACGCCAAGTGCCGTAAACTGCGCTGCCACCCAGCCAAGGTAGGAGATGACGATGCAAAGCGACAGCACCATCTCGATGCGAGCGTCAAACCGCTGGCGGAAGAAGTCCCCAAGCGTCAGAAGGTTCATCCGGTAGAGGGGTTTAGCAAAGATCAAACCGAAAAGGATGAGGCAAAGCGACGCCCCAAAGGGATCGGAGGCCAGCCCAACCATCCCTTCACGCAAGAAGGTGGCGCTGATTCCCAGGACCGTTTCGGCGCCGAACCAGGTAGCAAAGACCATGGCGAGCACGACGATGAAAGGCAGGTTGCGCCCAGCCACAATGTAGTCGCGCGCATTATGAACGCGCTTGGCCGCCCAGAGACCAATTCCTATCGAAACCAGGAGATAGAACAGAACAAAGGCAAGCACCATGGAAGGCCTCCGGTCAGAAGTGGCGCAGGGCAAAGAAGGGGAAAACCATCTGGCGCAGAGGAGGGCGGCTTGCGCCGGCGAAGGTTTGGTTCGCCTGGCAGTCAAGGGTGTGTTGGGAAGGGGCGACAGACATCGGGGACAAACCTCCTACCAGAACAAGTTGAACAAGGACTCATCGAAGCGGTCAAGGCAGGTGATCGACTCTGCGATTGTACCCCGTTCGTCTGGCGCTTGCCATTTGCCCCGGCCCACGCTATGATGAAATAGCAGAATCTATGGATGTCACCGCCGTTGCCCCGCCTTTGACCGATCCGATCTCCTTGACTGCAAAAGGGGAAGGGCAGTTCCGCGCCACGCCTAGAGGTGCGCCGAGCAGGGAAGGAGCGGATCGCGAAACGGCGCAGAAGGTGGCCCGACTCAAAGAGATCGACCAGAAGGTGCGTGCCCACGAAGCGGCCCATATGGCGGCTGCGGCTGGACTGGTGGTGCAGGGCGCGCGCTTTCAGACGGTGCGTGGTCCAGATGGCAAGAGCTACGCAGTTGGTGGCGACGTGCGCATCGATACCTCGCCCGGGCGAACGCCGGAAGAGACGCTTCGCAAGGCCGAACAGATCCGGGCAGCCGCGCTTGCTCCCGCCGACCCCTCGCCGCAGGACATCAAAGTGGCTGCACAGGCGGCGCAGATGGCGATGGCTGCTCGGCTGGAGCTGGCCCGGCAGGGTGAGCGTGCAAACAGCGCTTCTCAGCCTGGCGAAGAGTCGGCTCTCCCGCGCTCCTGGCGTGCCAAGCAGGCGCTGGCAGCCTATCAAGAGGCAGCGTCATCTGCTGCGCCGCGCTTCTTCAGCATTCTCGGATCGGCGTGACGCGGTCAAATCGCGCGGCCGTGTGCTCTTCTGTGCCCAAACGGCCAAGAGCGCAGCGATCAGAAAAGCCGTGTAGGCCAGGAAAGACCAGTTGGCAAGTGTCAGTCCCAGGATAACCAAGCCTGGATCGGCGCAAAAGCCACTCGGCAAAAAGAGCAGAGGGGCCCAACTGGCCAGCCATTCGACGAATTGTTCAATAGGGCCAAGCGTTGCCCCAGTGCAGGCGAGGTCGGCCGGTTGCCACTGCAGCAGGCTCTGATAGGCAGCCACGCCAGCACCAAGCACAGCAATGGCGGCAAAAAGAAGCGCACTTGCTAAAGCGATGATCAGGCGGCGTTCCCAGGTGCGTGCAACCACCGCGGCCACCAGAGCGAGCACCAGAAAGAGAAAGCGCTGGAAGATACAGAGGTGGCAAGGAGTGAGGCGCAGCCAGTAAGTGAGCACGATGCTGGCGGCAGCCAGGAGCAGACTGGATGCGGCTAGAAACCACCACCACGCCGGTCGGCGGATCAGCTCCCTGAACATTGCACTTTCCACCTTTTGGCCTCTACCCGATCTTTCATGCGATTCGCGATAATAATAGCGTAACCAAGCAAACGAGGAACGGAAGCGCAAATGGTCAGAGCAAAAAGGGGTAGGTGGGGTGCAGGAGTTCTTGTCGCGTTGCTCGTGGGGGTGCTTGCTGGCTACTTCGAAGCTGCCTCGCTGCCTGCCGACTCCCCCTACGGCTGGCCGAAGGGAGGAGCGATCTTTGCTACTCGGCTGGTCAATCCCGGTTTCGTGGTTCGCTACCACGAATGGTTTGGTGCCCCCGAGTGGGTGGCCTATCGCGCCGACCCGCCAGCGCAATTTCGCTTGCAGCCCCGTCCAGAGCAGTTTGAACCCGACATGCGCACCTGGCGCTGCCGGCTGCACCTATGGTGCGTAACCCACGAGACCTACCGCAGCAGCGGCTTTGACCGCGGCCACATGGCACCGAACTTCCTGATCGGCACTCGTTACGGCCCCGCTGCGCAGAAAGCGACTTTTCTCCTTAGCAACATTGCGCCGCAACGCCCCGAACACAACCGCGGTATCTGGGAGCGGCTCGAACGG
>Ga0209809_1000279_pt1 | contig 48856 bp, 30 predicted proteins | sample YNPMSTMetaG_FD_186172 | JGI IMG/M metagenome (GOLD analysis project Ga0209809, IMG submission 186172) | Anoxygenic and chlorotrophic microbial mat microbial communities from Yellowstone National Park, USA - YNP MS-T MetaG (SPAdes) (version 2) ...
GGGCGGGAAGATACCCATTCCCCGCGGCGGGATCAATATCCATCGGCTGCCCGCTGAAGGCAAGAATTCTGGCAAAATCTTGGGGGGCGATTGACAAGGAGAACCCCGCTGTTCAATATTGAGAGAAGCCCGCTGTTCAAGATCGGGAGAAACCCGCTGTTCAAGACCGCAGTTGCGCGCCTGCTGTCGACGGGTTCCGGCAGGCATGGCAAAGGCAAGAACCCCGTGAACGGTTACAGATTTTCGGGGCAGCCTCTAAGGTGTCTTTCCCCCAGCCCCATGGTTTCCCCTTGGCAAGCTCTGGCTGAGGAGTTTGTCCATTTTTCCGGAGGGCGAAGGCCGGATGCCTGTGGAGGTTTCGGCGGCTTCTGCCTACAATAAAGAGGGCGTCCTACTACCAACGCCCCGACAACTGGATAGAGTAAATAATAAAATAATAGAGGTGTCTTTTGCTCTTATCGTGCCGATCGGCATTTCCCCCAGGCGAGCAGAGCTTCGGTTCCGGGAAGGAGACAGCCATGAAGCGCTTCCCTTGGCAAGGGTGGATCATGGGGATCGGGCTGTGGGTAGGAATGGGGGTGTGGGGACTGGAAGCAGCCGAACGGGCCAAACCCTCGGCCAAAAAGACGACCCCCATCCGAGAACCTACCGCGGCCGAAAGCCGAGAACCCCTCCATCCCGAACATCCCGAGGTGCAGGAGGCCATCCAAAAGGCCATCCGATTTTTAGAATCCGAGCGGGTGGAGGAAAACCGGTTGGGCGGCAAGGCCTTGGTGGCCCTGGCCCTGTTAAAAAATGGGGCTCGGCCGGATCATCCCAAAGTGCAGGCCGCGGTCAAAGCCATCCAACATGCAGCGGATCGGCTTCCCAAGGTGGATAAGGATGATCAGGGGCGTCCCTTGCCTTCCCCCGAACCGCCCGAACGCCGCCAGCCCATCGACATCTACAGCACCGGCCTTTCCATCATCCTGCTTTGCCAGTTAGATCCCAGCGAACAGGGCGCCACGATTCAGAAACTATTGGATTATCTCTATTCGGTGCAAAAGGATCAGGGGGCTTGGGGGTATCAGACCGGCAACAATGCGGAGACTTGCGACACCTCGATGACGCAGTATGCCATTTTGGCCACCTGGGAGGCCACCCAGGTGGGCTTTCGGGTTCCCGATGTAGCCATCGAAGATGCCTTGCTCTGGCTGCTGAAAACCCAGGACCCAAGCGGGCAGTATGGATATCAAGGCCGGGTCGCCGCCACGGTCAAAAACCTGGAAAAACAGTCGGGCTGTAAACCTAGCATGACCGCGGCTGGGATGGGCAGCCTCTACATTGCGGCGGATTTGTTAGGGCTGATCGAACGCGTGGATCGGCCCTCGGATTTACCCCCGGCCTTAAAAGAGGTTCGGGAGCGTCCGACCACCAAACAGCGTGAGAAGATTGATCCGACGGCGCTTCGGGCGGCCTTGGCCCGGGGCAACCAGTGGATGGACACCAATCTGGATCCTGAGTGGGGGCCATGGACACATTACTACTACTATGCGGTGGAACGCTACTATAGTTTCCGGGAAGAGGCTGAGGGAAAGGTGGAAAAATCGCCCCGGTGGTACGTGCAGATTGCCCGCCAGTTGCTCCGCACCCAACAGCCCAACGGCACTTGGAAAAGCCAGTGCGGTGAGGTGGTCGATACGGCTTTTGGGGTGTTGTTTTTGCTCCGTTCGACCCGAAAGAGCATTGAACGGGCCAAGGCGTTCGGCGGCGGGATGATGATCGCAGGCCGGGGCCTGCCTAGGCATACCGGAGCGGTCGAAGTCCGGGAAGGAAAAGTGGTGCCGAAAACCTTGTGGACCTCAGCGGATCGGCTCTTGGCCGCCCTGGAAGATCCAGATAGCCCCGACTACGCGGAAGCGGTGGAGTGGTTCCAATGGATGCCCCTCCAGCCGGGCGATCTTTTGGGACCTGCTGGACGGCGGCGTTTGCGGGAATTGGTCGGCCTGGAGACGGGCGAGGTGCGATTGGCAGCCGTCCGGGCCATTGCAGCGGCCGGCCGGTTCGAGGATGTACCCTCCCTGATCGATTCGCTCACCGATCCCGACGATGGGGTCGTGGCAGTCGCCTTGGAAGCTTTGCACCGGCTCAGCCGACGGCCCGAACCCTTCCAAGTTCCCGAACCGCTTACCCCAGAGGTAAAAAAACGGTTATATTCCCAATGGAAGGCCTGGTATCAGACGCTTCGACCGGATGCACGATGGGAGGACTAAACGAAACGGCCTGGGAGGGACCAGGCAGCGAAGGTGGATTTTGCATCGCCGGCGGGCACAACGTCTATCCTTGTACCATTATAACAGGTTACCCGAAGGACGGGGGCCGAGGTGTCACTGCGGAGTAAGCAGCACTCCAGGCTTGTTTCTGCGAAAGCAGCAGCCCAGAGAACATGGCCTTGGATTTTCTGAACTGCCGCTTTCGCGGCAGGGGCACCCTGGCTTTGGGCTGTCGGACGGCGGGTTGCTTCCTTCGGCTAAAATGTTACCTATCCTTAGCAAGGGGGGCGCCGGAATGGGAGATCGAAAAATTCCGGATCGGGAAACTGCCCCGGCAGACCGGCTGAAGACCACCGCCTATGACCGGGTGGCCAGTTGGATTCTTACGCTTCTGGTGTTGGTGGGGTTGACCGTGGGGGTGTTGTGGTTGGCTTGGTGGACCGGACGTCGGCTGACTCCGCAGACGGCGGTGCCCGTGATTCCAGAACAGATTAACACCGATGAAGATTTGAATTTTCCTACGGCTCTTGCCGGCGCCCCGTCTCCGGCCGAACTGCAAAAGGAGATCCCCTGGCCCCAACAGGACGTTGGTGCCAGTTTGGCGGTGGTGACGCAGGTCGTGCGCCGCCAGGCGGACCGATGGGACGATCCGACCTTGGCCGGCAGCGGCCAGGGGGGCACTGGGCAATCCCCCGGCGGACGCCCCTTACGGTGGGAAATCCGCTTCGATCCCGGAAACACCCTGGAAACCTATGCCAAACAGCTGGACTTTTTCGGCATCGAATTGGGCGTGCTCCTGCCGGACAATCACCTCCTTTATATCAGGGACCTTTCTAAGGCCCAGCCGACCGTGCGCCAAGGCCCGGCCGACCGGGAAACCCGATACTATTTCACCTGGCGCCAAGGGGAACTGGTCTCGGCAGATATGGAACTCCTGCACAAAGCCCTGGGCAACCAAGCTCAGACCCTTAAAGATCGCCTCCTCTTGAAATTCTTGCCGGATCAATGGGCGGCTCATTTGGCCGAACTGGAAAAACAATATGCCGCTGACAAAACAAAAAAGATTCGGAAAACCCGATTTGGGATTCGCCCGGCCGGCGAAGGATATGAGTTCTACGTTATGGAACAAACGTATCGATAAGAATTTCCCTTTCCCATGACTTCAGGAGCGAAGGATGGATACTGGTGCGTTGACGACGGTGGTTCGCTACGCAGGGGATGCCTGTTATGGGGGGTTGGCGGTGGTGGCCCTTTGGGGGCTATTTTGTGTGATTTTGGCGTGGCGGCGGATCGGCCAGGTCCGCTTCCGCACCGAACAGGAACAAGCCGCCTTCCTGGACCGTCTGGAGCAGACCCTCCGACAAGAGGGTCCAGAGCCTGCCGCCCGGTTGTGCCAGGAGGATGAGCGGGCGCTGGTGCAATTGGCCTACTTGGCCCTGGTCAACCGAAACCTCGGTTTGGCCAAGGTGCGAACCCTGCTGAGCGACCGATTCCGTCGGGATGTACTGGCTGATCTGGAATATCGACTGAGTTGGGTTTACACGATGATTAAGAGTGCACCTATGTTGGGGCTTTACGGCACAGTCCTGGGCATGATGGGCGCCTTCGGCCAACTGTCGGCCGGCCAAAAAGTCGATCCCACCAAATTGGCCGAAAACATCAGTCTGGCCTTGGTTACCACCGCTGTGGGCCTAACAATCGCCATTCCTCTGATCTTTTGTGCCGCAGCCCTCAACCTTCGAATCCGTAAACTGGAAGACCTGGTCGGCTACGGATTGGCCCGATTGCTCGAAATCCTTAAAACCGTATGGAAACCAGAACCCAGCGATGAACAAGCATAGCTCCATGCTTCCAATCCTGCTTGGAGTACCTGCCAAAACTCGTTTCGGAGGTCTGCTTCGGATACCCTTTCGAACCAAACGAAAGCTTATTTTTTGGGATCTCTGCGAAAGCGTCCGAACCGGTCCTCCGCTTCCCAGCGGACAAGACGAGGGGTCCTGGGTTTTACTGCCATCCCCCTAACTCTCTCCCCCACGGGAGAAGAGAGTTCTCGGATACGCCCCGGTGCCCCTCCATGGGCCAGTGGCTGGGCCATGGGAACAGCCGTGGGAACGGTTCGTTGGGGCAAGTGCACTACCGAGGAGTTGCATCGGATGAATAAAGAGACTTTCTGGCAGGCCGAAGCACCTTGGGAACCTGACGACCCGGTCGATCCTCTGCAAACCGCTCCCACCGGCTCAGGGGCCGAAAGCATCCTGGGTGTCCAGGAAACGGTGCGGGAATCGGCCGACCAGTTGGACATGACGCCCATGATCGACTGCGTATTTTTGCTGTTGATCTTTTTTGTCATGGGGGCGATTCCGGATTGGGAGAAGCTCGTGGAGCTGCCGCCGGCTCGGCATGGCGTGGCCGCCGATCCCCGGCAATCCGTCTTTATCACGGTGGCGGATCGAGGGGGGCCTGGCCCGGCCAGGGTGTATCTGGCAGATGGCAAGGTGGGCTCCCCTTTGCCGGATAATCCCCAGCAGCAACAGGCGGCCATTATCCAGGCCGTGCAAACAGGCCGACATCAGGGTAAAACCGCCGTGCTGCTGAAAGCCGAACGCAGCGTGCGCCACGCCGAGGTGGCCCGGATCGCTCAGGCCGCCTCCCAAGTGCCCAACATGAAACTATACCTGGCCGTTTTGGAATCGGATTGAGGCGGGGGAGATAAGGGGAGTGGTTCGGGAATCTATCGGCTTCTTTTTTGAGGAGTCATTCGCCTTCGCAAAAACAGGGCACACACGGGGCGGAAAACCGGGGATTTTGGTGTCGCTCCCATTTGAGAAGATCGACCAATGAATGGGAAAGTGGTGATGCCGGTAGAATTGCGATGCAGTGCGCAGGCGGCTAATGGGTGGGGTAGGTTCAAGAGTGGACGGAAGTGGAGATGACGGTGGAATTTCGATGTCCGTTTTGCAGGCGTCGGTTGAGCGCGGATAGCCGATCGGTCGGGGCAACACTGAAATGTCCCCGCTGCGGCCAACTGGTGCCGGTGCCCTCTGGCCTGTCGGAAACTCCTGGGGCGGGTGGGCCGGAAACCTCCTTGGTCGGCCTGCCGGAAACGCCGTGGTCCCGGCCGGGCCCCCTCCCCGAACAGCACCAGCAGGAGCCCGAACCGGTCCGTTTTCCCACGGTGCCGCTGCCCGACGACCAGATCGACATGACGCCCATGATCGACTGCGTGTTTTTGCTGTTGATCTTTTACGTGGTGACAGCCACGTTTGCCTATCAGAAGGCCTTGGAGATGCCGCCCCCGGAAACCAGCTCGGCAGCCCCGGCCAAACGCCTGGAAGAAATCCTCGAAAGCGACGATACCATCATCATCCGTGTGGATAAGGAAAGTGTGGTGTGGGTCAATGAAAGCGAGGTTCGGACCCGACAAGATTTATTGGCCAAACTCCGGTCCGCCTTGCAAAAATCGGAAACTGAGGGCGGTCATCGGCCCACTCAGTTGATGGTGCTGGCCGATCCCGAGGCACGCCATGAAGCCGTGGTCATGGCCCTGGACGCCGGCAATGCAGTCGGCATGGAACAAATCCGCCTGGCCACCGTGCCAGAGGAAGAGTTTTAACCCACTACCGTCTCCCAAAGCTCAAAAAAACATCTTCGAAAAATAGGGAACAGTTCCGCCGAATGAGAGGATGGGATACCTCATCCCTGCGTAAGCAGGAATCCAGATTTATTCCCGCACAAGCAGGAACCCAGCGAACACGATTCCTCCTTTTGTTCTGGATTCCTGCTTCCGCGGGAATGACAATAAAGACCCTCCCTCAGCCCGCTTCGCTGGAGCTGACCTCTCGACAGTCAGGAGAGAGGGCAGTGAGTTCATTTGGGTAAACTGTCCTAAGAATAGACCGCTTTTTGAAGACTCTTTTCCGAAGCCTGGGTGAACAATCATGAGCTCGGCAGAGAAATTTCTCAACCTTTTGGCCCAGAAGGATTGGGTGCCCAAGGAGGTGTTGCAGCGTCTGCGTCGGCAAGTGGCTAGCTCCCTGAAGCCGATCACCGAGCAGACCCTGGCCAAGCAACTGGTCCAGGCAGGGCATCTGACCTCCAGCCAGGCTCAGCGGTTGCTGGACCAACTTCGTGCCGAATCCGGTCCTCCCGAAGAGGCCGACGAAGGCATTGGCCAGCCAGCCGCCCCCAAAGCAGAACCCCCCGGCGATGCCTTTACCGCCTTTTTGGAAGAAGAGTTAGGGCTAGCGCCGTTGGAAGAAGAGCCCAGACGTCCGATCCAACCCCCTGGGCCAGCCGCTGCCGGCCAACGGAAACCTCCTGCCGGGGAAAAACCGGCCCAAACCCCTCTTGGGCCGCCAGACGTCGGAAAACCAGGTCAACAACCCCCGGCCAAAACTGCCCAACCTGCCGGTCTAGTCTCAACTCCGGCCCCCAAAGAGTCGGCTGCAAAACCCCCGGTCCAAAAAGAACCGTCTGCAACACCATCGGGTCCAAAAGAACCTCCTGCCAAGCAGCCCAGCCCAAAACAACCCCCTGGCCAACTGCCCGCCTCCAAACAGCCTTCGGTCAAACCGCAGGCCAAACCGGGCGATGAAAAGCCACCCCCATCCAAATCGAGCCCTCCAAAATCACCCCCAACAAAATCCGGGCCTGAAAAGGCAATCCCGGCCAAACCTGCTGCTGCAAAGGCTCCTCCGGCAGAACCGGGTGCCAAGAAAAAAGCTGCCCCGCCGCCGGACCAACAGGCCGAAAGTCCTCTGGCCTCCCTGTTGGAGGAAGAATTGGGCGCATTGGAAGCCACCCCCACCGGTCCGGGAGATTTGGAAAGTCTGCTGGCCGGTTCGGCGGCCGAGACCACTGCTCCGTTAGGTCCTCTGACGCCGGTGGCGGCAAGGCGGAGTTTTTGGAGGCGGCTTTTTGGCAAATCGGTCCGGCCTGGCGCCCGCCGCCGCTGGGATTCACCCCTTATCCTGCTGGGCAGCGGCACCCTGGTGATCCTGGTGCTAGTTGGGATGGTGCTGCTATTGGTGCTTCGGCGGGAGTCGGGCGATGTCCTGCTGGAGGCCGCCCATAAAGACTTTGACGACGGCGCTTATACCCAGGCCATCTTCAAATACAACCAGTTTTTAGACCGGTTCGGCGGGCATCCGGCGGCCAGTTTAGCCCGGGTGCGGCGGGGCATTGCTCAGCTTCGTCAGGTGGTCGAAGAAGGCCGGGATTGGCCCAAAGCCTTCCAGACGGCCCAAGAGGTGCTGGAGCAGATCGCTGCCGAAGATGCCTTTCGGGAAGCACATGTTCATTTGTCCTCTCTGCTGCCCAAAATCGCCCAAGGACTGGCCGCAGAGGCCGACAAACAGTCCCAGCCTGCCCTGCTTGGCCAGGCACAGCAGGCCCTGGAACTTTTAGACCGCTATGTACCCCGTTCGCTCCATAACCAGGTGGAGGTGGACGAAATTCAAGGCCAATTGGGTCAATTGGCCCGCCGCTTCAACGAACAGGCAGAAACCGAAAAGACGGTCGCCGAAATCCAAAAGGCCATCCAGGCGGACCGGCCGGCGGAAGGCTATCGGCTGGCCCGAACACTGCTCCGACAGTATCCCGAAGCGGATAAACGCCCTTTGTTTCGGGCAGCCCTGGCAGCCCTGAAAGACGCTTTCCAGAAGCAAGTCCGTCGCTCGGAACCGAACCGGCCTGCCCAAACCGAACCGCCCGCCTCGCTCCTTCAGACGGAAATCCCTTTGGCCGCCGTTTCTGGTCAACCGATAGCCGGGCTGGAACAAGAGATCGTAGTCATCAGTTTCCGTGGATGTTTGTACGGTTTGGAGGCAGCCACCGGCAATCTCCTCTGGCGTCGGTGGACCGGCCCGGTAAGCGACGGCCGAACCCCCGAACCCCAACCTCTGGCGGTTTCCGAAGAGCCCGGCAGCGACCTGATCGTCGTGGGCGCTGGCCGAAAAGAACTCTGGCGACTGGAGCGGGCGACCGGCCGACTGCGTTGGCAAAACGTGCTCCCCGGCCCCCTGGCTGCCCCGCCGGTTTTGGCCGGAAACCATCTCCTGGCCCTCTCCGCTGTTGACCCCCAACAATCCCGACTCGAATGGATCGATCCGCAAACCGGGGCTGCTTTGCGGGCCTTGGACTTGCCGCAAAAAATCCAGACAGCTCCGGCGTTCGATCTCCGGCGAGATCGCATCTACTTGGTAGGAGAACATTCGTATCTTTGGGTCCTTTCGCTTTCCGATGGCCAATGCCAGCAGATCATCCCCTTGGACCATGCTCCCGGCACGATCGTCGCTCCGCCCCTGGTGATTGCCGACTGGGTCCTGGTGGCAGAAAACCATCGGCTGGACCAGGCGATGGTGAAACTGGTCTCGGTAGCCCAAACCGCTCAGTCCGCCTCTCCGGTGGTATTTCAGGAGGAAATCCCCGGACATGTGGATACCCAGCCGGTGGTGGCCGACCGGCGCGTGGTCGTGCTGAGCGATCGGGGGGCCATCCGAGTATATGAAATCCAGACCTCCGGCGGCAAAACGCCACTAGCCCGGGTGGCCCAACGGGGTCCCGAAGGGCCTGCCAACCTGATCCGATTTGGATTGCTGGTGGGCCAGGAACTTTGGGTGGCCGGCGCGGGTCTGGACCGGTTCGAGGTGCATTCGGCCCAAGGTCGGCTGGAATTTCGCCCATTGGAGGACCCGGAAACCGGGGATATTTTCCTCCAACCGCCACTTCGGCTGGAAAAGGCAGTAGTGCATGTGCGTATTCGGGCCGGATGGCCGGGCGTGTGGGTCGCAGCCGTGGATCGGCAAACGGGCCGGCGCCGATGGCAGACCCACCTGGCCGTGCCGCCTGCCGGGGCCCCGATCCCGCAGCCGAATACTGCCGGCCAGCCGAATCCTCCCGGCCCATGGTGGGTCATCCGCCAGAGCGGGGAGATTTTTGCGGTGGATGTGGACGGCGGGAAAAGCCGATTGGTAGCACATGGTCCGCCTTTACCTTTCGAGCAGCCGCCTTCGGAAGCGGGGGCTGGGGCAGGGGGTGAACTTGGGGGCCGGGTTGTAGGATTCGGGGAAAATGGACTTTTGTTCATGTTCGCTCTGCCCGCCGACCGATGGTTTCTGCTGGAAACTAAAGCCGATCCCGCCCAGTGGAAGCCGGTGGTCCTGCCCGCCTCGCTTGCCCATTGGCCCACTCCGTTTGGCAACGGACTGCTGGTGCCTACCCAGACCGGCCGAGTGGAACTCCGGGATGTCCGAACCGGCCAAGAACTGCTAGCACCGTTCCAACCCCCCTTGGAACCAGGCCGAATGCCCGCTTGGGGACAGCCGGTGGTTATCCCGTCAGCATCCCCGTCTCCGGCCCTAGCCGCCGAAAAGGCCGAAACGTCGAAAATCGCCTCGGCTCCTGGCGGCGAAAATGCCGAGGCGCCGGAATCCCGATGGGTCCGTGTCGGTGAATTTCTGGTTTCCGATGGGTTGGGACGGATTTATCGGGTTGGGGTGGCTGAAAAACCCAAACCCCATTTGAAGGCGCTGGGTTGGGTGGATTTGCCAGGCCGACTGGTCAGCCCCCTAGCCGTGGTAGGCCAGAGTGCCTGGTTGGTGGAAGAACCGGTCCGGGCAGAGTCGGCCTCTGGCCCGGCCTCGGAGGAGCCCCGTCTATCGAAACCGAAAGCCCCTCCGAATGGGCCTTCGTCTGCACCAGTTCCTGGCAACTCGGAACCGGCCAAACCGTCCGGCCCTGGGCAGGAAGCTGCTGCGGTATCGGCTCCGGCGCAGCGTCCGGCCGAGAAGCCCTCCGGTGTTGCCGGAGTGGATCGCTCCCCGGCCAGCCAACCGTCTGAAGGTAAACCAGCCGGAGAACTTGCCGAAAAATCTTCCGGTTCTGCTGGTCCAGTGCCATCCCCGGGCAGCCAACTTCCGGAGTCCAAAGCTGGGGAGAAACTGGCCGGTGCTGCTGGCCGATTGGTCCGGTTGGCCTTGCCCAGCCTGCAGCGCAGCGAAGCGGCCCTCTTGGAAGGCCGATGCATCTGGGGACCATGGGTGGTAGGGGAATGGATGATCCTGGCTACCGACGCCGGCCAATATCTGCTCGCAGACGGGGAGGGCAAGGTGGTAGCCCAGCTTCGCTCCGAGCCGGACCGCCCCGTGGGAAGCCCATTGGCCTGGGAAGGCGGTCTGTTGCTGGCCAGCCGAACAGGACGTCTCCTTTGCCTCCGAGCAGAAGGAGGGGTGGGGAGGATAGATACTTTAGTACACATTAATCGGCCGTTGGCTTCCGGCCCAGTCATGACGCCGGATTGCCTGGTGCTTTTGGGACATGACGGAACCGTCTATACAGTCAGCCGAGCGGAACTTGTCCGTGCGAAGGCATCCGCCCCGTCCAAGCCCGCTTCCGCGGAACCGCCTCCCAAACCCCCTGCCGCTTCGGAATCTGAAAAACCAAAACCTCAGCCGCCGGAGACGCCGCATCCTCAGACTCGGCATGCCCAGAATGGGAACACCCAGAATGGGAATCCCCAGGAAAGCGTCTCTGGCCAAAGTAACTCATCTGGCCAAACCCCAGTTCCTCCCAAGGAGACTGGCCGATGATCGGTAAAACCGTTCGGTTGGATGGGAAGGTTCACATGGTCCGGGAGCCGATGTGCCTGGCTCTTCCCGGGAGCCGATCCTCCGAAGTGGGAAGATGCCCGGCCGTTTCCGGAGGGAGGCCTTTTGCATGGGAAGGGCGCCTGGTAGTTCTGGAAAACCGGCCCGCTGGCCGGAGAATGCCCTCCTGGGTGTTCCGAAACGGCCCCTCCCTAGGGCCAATACCGTGGAGACGCTCCGGCAACGGGCGATCCGGATGGACCCGTCGAACAGGATATATATGTTTATTTATCCTGACTGTCGGTCTTTTCTCTCCAGAAGCTGCTGTGATGGCCGCCCCGGAGGATCCCGCCGCTGCGCCGGCCGAAAAGTCCCCCGCCGCCCCAAAAGAAACTCCCTCCTCCCAAGAGACTGCCGCATCAAAAGAAGCCGTCGCTCCACCTACCCTGGCTACCGTCCCGCCCGTAGCCGGACGCCTGATCGATCAAGAACCATATGATCGGATCTTCCTCGATGCGGCGAATAATAACGCCATCTTGGAAGTTTTTCCGCTGGATTTCCCGGGCCGACAAGTGCCGCAAAAACCCACCCAGCCGCTTGTAGTGCGTCTGTTGAACCGGCCGGAGACCAAGTACGAAGTGGCCTGGAGTGCGGTGGTCAAGATCGAACTTTTCGAGCAGCGGGTGTTGCAGGAGGCCCAGCAGTTCGTCCAGCAAGGCCGGTTTGAGGAGGCGTATGAATATTTTCAGTATCTTTATGAACACTATCCGAAGATGGCCGGTCTGGAGCCGGCGTATCAGGAAGCCTTATGGCAGGAGGCGGCCCACTGGTATCGGCAACGGGAATATGATCGTACTCTGGCCGTGCTACGGACCTTGTGGGAGAGAAACAAAGATCGGCGGAACCTGGACCGGGCCATGGGGATGGCCGTCCAACGCCTGGTGGAACAGTATGTCTCGGCGGAGGATTATGAGTCGGCCCGGACGATGCTTCGGCAATTGGCCGACTGGTATCCCCAGCATGAGGTGGTGGCCAAATGGGAGGAGCAATTTCGCACGCAAGCGGCCGCCTTGCAGCAACAGGCCAAAATGGCTCTGGAAAAGGGCGCCCTTCGGGAGGCTTCCGAGGCGGCGCGAAAGATGATCCAACTCTGGCCCACCTTGCCGGGCGCTAAAGAGCTATGGCAAGAAGTGCGGGGGAAATATCCTCGACTTATAGTGGGAGTATGTTTACCTAGCCGGTTGGGCGCCGGTACTACGTCGGCGGCGCGAGAATCTTTAGGCCAGAACCCGGAAGCCCCGCAGCCGGATCGCTCCCAGCAACGTCCAGAACCTCCGGCAGGCAGTTTGCCACCCGGAACGGTCGGTTCTACGGCATCGTCCGGCCCGTCAGCCGGTAGCCCAGTTGCTCCTCTGGGATCGGCCGGTAAGAGCAGCTCGTTGCTTCGGCCGGCGGCGGCCCCCCTGGCTCCGCCGTCGGGAGGTGGGACCCAGTTGTTTCGCTCGGCCCCGGCACCCGGCAGTCAGGTTCCGGTTCCTCCGGGAGGTTCCGTCGTTGCTCATTCGGCTAAGAGGACAGATAATCCTATGTTTATCGATTCGGTTTGGTGGGCGGACCGGGCGGATTGGTCGGCCCGCCGCACCGCCCGTTTGCTGGGCCGATGCTGGATGGAACTAGTCGGCGTCGGTTCGGAAGGCGGCCAATATCGCTCCCCGGTTGCCAGTTTCCAAATCGAGGATCTGGGTCGGCGCCTGCTCTTCAAGCTCCGGCCCAATCTGGTGGACCTCCATGGCCAGGAGCTGACCGGTTATCGCCTGGCGGATTTGCTGCTGCAAATGGCAAGTCCCGGCTCTGCGGGGTATCGGCCGGAATGGGCCGATCGGGTGGAATCGGTCCGCGTCCAGGATATTTATACCGTCGAAGTGGTTCTGCGCCGGCCGCATGTTCGGCCCGAAGCCTTCCTGAGTTTCCCGATTGCGAATCTGGCGGGGCCGTATCAGCTCCATGCGGCCAGCGACCGAGAAATTAGCTTCGTCCTCCATCCTCAGTATTTCGCCGCGTCTGCTTTTCAGTTCAAAGAGATTGTTGAAATTCCGTTTTCCAATCCTCGGGAGGCGTTGGCCGCCCTACGGGCAGGGAAGGTGGATCTGCTCGATCGCATCCCTCCGACGGAAGTCCCACGACTGCAAGAGTCCAAGGAGATTGTCGTCGGCCAGTATGCCCTGCCGGTGCTTCATGTGCTAATAGTGAATCCGAATCGGCCGCTTTTGGCCAATGCCCGGTTTCGCCGGGCACTGGAATATGGAATCCCCAGGGAAGAAATCTTGGCCCAGATATGCGGCGGCATCCGGCGCCGAGAAGGTTCCCCTGGGTCGCCTTCCGCCGAGGCGTCGGCAAAGCATCCGACGCGGCCAGAATCCGAATCCGCGGCACCATCGGCCCAACCAAACCAGCCCAACACGCAACCGGCACAGCAGGCCAGCCAACAAAGCCAGACGGAAATGACGTCGGCAGCTACGCCATCGCCGCCCAAACCGAAACCCCAAATCCAACGCCCGATCCGCCTGCCGCCAGGATTTCAGGTCCTCAGTGCTCCGGCGCCGGTAGGGGCTTCGTACAACGATCCGATCGGCTATGCGTATGACCGGAGTCAAAAGGCCCGGTCGTATAATCCCCGGCTTGCGTTGGCCTTGGCCAGGCTCAGTTGGGCGGAGGTCTCCGGAGCAGCCCAGGCCCTACTGGAATCTCCGCTGCCCAGTGCCCCAGACGCTCCTGGAGCTGCCGGGGAGCCGTCGGCAACTTCGGGCGCATCGGCTTCCAAGCCGACTCCGCAGCCCTCCACGGAGACGGGAGGCTCCAAACAGCCAGCCCCGAAGCAACCCGCTAAACCGGAAATTCCTCCTCCGAAACCGGAAACTCCTTCTTCCAAAGAAGTGGCCAAACCTCAGGAAGCACCAAAAACGGAACCCCCTCCGGCGTCTGAAAAAAAGCCGGTGGCCGATCCCTTTGCCGACCAACCGGAACCCTCCCCCCAAACCAACCAAGAAAAACCTCCGTCGGCCCAAGCCCCAGAAAAGCCGGGTTCTGAACCATCGGCCCCGCCGGGAGAAAAACCTTCCCCAGCCGAATCGCCCAAACCACCTGCCGAACCAAAACCCCCTGCCCAACAACCGGCCGATCCCTTCGCCGAAGGGGCCTCGGCGCCACTGCCGGAAGGGTCTTCCACTCTCTTGACACCCAGAGGGCCGATGCCGGCCCCCGTACCTACTGCCTTCCAGACTAAAACCAGCCTACTTCCACTTTTAACGGACAGGGGGCCGGTGCCGGCACCGGTACCTCTCCGCTGCCTGACCGCCAATTTCTCCTGGGTGCTTTTGGAAGGGTCGGCACCGACAGGCGGGGCCGATCCGTTTGCCGACGAACAACCCAAACCCCAACCCGAACCGCCCCCTTCGGAGAAATCCCCACCCGGTCCGGAGAAACCGGCCAGCACCAAGCCCACGGCCAACCCCCCAGAAAAACAGCCGCCCACCCAGGAACCCACAGCAAAAGCCCCATCGCCGTCCTCGGGAGAAAAACCTTCCGCTCCGGCCTGGCCCCTCCGGTCGCCTGAAAAATCCTCTGCCGCTGTCAGGAGCTCCGGGTCGGCAGAAAAATCTTCTGTGGTTGCCGGAAGCTCCAACTCAGAAGAAAAACCTTCTGCCCCGGCGTCGGCCAAAAAACCATTGGGGAAGGTATTGGCGGAGGAAAAGCCGTCTGGCCCGGAAGCGGTGCTGCCCGGTTCGGCGCCCGCGGAAAAACCGGCCCTGGAATATCTTTTGGACATGCCGCCGCTCCGGTTGGTGCATCCGCCGACGGAACCGGCCCGGAGTGCATGTCGGCAGATTCGGCGGATGCTCCGGCGGGTGGGCATTCCGATCGAATTGCACGAGGTGCACCCGGCGGATTTATTCGGTCCGACACCGCCGGAGTTTGACCTTGCCTATGTGGAGTTGGTGATTCAGGAACCGGTAACGGATTTGCCACGCCTGCTAACGGCCTGTGGCCCGGCGGGACCGAGCAGCTCCTTTTTGGCCCTTGCTTTGGCCGACCTCTATCAGGCGCCTGGATGGCCGGAAGTCCGGCAGGCGTTGTATCGGTTGCACCAGATTACCGTTTGGGAAGTGCCGATCGTCCCGTTGTGGCAGACTGTGGAGTACTTTGCGTATCGTCGGTCGGTGCAGGGAATCCGAGAGCGACCGATTCGCCTGTATGAGAATGTGGAGGAGTGGCGGCTGAGCGAGGAAGCGAGTTCGCCCGGCAGCGGCCCGCCGAAAACCCCTCCTGGATCTCAATAAACGAATGTTCTTCTTGGAACAAGGCAGGCAGACGATGGGCAAAATAGGTGGTAGGGTTACGACTACGTTGGGGATGGCTCTGGTCGGACTGTTGGGGGCCGGCCCGCTGGAAGGCGCTCAGACCATCTGGGAGGTCAGTCCGTATCGGGTGCATCTGTTGGTGGCCGTGGAGCCAGCGCCTGCCTGGCCCGATGATCTGGCCGACCGATTAGCCCGGCATCTGGCGGATCAGTCTCAGACGTACATCGGCGCCTTGTGGGAGGTGGAGGCGGAAAAAGCGCCGTCCGCCTTGGCCCGAACGATATTGGCGGATTTGGACCGGTTGCAAGAGGGCGATTTGCCGCCCGGTTGGCAAGAGAAAGATAAACTCCTGTTTCTGGCCGTCCGGGCGGCCGGAGAAACCTATCGGGTCCAGGCTCGGGAGTGGGACGTCCGGCTCCGAGTGTTTGGCCCGGTCGTATCGGAGGTGGGAATGCAACCGGCCAAGTTGGGCCAGACGGCGTTGCACACGCTGATAGGAGCTTTTTGTCCACTGGCCCGCATCGACCACCCCAAACAAGGCCAGGCCCTGCTACGGCCCCGGGGCATGGCGCTGCCCAGACCGGCAGGAGCGCCCCAATGGACCGGCGTCGGTACGGTCTTCCGCCCCGTGCTACGCAAAAGCGACCGAGCAGGAAACCCCATCTCCATCCGGCCGGTCGAGTGGACCTATCTAGTTGTACACCGAGTGGCTGCCCAGGGCTTGGAATGCCGAATCTATTCCGGCCTGTCGGCGCCACTTGCCGAGCGGCGGCGGGGGCGCATCGAAATGCTCGGTTTGGCCCTCTTGCCGACGCAAAAGCCGACTCTACTCCGTCTGGCCGACCGGAACGCCCACGAACAGCCTTTGGTCGGCTATGAAGTATTCGCTTATACACCAGGTCAGCCGGAGCTCTATTGCCTGGGCCGAACCGACCTTCAAGGCCAGGTGCTCGTGCCGCCCAGCCCCCAGAGGCTTTGGATGCTGATTATTGCCAGCGGGGGTACGCCGGTAGCACGGTTGCCGGTGGCCCCGGGCCTGCAGGAAAACCTCCAGGTGCTTTTGCCCAAGGACAGCCCGCGGCTTGCAGCCGAAGGGTTTGTTCGAGGCTTTCAAGAGACGCTGTTGGACCTGGTGGCCCAGCGGGAAATCCTGCTCACTCGGATTCAGCGACGCCTCCAACAGGGGCAAACGGAAGAGGCTGCCGAGTTGCTCCAGCAGTTGGAAGCCCTACGCCAAGAGCGGGACGCTCTGGCTCTCCAACTTGCCCAGCAGGAAAAGGCCCTCCCCAGCGCCGATCCGGCCGTTCGACCGAAAATCGAGGCCCTATGGACGCAGGCCCGTCAATTGTTAGCTCAACATGCCGACGACCGTATCCTCCAGGAGCTTGCCAGCCAATTGCTCCAGGCCAAACAGACGCCCGCTACTCCCGGCCCGCCCCCTGACCCCAAACCCTGATCCCTCGGCCGGTGCCGCCTTGCCCCACCTGGTAAAATACATAACATCGTAGAGGCTGTCCCGAAATTGGCACTCCGGCAGGCCCCGAGCGGTTTCCAAACCCTTTCCGTTTCCCAAAATGCCCGTTGATCAAGGTTTTGGCAGGGTGGGGGCTGCCGGTGGACTGGCCCATCTGCCTAAAAACAGATTTTCGGGACAGCCTCTTAGCCGAATGGAAAGGTGCATGGGTCATGCCCGATGAATCCCTCTCTTGGATGTTATTCCCACGGAAGTGGGAACCCGTTATTTTTCCTGGATTCCTGCTTGCGCGGGAATGACACGGGCCCCCTCACTCGGCGGTGCTGCAGGCACTGCCGTCCTCTCGACATCCACAGGAGAGGCGACTTGGTTCATTCGGCTAAATGTTCCATTTTGGGAAGTCGAGGTACTGGACAGGCTACCGGGACCAGGCTTTCCCGAAGGCGTCTTTGTGGGATAGGAAGTTCACCGATGAACTTTTGGTTTGCAAAGGTTTTGGCAGCGGCGGGGCTGGGATTTTTGCTGCTGGCTATTTTGAAAGGAGATGATATGCCCAGACGTGGCAATCGAGAAACGCCAGAGTTGGGCCAGTGGGCAGCAAGGGAAGGACGTTCAGACGGGCCGGCCCCTTCCTATAGCCCCCACAATCCTAGGGTTTTGCTCAGCGGGCAGCCGGCGGAAGGACGTCCACTCGGACCGGCCACTTCCCCTAGCCCACCCAGGCCCAGGGTTCTGGTCAGCCTAGACCAAAGCGAAGGACGTCCGGAACCGACGGCCCCTTCCGACAAGGTGGAAAAATTTCCACTCCAGGATTCGGGGCTTTCCGCGGCGTCCGGCCCCTCTTCCCAAAGCCGGCCGAGGCCTGGGCAAGAGCCGGAGCGGTTCGAGATGGCCACCCTGGGCGGTGGCTGCTTCTGGTGCCTGGAAGCCATCTTTCGGCAACTTCGCGGCGTTCGGAAGGTAATCAGCGGCTACAGCGGCGGACATGTAAAAAACCCTACTTATAAACAAGTTTGTACAGGAACAACCGGCCATGCGGAGGTCGTTCAAATCCTTTTCGACCCCCGGCAGATTTCCTATGAAGAGCTGTTGGAGGTCTTTTTTGCCGTGCACGACCCAACGACGCCCAACCGCCAGGGACCGGACATCGGTCCCCAATACCGCTCGATCATCCTCTACCACAACCCCCAGCAGCGGGCCACAGCCCTCCGGATCATCGACCAGTTGAATCGCAGCGGCCAGTTCGCCGCCCCCATCGTAACCGAAGTGGTTCCCTTCCAGGCCTTCTACCCGGCCGAAGACTATCATCAGGATTACTTCCGCCAAAACCCCACCCAGCCCTATTGTCAGGCCGTCATCGCCCCAAAAGTGGCCAAATTCCAAAAACTCTTCCGCAGCAAACTCCAGCAGAATAGTTCCGAACCGGATAAACTCCGGGAGAATCGCTCGGAACCTGCCCAACCCTAGAAAAACGGGCCTTACGGAACCCACTCCGGGAGCATGGTTCGGACAGTTCGCCTACCGCCTCCGCCCAATCGCCCCCGGAACCGAATAGTCCGTCCTTCGGGGGCGCAAAGAGCAAACGCTGCGCTGGGATTACGTTCCGGGATATCCGACTGGCCCTCCCCGGGGAGGCTTCTGTGGTTGGGCCATTGTGATTGGGGCATTGTAGCTGGGCAATGGAAGGCGTTTGGCCGGGATTACTCACCGGCAGGCCAGGTCCGTTCTACAAAGGTAGTATCCACCTGGCCGGACACAAAGGCCGGGTGGGCCAGTATTTCCAGGTGCAACGGCACCGTCGTGGGCAGACCCTGGATGCGCAGCTCTTGCAACGCCCGGCGCATACAGGCGATGGCTTCCTGGCGGGTGGGCTGATGGACGATCAGTTTGCCGATCATCGAATCATAATGCGGCGGCACCGAATAGCCGGCATGGGCATGGCTGTCGAAGCGCACGCCAAAGCCGCCCGGCACGATCAGTTGTTCGATCTTGCCGGGACTGGGCCGGAAATTCCGTTTGGGGTCTTCGGCGTTGATGCGGCATTCGATAGCTGCGCCCCGGCTCTGGATATCTTCCTGACGGAACGGCAGCGGCTCGCCGGCGGCAATACGAATCTGCGCCTTAATCAAATCGATGCCAGTTATCATTTCGGTGACCGGATGTTCAACTTGGATGCGAGCGTTCACTTCGATGAAATAGAAGTTCTGGTCTTTATCCACTAGGAATTCGACAGTACCGGCGTTGGTGTAGCCGGCGGCTTTGGCAAGCCGAACCGCCGCCTCGCAAATCGCCCGCCGTACCTCGGGCCGAAGCACCGGCGAAGGACTCTCTTCGATCAGCTTCTGATGCCGGCGTTGAATGGTGCAATCCCGTTCCCATAGATGGACAACATTCCCGTAGTGATCGCCCAGGATTTGCACCTCCACATGGCGGGGGTGTTCGATGTACTTTTCGATATATAAATCCCCGGAGCCGAACGCCGCCTCCGCTTCTGCCTGCGCCTGCTGGAAGGCGGATTTGAGGGCCAGATCGTTCAGGGCCAGTCGCATGCCGCGTCCGCCGCCCCCGGCAGCCGCCTTGATCAATACTGGAAACCCGATCTGGTGGGCAATCCGCACCGCCTCGGCCTCATTCCGAACCAATCCTTCGCTGCCCGGCACCACCGGCACACCAACCTTTTTGGCCACCTGGCGGGCGGAATTTTTGTCTCCTAACAGCATCATCGACTCGGTCGAAGGCCCGATAAACTCAATATTGCAACTGCGGCAGACATCAGCAAAATGGGCGTTCTCGGCCAGAAAACCATACCCCGGATGGATCGCCTGCACATTGCCAATCTCCGCAGCGCTGATGATCCGGTCGATCCGCAGGTAGCTGTCCGACGGTTTGGCCGGGCCGATGCAATAGGTTTCATCCGCCAGTTGGAGATATGCCGCACCGCGGTCGGCCTCGCTATAGACGGCGACCGTTTCGATGCCCATTTCGCGACAAGCTCGCAAGATGCGCAGTGCAATTTCGCCTCGGTTGGCTACCAAGATACGTTGAAACATATGTCTATTTTTATATGTTTATGTTTACGTGATCGGTTCCACCTTAAAGAGGGGTTGCCCGTACTCGACCGGTGCCCCGTTTTCTACCAGCACGGCCACAATCCTGCCGGAGACTTCGGCCGGAATATCGTTAAAGACTTTCATCGCCTCGACGATACAGACAATGGTGTCCGGGCCGACGATATCGCCCGGCTGGACGTAGGGATCGGCGTCCGGACTGGGAGCAGCGTAGAAAGTGCCCACCATAGGACTTTTGATATAGAGATATTCCGGTTCCGGGGGTTTGGGTGCGCTTGGCGGCGCTGGGGCGGACGGAGCCGACGGCGCCGGAACCGGCCCCGCTGAGATGGCCGGCAGTCCAGCACCCGCCGACACGCCCGCCGTGGGCGCAGAGCGCCGAATCCGGATCCGCATCTGGCCCCGCCGCAGCTCGATCTCCTGCACCTCGTGCTTTTCCATCAACCGCAACAAGCGGTGAATCCGCCTCAAATCCAAGACATCTTCCGGAACTTCCGACCCGGACATAAAACAACTCCCTATCCGACGCTTGGTGGATCAACTCCCGAGCGGCCTTATATAAACATTTTTATTCTAAAAGCATCTCCTCCAACGTCTTGGGCAAACTGCTGAGCAGTTCGTAGCCGCTCCGGGTAACCAGCACCATGTCCTCAATCCGCACCCCGCCAAAGCCGGGCAAATATATCCCCGGCTCCACCGTAACCACCATCCCCGGCCGAAGCAAACACCCCGCCCAGTTCCGCCCCGCAGGACCTAACCGAGGCCCTTCATGCACGGCCAGGCCAACGCCATGGCCCAAACTATGGCCAAATCGCTTGCCCCAACCGGCCTGGGCAATCACCTGCCGGGCCAGGCGGTCCACCTCCTGCGCCGCTACCCCAGGCCGAATCGCCTCGATCGCCTTCTGTTGGGCCTTCAAAACCACCTGATACAACCGGCGCAATTTGGCGGAGATTCTACCCAGAAGTATCGTGCGGGTCAAGTCGCTTTGATACAGCCCCTCGTTGGCCCCCCAATCCACAAGCAGCATCCGGCCGGAAGTAATCGGGATCGGCATGGGCCGGGCATGAGGCAACGCCGCTCTGGCCCCCGAAGCCACAATCGGCGGAAAACTGCTCCCCCAAGCACCAAAGGACCGCAGATACATCTCCAACTCATGGGCCAGCTCCAACTCCGTCTTTTCCCATCGGAGAGTAGCCCATAAAGCCCCGAAGGCCCGCTCGGCCTGCCAGACAGCCTGCCGAATCCGGTCCACTTCCTCCGGGTCCTTGATCTGGCGCAATTGTTCCACCAGCCCGCTTGTTTTGACCAGTTCTACCCCCGACACCCGGGCCGAAAGCCGATCAAAAAATCCCACCGAGACATTGTCCGCTTCGATGGCCAGTCGGCCCACCTTGGCGGAGCGAACCACCCGCCACACCGCATCTACCATGCTGGTGCCCACCGGCCGAACAACCGCCTCCAGGTCGGGGCATTCCTCTTGGGTCTGCTGCGTAAAGCGGGCGTCGGTCAAGAGCAACTGATTTTCTGTCCATATAAACAAAAAGCTATCCTCTCCGGTAAAACCGGTCAGATAACGCACATTCAGGCGATCGGTCACCAAAAGGCCTTCGAGGTTCTGCCGACGCAAAAGCCGACGCAGCCGCTCCCGCCGCTTTGAATAATCCATTGGACAATTCCTTTGGAAAATCCCTCCGAATGATCTCTCAGAGGCTGTCCCGAAATAGGGAGCCGGCGGGGGCCCCATCCTTTGCGGACCGGTCTGCTTTGTCAAACGGTCGTTTTATAAGGGGTTTTGCCAGTTTGGGGCCTGCTGGTTGGTGGTCACAGCCGGCTAAAAACGGATTTTCGGGCCAGCCTCTCAAAGGCCCCTCTAGATCATTCCCCCCAAGGGAGAAATTTTCTGACACCCCCTTGTTGGGAGGATTTTGTTTTGGGTGTGAATTTCCCTAAATTTCTCAAATCATCTATTTTCCCTAATTTATCAAATTTATCGCCAATCCGCCCCCAAACTCGGCTATTAGTACCACCTTTACCCGGCACACAGCTCCTATTTATGCTTTCTATGCCGCTCGAGGCGGGCCAGAAACTCCATTTTTAGCCGAATGGATAGCCATCCGGCAATCCCCAAGTCCCCGAAAACCCGCAAAACGGCACTTTGGTAAAATAAAAGGCCTTGGAATCAAGTAGATCACCCAACCTGGCGAGTGATTTCAGAACAGCCACTCAGGGGGGATAGGCAGAGGAAGCCAATATCGCTATAAACGGTACAAAGTCTCGGTGGGTTGGACTAATTTTTTTTCTTTTCTGAGGAGAACCCGAATGGCTTCCACAGCGCAGAACCGCGTCAAGGGGTGGATTTTGGGGATGGGCTTGGCCGTGGTGGGGATTTCCTGTGCCGGGTGCGGCGAATCGCCCCAGGCCGCCTATCAGACCATCGTCCAGTACGGCCAACAGGGCCAGTACGACAAAATCTGGGATCGGATCGACAAAAAATCCCAAGGCAAACTGGAAACCGCCTTGGAAATGCTGGCTAAAATGGCCGCCTTCGGCGCCGCCCTGGGCGGCAAAAAACAGGAAGCCGAAGAACTGGGCCGCCTGAAAGGCAAAGACCTGTTCGTCCGCCTGTGCGAAAAGACGCCCAAACTCCTGGAACATTTCGCCGCCCAGGAGATTAAATCCGTCAAAAAGGAAGGGGACCGGGCGCAGTTGACCGTGGTCGTTACGAGCGACGGAAAAACCCAGGAACGTCAAGTCACCATGGTCCGTGAAGACGGCCTCTGGAAACTCTCCATCGACTGGGAAATGCCCCAACCGAAGCCATAACTGGAATACTTTAGCCGAATGGGGGAAGTCCGTTTCCCCCAGGCGGCAGATGTTGTCCTCCGCAGGAGGCCGGGGAAAGGGCTATGTCCTTCCTGCCCCGTGTGGGATTCCCGCGAAAGCAGGAGAATCCAGAGGGTGTCACTGCCGCGAAAGCGGCAGTCCAGAAAGTAAAACACCATATCGCCGGCTTCCCCCTTGCGCAGGAAGAAGCCTGGACTGCTGCTTGCGCAGGCAGTAATATATAGTCCCCTGCATTCGGCTAAAGTGGTACGGGGGGAGCCGTTCCCGCCAAATAAGAGACCTTGGGCTTCTGGATGGATTCTGGCCATCCAAGGGCCTCACCTGAAAGCTTCCCTTCCAACCATGACCCTCCGAACATCGCCTGGTTCTGTCCGATTCCCTTTCTGTGCTCAAGGAGACCTCCCCATGCGCACGAGTTGGACGATTTGTTTATGGCTTGTGGGGATATTGTTAGGGCAACAGACGGTCTGGGGCGCAGAGAAGGAGGTCGGGCCTGCCGGAAGCGTGGCCGGCGCCGCTGCTCAAAAGGCGGTTGCTCCAAAGAAAGAGCCTTCGGCGTCGGTGGGTCGGACGGCACGCCTCCCGGCCAGAGCCGCTGAAAAATTGGACCGGGGCCTTGTGGTTCGTCCGGCTGGCCAAGGAAAGCTGTATCTCAGTTGGCGATTGCTGGAAACCGATCCGCCGGGGGTAGGTTTCCATGTGTATCGGCGGGGCGGTTCTGCGGCGCCGGTTCGGCTGACAAAGGAGCCGATCACCAAAACCACCGATTTCCTCACCGACGCGGCCGGCGTGCCGGGCGCCGAAGGCCAATGCGTTTATTTTGTCCGGCCTGTGCACGGCGGCCAAGAAGGGGCGGCCTGCCCGGAGATGCCCGCTCCAGATCCGAAGGATCAAAAACCGTTTTTGATCATCCCTCTGCAGGGCAACTACACCTTCCAAAAGGTGGGCATCGGCGATCTGGACGGCGACGGCCGACTGGACTATGTCATCAAGCAGCCCGCCAACAACATCGATCCCGCTGAAGCCTACTGGAAGCCCAGCCCCGACACCTACAAACTGGAAGCCTACCGCCACGACGGCCAGTTCCTGTGGCGGTATGATCTTGGCTGGGCCATTGAGCGGGGCATCTGGTATTCTCCCTATGTGGTTTATGATCTGGACGGTGATGGCCGGGCCGAAGTGGCCGCCAAAACCGGCCAGGGCGACCCCAGGGACCCCGACGGGCGAGTCCGAAAAGGCCCAGAATATCTGACCATTCTGGATGGTCGGACCGGAAAGCCGCTGGCCCAGACCGATTGGCCCACCCGGGAGGGCTTCGGCGAAGACCTGCGAGGGTATATCCTGGCCTCCCGCAATCAACTGGGAGTAGCCTATCTGGACGGTCGTCGGCCCAGTCTGATCGTGGCTCGCGGCACCTACAGCCTGATGAAAGCGGTTGCCTACGACTTCCGGGACGGCAAACTCCAGCGGCGCTGGCAGTGGGACAACACCGGACTTCCCCGCTCCTGGCAAGGCCAAGGCGCCCATTGGATGCACTGCGCCGACATCGACGCCGACGGACGGGACGAAGTCCTGCTCGGTTCCTGCGTTCTGGACGACGACGGCAAGCCTTTGTGGACCACTGGCCTGGGCCATCCGGATCATTTCTATCTGGGCGACATCGACCCGCTTCGACCGGGCTTGGAAATCTACTACGGCATCGAAACCCGGCAAAGAAAGCGGAACGGCATGTGCCTGGTCGAAGCGGCCACCGGAAAAATCCTTTGGGGCCACCAAGGCCCGACCCGTCATGTGCACAGCTGCGGCATGTGCAGCGACATCGACCCTCGTTGGCCTGGCAGCGAATGCTATAGCGCCGATACGGATGAAAAGAAAAGGTTTGCCTGGGCCCGGCTTCGCTCCGCTCAAGGAAAGGTGATCAGCGAAGAAAATCTAGGCGGCTTCGGCGCCCGCACCGTCTGGTGGGACGCTGATCCCCAGCGGGAACTCCTGCTCGGCAGCCGGATGGTCAAATACCCCCACCTGAAAACCCCCATCGGACAGATCGAGGGTTCCTTGGTGGCCGTGGTGGATCTAGTGGGCGATTGGCGGGAAGAAATCATCACCAGCGTGCCCGGCCAGATACGAATCTACATCAGTACCATCCCGGCCCAGGATCGACGGCTCTGCCTCTTGCGGGACCCGATCTATCGGATCGACGTGGCGCATGCGGCGATGGGTTATTACCAAGTGCCCATGCTCAGCTACGACCTGGCCAGCACCCCGGCCCCCTAAATAATTCAAGGCCTTGGGATCATGGGGTCGGCTTGTGGGCGGACGGCAGGGCGTCTGCGGAAATGCGTTCAAATATCACCTACCAGGGTTCGGCCTCAGAAGTGGAAAAGTGGAGTTTTTCAAAGCCGATCACCCGGCCTGAGCTGTCTTTCATCAATACGATTTCCTCTCCGGTTTCTTCGCACACATGCTCCTGCTGGGGTCCGCAAACCAGACAGTCAGCGTCTGCCCCACCGGGTCGAAATATACCTTCACCTGGGCCATATCCGCACCCCCTCTTTGACAACGTCCGTCCGAGAGGCAGTGATCAAAAAGCCTTCTTCTTGGAGTCGTTTAACTACCGCACCAATCCATCGCTTCCCGTGTTCTGGCTTATAGAACAAATACACGGCTGGGTCCCGTCGGCTTTGCCGAACTTCGGCCGGATGCCTTAACGTATCCTGTACATCTGACTCCCGGCCTGCTATCACCGGATGCTTGATAGTTACAATAAACCGCCAATAGGCGCACGTCGTACGTACTCGGAACCCTAACGGCGTCTGAACTTCAAAGAGTATGTCTCTGTGCTGAAGTTCTTCAGACATAGATTTTATTTTACTTCCCTCGGCGTGGGCAAGGAAGTGCCGGGATATTCCGTCGCCCAAGCGGCTTCAGGTGCCCCGGTCGGGGCCGACGCCGGGTTGATAGACGGCCGGTTCATCCCGGCCGTCGCCGTTCCAATCGCCGGCAATCGGAATGCCTTGGGGCGTGCGCAGGTGTTGGTCGGCGGCAGTAAGTTGCCGGTCGCCGTCGCTATCGAGAATCCACAAGCCGTCCCGATACACGGCCAGGTCGTCGATGCCGTCGCCATTCCAATCGCCGACAACGGCGATGTCGCCCGGCTGGCCGAACAGGAAGGTCTGGTCTTCGGGGTCGATCCGGCCGTTGCCGTTGGTGTCCAGGGTCCATCGGCCGTCGCGGAACAGGCCGATCGTGGCCACGCCGTCGCCGTTCCAATCGCCGACAACGGGTTGATCCTTGCTGCCGCCGTAGAGGAACACATGATCAATGAGATCGGTCCGCACTTTGCCCCGCATGGTGCGTTGGAGTTGGCGGAGTCCGTCGGTGGCTTCTTCAGGGGAAGGGGGCATGTTTTTCGGCTTGTTGCCGGGCTGATTTTGAGCGTCGGGCAGACCCGGTTCCACAGCGGCGGCCAAGGGGTCTTTGGGCCAGGCCCGGCCGACAATGCCAATGTCCGTCTTGCCGTCGCCATCCCAATCGCCGGTCATTGGCCGGTCGCCCTCGGCGCCCAACTGGACCCAAAGGTCGCCCTGGTCCCATTGGCCGTTGCCGTTGAGGTCCAGATACCAGCGCCCACCGACGTAGAAGCCCAGCTCGGTTTTGCCGTCGCCGTTCCAATCGCCCACGACAGGCAGGCTGCCCTCTTGGCCGAAGTAAGCTTCCCGGATACTGCCGGTAGCCGGATCCACAAAGAGCCATCGGCCCTGATCGGTTCGGCCGTCCGCCGGGTTCCAATCGTCCGTGCTGACCAAGCGGAATGGCGGAGCAGAGGCGTCGGTCAGACCAGCGCCTTCGTGATTCTGCCGGGGGATGCCGCCGTTGATCACGCTCAAGTGCCAGGCCAGGGTGGGCGCCCCGGCCAATCCGCCGCCTTCTTCTAGCACGGCGGAACCGGTCAGTGCGGTCGCCGGCATCACAAAGGGCTGCCCGGCCAGCGGCAACAGAGCGTCGTTACGGGCCATCGGTGGTCCTGGCGGCGGCATGAACGGCCCTTCATGAGGTGGTTCCAATGGAATGATCGGTGGGTTCACCGGCGGCGGGGGCGGGGGCGGAGGAGGAGGCGGAGGCTCCGGCAACCACTCCACCGCTACCTCGCTAAACCAGTAGTTGCTCCCGTTGGCCCCAGGTGCTACGGAAATCGCCGAAATGGTATCGGAGTGGCTATCGGCCAGCCCGCCCAAACTACCCGGCGTGTCGATGCCATCCACATAACCGGCCGGCTGCACCTGTCGGAGCGTGTAGCTGCCCGGCGGGAGCATCGTAAACTCGAAGAAGCCGTGGGCGTCGGTGGTGGTCTGGGCCGCCAGCACGCCATCTCGCCAAAGCTCCACGGTTACCCCGGCCAGTGGCGTATCATCCGAGGTAAACTGCCCGTCCCGGACCGATTCGATGGGCGGCACTGGCTGGCCGTGCTCCAGAACCAAGGTCGGCCCATCCTGGAACACATAGCCCGAAAGCCGACCGGGCAGGATTTCGCCGAAGTTGTATTCCACAGCCTGGGTGCCGGAGACCAGTTGGATGTCGGTAACGGTATCGGGCGGGATCAGTTGGCCGCCGGCGGAGCCGACCTGGTCTTGACCGTCCAGATAGCCAGCAGGCTGGATTTCCCGCACCGTATAGAAGCCCGGTGGAAGATGTTCAAATTGATACTGGCCGGCTGTATTGGTCTCCGTCGTTTGCACGAGGTTCCCCTGGGCGTCCAGCAATTCGACCCGCACACCAGCCAGCAGCGGTTCACCCGGCGTGTAGGCGCCGTCCAGGTTCATGTCGACATACACCCGGCCAGAGAGGCTGTTGGGGATAATTTCCGTAAAGTTGTAATCCACTGCCTCGGTGCCGGAACCGAGCAGAATCCCGGTAATGGTATCGGGCGCTTGGAGGGTTCCACCTGCAGAGCCTGGGTAATCTGGTCCATCGAAATACCCGTCTGGTTGAATCTCCCGGACGCTGTACAGGCCCGGCAACAGACCGGTGAAACAATACTGACCGGCGCTGTTGGTTGTGGTGGTTTGCAGGAGGTTTCCGTCGGCGTCGAGCAGTTGGACGGTAACGCCGGCCAGCAGGGGTTCACCTGGCTGCCAAGCGGCGTCGAGGTTTTGATCCGCAAAAACGCGGCCGCAAATGCTGGCCGGTCGGACTTCGCCGAAGTTGTTGTCCTGGCTCTGGTCGCCGCCGAGGAGTTGGATTTCGGTAAGGACATTGGGCGATTCGGCCAGACCGCGGGTTTCGCTGCCCACCCGGCCCGGCTGCGCGCCGACGCTCAAGTAGCCGTCCGGTTGGGTCTGGACAATGCGATAAATGCCCGGATCGAGTGAGACTTCCGCCGTGGCTTCAAACTGGTAATAGCCTAGGGCGTCGGTGGTGGCCCGCAGGCCGGTATCCACATACGTGTCGCCTTCTTTTCGCCAGAGGGCAAGCTCCACGCCGGCAAGGCCCAGTTCGCCGGAGTCGATCCTGTTGTTCATATTGGCGTCTTCGAAGACCCGGCCTGCCAGGCTGATCGGCAGCGGCGTCTGCCGCAACGAGACGAACGCCCCGGCGGTCAGGTCCGCCGACGCATCCGGTTTGCCCGGCAGGAGGCTATCCACTGGCAAATCAAGGCCGGAACCCGTCAAAAGCGTCCCATACGCATCCACAAATCGGCTGCTTGCCGTGGCCGGGTAATAATGCGGCGCGGTGAAGGTGGCTGTCAGCAAACTGCCGGCAAACTCGGCGCCCTCGGCCTTGGAATTGTCGGGCGTGCCGACCTGGGCATCCCCGGCCTCATCCACATCGATCACAAAGACCAACCGGTCGCCCGGATCAAACCCGACAAAGCTCAGTCTTAGGACAGTGCCGCCGTCTTCCACCTGGACAGAAACAGCGTCGATGCCGTGGTTTTCGAGGATTTCAAAGCCTTTCCAGCCGTACTCACCCCGGCCACCCGCCGCCGTGTCAAAAAAACAATCGCCCGGCGACAGGCCCTGGCCGTCTTTGTCGGTCTGGATGACCAATTCGGTAAGCTGGGTGCCCGGTTGGCCGCCCGACCAGGTCAGCTCAAACCGGTTGCCGGTGAAATCGTCCTGGGTCGCATATTCGCCATAGACCATGCCCAGATGGATCGGCAGCACGCTAAAGGCCAACAGCCGACGCGGCTCCAATGCCTCGATCTGGCAGATGTGCTCGGTGGACCGATGGTCTGCGTCCTGCCGTTTTGACCGGCGGCCTCTCGCCGAATTCTGCTTGGATCGAACAAGCCGCCAAAATCCTTTTCGCCATCCGCTCACGGTGATACTCCTTACTGTTGGAAACAGCCCTGGAGGGACCTACCTGTCAGGTCCGTTTCGGAGGGACCTGATCTCCTGCACAACCAAGTTAATGGGTAGTGGGTTCTGGAGGCAAAAACTCTCGGCCCTCCCGAGGGGGGTTCGGCATGGAATGCATTCCCATCGGGTTGTGGTGAAGGGGGATCGGGTCGGCCCTGGTCAACGGGGCGGTCTGGGAGGCAGCTTGGGTAAGCGGGCCTGCCGGCGGCGGTCCCAATTGCCAAAAACGCACTGTGGTATCAAATCCGCCGGAAATGAGCCTCTGGGTCCCGCTCTCCCAGGCCAAGGCGGCGACGGTGCCGGTATGCCCGGCGAGGTCCCGCAGCAGTTGGCCATCGGAAAGCCGCACCAGGCGGATGCGGTTATCTGTGGCGCCGACGGCCAGGCGATCCGGCCCGCAAAAAGCCAGTGCATACACGGCCCCTGGTAGTTGGGCGATCTGCCGAGTTTTTCCGCCTGGAGCGGCGGAGCAGACCACAATCTGGCCGTCCTCCCCGCCGGAAACCAGCAACCTCCCATCCGGCCCGTACACCAAGCAGCGGACCCGCCGCCGATGCGCCGAGATATCCTGCTGCCGAACTCCGCTGGCCGTCTCCCAAAGCCGGATCAGCCCCTGTCGGCATCCGGCGGCCAATTGTCGGCCATCAGGGGAAAAACTTAAGGCCCGAATATCCTGCCCCGGCCCTGGGAAGCTCGCCAGTTGTCGGCCGGTTTGAGCGTCCAGCAGCCAGACTCTGTCGGAAAACCCGGCGACGGCTAACCGGCTTCCATCCCCGCTCCATGCCAACGCATAGACGGCAGCGGGCAGTTCCGCCTTCCAAACCGGCTCTGCCTGGCCCACGCGAAACAGGATCACAGTCCGATCATCGCCGGCGCTGGCTAGAAGCTGACCGTCCGGGCTAAACGCCACGGTGCGTACCCATCCCCGATGGCCTTCCAGACGCTGCTGGAGCCGACCGTCAGGCAACTCCCACAGGCGGACCAAATGGTCATCCCCGCCGGTGGCAAAAAGCCGCCCTGCACGATCCAATGCCACCGCCGTGATCACCGGTGCCTGCGCCGGCGGTACATCGACAGGTAAATCCAGAGGATGCGGTGCCACCAGCTCCTGCAGGCCAGGCTCAGGGGCTGCTTTGGGGGCCTGGTTCAAGGGACTTTGGGGTACAGGAACAAAGGCCCCCCCGAACCCAGGCAGTAGCAAGGGGCTAGCGCCCTTGGGGCCTCCACTTGGCAGGGGGGTGTAAGGGCCCACCTCCTGGCCGGCCGCTGCCACCCCCAGCCCCACCGTCAGCCCGCACACGATCCCCCACAGAAGTTCGTTGAGCCAAAGGCCGATCCGGGACTTTTCCATGTTATTGCTGACCACGTTTTGACACCTCCGGTTTGGATTCTGCAAAACCTCCCGGCAGGGGTTTCCGGCAAAAGGGAACATAGACTCTGAATCTGCTTCCGGCCATGGGTATCCCTAGGGGTATCCCCATGGGAATCCCAGAAGTTGCCCCGGTATTTCCACATCGGGGTGCCCAGCAGCCCAGTGATCTCTCCATGGGAATCCCCCAGAAGTCCCTCCGGGAGAATTCGCCTAGGAAGTGCAGGGGCAAAGGGCCGTAGGTCCCCAACGCCGCTTTCAACCGCCACCTTCTCCGGCCGGATTCCCTATGGCCGAGGGCTAAACCCAATGCACTCTGCTGGCCGTATTTCCGTGGACCTTTCCACGCCCTCCACTCTGTGGAGATACCCTCAGCCTTCCCCAGCCGGTCCTTACAGATATGATCGGTCTGCGGGGGACAAGAAGTGGGTTAAGTTTTTGGAAAACAGGAAGTTGAGAAACTTTACCGATTAGATAGGCTATTTCCCTCAGAAAAAGTTTTCCGGTACCTTGGTAGCCGAACGAAAGGCCCCGATGTGTCATTCCCGCGTAAGCAGGAATCCAGGTACCTTGTGCCCCTAAATCTCTCTTACCCGGCCTATGCCACCCGGGGAGAGGTGGATTGGTCCACTCGGCTAATTTGGCTGTATCCACCCGGCCAGTCCTCTACCATGTGTAGGGGCAAAGAATTGGCCCGAATACCATAGATTGGGGTAGTGAGTCCCGGTGGATACAGCCAAGCTAAAATGTTACGTTTTCCGAAGCCTGGTGATCCTGGCAGGAGCAGGTTGGGGCTTCTTTGGCGGGTTTGCGTGGACTTGCTGGCCCGTGTTTGTTCGGTGCGGGCTTTATGGTACAATTTTTGCCAATCCCCGCGGTAAACTCCCGGAGAAGCTCTCCCAAATCGGTGGCCAGAAGGGGTGGAACAGACCGCTTCGCTAACCTGCCGCCTTCCCAAAGGGTCGTTGTACGGGTTTTTTCAAGGGGATGGGGCTGCCTGGTTTTCCTCCCCCGGCTAAAAAAGTTTTGGGACAGCCTTTGTGGAGAGAACATTTCCTCCGGCGGCTGGTTGTCAGAGGAGTTTCTCGGCTGAGGAAACCATGGCATAAAGGCTTTCGAATCGCAGATCGGAATAATGGATAAACTGGGTCATTTGTGGAAAACTTATCTGGATAGCATTGCCGAGCTGACCCAGCGCGGAGACGCTCGGGAGGAGAGCTATTATTCGGCGCTGGAGACCTTGGTGGCCGGGTTTGCCCAGGCTCAGGACCGCACCGTGCAGATCACCGTCCTGCCCAAGCCCACCGAAGCCGGCAATCCCGACTTCCGCATCTGGGACGGTTCGCATCAGGTGATCGGTTATATCGAAGCCAAAGCGCCCGGCACCAATCTGGACCAGATCGAAAACTCCGAGCAACTGCAGCGTTATCGGGAGACTTTTCCCAACCTGATCCTGACCGATTTTTATGAGTTTCGTTTGTATCGGGACGGCCTGTTGGTGAAAAGTGCTCTGCTGGCCCGGCCCTGGATTGCCCAAACCCTTCACCTAAAGCCGCCAGCCGAGCAAGTGGAGGCCTTGCAGCGGCTGCTAGAAAGCTTTTTGGATTTTCGCTTACCGCCTGCCATGACGGCCGAGGCCCTTTCCCGGCAGTTGGCTCGTCGGACCCGGTTTCTGCGGGACGAAGTGGTCCGGCCCGAACTGGCCCAAAAGCAAAAAGATATCTACGGTTTCTACGAGGCGTTTGAACATTATTTGATTGCCGGGCTGAGCGAAGAGCAGTTTGCCGATCTGTACGCCCAAACCCTCGTCTATGGCCTGTTTGCCGCCCGCACCAGGGCGAAGAACACGTTCCATCGCCGAATGGCCCACGACCTGATCCCCTCGACGATTGGCATCCTGCGGGACATCTTCCAGTTCATCTCGTTGGGCAAGCCGTCCAAACAGATGGAGGTGATCGTCGATGATATTGCGGCCGTGCTCAACACCGCCCATGTCCAGGCCATCCTGGAGCAGTACTACCGCCAAGGCAAAGGCGACGATCCCATCCTGCATTTCTACGAGACCTTTCTGGCCGAGTATGATCCGGAAACCCGAGAGCGGCGAGGCGTCTATTACACCCCGCTTCCGGTGGTCCGTTACATGGTCCGGGCGGTGCACGAGTTACTCCAGAGTCGGTTTGACTTGGCCGACGGACTGGCCGACTGCCAGGTTACCCTGCTGGACCCGGCCGCTGGCACGCTGACCTTTCTGGCCGAAGCCATTCGGCTTGCGATGCAGACCTACACGGCCAAGTACGGCGAAGGGGGCAAGGCCCGCTTCCTCCGCACGCACATCCTGCCCCATTTCTACGCCTTTGAACTGCTCATGGCCCCTTACGCCATCGGGCACATGAAAATCGGCTTTCTCCTAGAAGCCATGGGCACGCCGCTCGAAAACGGCGAACGGTTCCAATTCTATCTGACCAACACCCTGGAAATGGCCGACCTGGAGCAGATTACGATTCCGGGCCTTCGCTCCCTGGCCGAGGAAAGCCATCAGGCCGCCAAAATCAAAAAAGAAGAGCCGATCCTGGTCATCCTCGGCAACCCGCCGTATTCGGGCATTTCGGCCAACACCAACCCATGGACCGAATCGCTCCTGAAAACCGACCAAAACGGCGCCCAAAGCTACTACAGCGTGGACGGCCAACCGTTGGGCGAGAAAAACCCCAAATGGCTCCAAGACGATTACGTCAAGTTCCTTCGGTTTGCCCAGTGGAAAATCCACCGGGCCGGCCGCGGCATCGTGGCCATGATCACCAACCACAGCTACCTGGAAAATCCTACCTTCCGGGGCATGCGTCAGAGTTTGCTCAACACGTTTGACGAGATTTACTTGCTGGACCTGCACGGCAATAGCCTCAAACGGGAAAAGGCGCCCGACGGCGGACCGGACGAAAACGTGTTCGACATCCGGCAGGGCGTGGCCATCGGCATCTTCGTCAAGCACGGCAAAGCCAAACACCGCCGAGTCTATCACGCGGACCTGTACGGCCGACAGGAGGAAAAATACGCCTGGCTGGATAGCCGCACACTGAAAACGGCCCGCTACCGGACCATCCGCCCCCAATCGCCTTTCTACTTCTTCATCCCCAGGCCGAAAGAAAACCGACATTACCAATCCTGGCCCCAAATTACAGAACTCTTCCCGCTCCACGGTGTAGGGATGACCACGGCAAGAGATGAGTTTGTCATTGACTTCAATGCGGATGTTTTGCTTAACCGAATTCGCTCTTTCAAACATTCCGATTTGGATGACAAGGGGTTGCACCAATGGTTTCGTATCCGCGTCAAAAAAGGATGGTGCATTCGGAAAGCGTGGGAACAACTTCAAGAGATAGATGACGCCCAAATGGGCACATATATTCATCCCGTGCTGTATCGCCCCTTTGATGTCCGCTATATTTTCTATCACGACGCCGTGGTCTGGCGAACAGTCAAGAGAATTATGCACCACATGCTGGCCGGGAAAAATCTTGCACTGATAACTCCTAAACAACATAAAAGCGATTTTGGCGCCCTGATTACCAATGTCATTGGCGGTCATAAAACGGTAGCCGCCTTTGACATCAATTATTACTTCCCGCTTTACCTTTATGAGGATGGCACGAAGCGGGAGTTCCGACCGCAGCGTAAGCCGAACTTGGCGGATTGGCTTTTGCCGAAGTTGCGGGCCGCCTATGGTTTTCGGCCTTCGCCGGAGCAGGTGTTGGCCTACCTCTATGCCATCCTTTACAGCCCCACCTACCGAAAGAAATATGCAGAGCAGCTTCGCACCGATTTCCCCCGGGTGCCGTGGACCGCGGAGGGGAAGCTCTTTCGCCAGATGGCCAAGCTAGGTCAACGGCTCATCGGGCTGCACCTGCTGGATAGCCCCGAACTGGACCCGCCTGTGGCCAAATACCAAGGCCAAGGCAACGACCTCATCCAACAGGTCCAATACGACGAAACAACGCAGCGCCTCTTTATCAACCCGGACAACTACTTCGAGCCGATCAGCCCACCCATCTGGACCTATCAGATCGGCGGGTATCAAGTGCTGGCCAAGTACCTGAAAGACCGCAAAGGCCGACGCCTGGACGATCCGGTCCGGTATCTTCGGATTGCCACGGCCATTGCCCGCACGCTGGAGCTCCAAGGCCAGATCGACGCCCTCTATCCGGAGGTAGAAAGCAACGTCCTGCCCCTAGAACAGAACCGAAACAACCCAGGCCAGCATGGAACCGGGTCCAATAACCCCCACCCGGGGCCGGAAAACCCATTGCTTTTCTGTTCCCCCGAAGAGGACCTATCGGAAGAAGGCCTTTAATCTCCATTGAGCATCCTTCCATGGTTTGGCTGTTTTCGGGCCGCAGCGGACCTGACAAGCAGGTGCCTCCAATAGCGTGTTCGAATTGTGCCTCCCATGAAACCGTTAGGGGCAGTCCCGAAGTTCCGTTTTCGCCGGAGGCACCCCCAACGGGTGCCTCCAAACTGCCAAACCCCCCATAAAATGGGCACTTTGGCAAATCGGAAGGGGCCACCAACGGGGACCGCCGCCGGGCTGCCCATTTCGGGGAGCCTCTTACGATTCTCCATTTTCCTTGGCCAGGGCTTTCATATGGCTGGATTCTTCTTGGGTGCGGCTGTAGAACGGGGGTAGAAAATTGTAAAAAGAGGAGGACACGCCTACATGTTGGTAACTTCATCTTTGGCGCCGGTGAGCAAGCGGTCCATGGCGTCGGCCAATTCCTTTTGGTGTTGGGTGTTTTCGGCATAAATCCGGCAAATGCGGGAGGAAATGGGCAGAAGCTGAATCAAATCCCGCTCCTCCAGCCGCTGCACCTCCCGACGGGCAGGATCATAAAGAAAGTTCTGATGCGCCGTGGGGGCATGGGCGTCCACCCGATGCGGAAGCCGAGGCGCATCCACCCGAAAATCCAACTCTCTTAGAGCCGGTGGCAGGAGCTGCCGGATTTTCTTTTGTAGGATTTCGGGATCGGCAAACACACTGGCCGACTCCGACTCTCCGGGAAGAAAACTGACCGTCCGTTCCACATTCATCTTCCACCGAATCTGCCGACGCAAAAGTCGATCCCAGCGTCGGCCCAACTGCTGTTTGACCGGATCGGAACTGCTCGACCATCGGGCCACTTCGGTAAAAAGCGACCAATCGGTCAGTTGCCGATACGCCTCCAAATGCTGCCTGGGATCGCCCGGGATAAGAAACGGTTTACTCTCGGCGAAAACCTCTTGGAGTTCCAGGTCGATGGCCCGAACGGTGCGATGATAATAAACGGCCAGGAAAAGCTCCGTCCGAACTCGCATGAAAGCCACCAAAGCCGATAGCCCCCGTTCATGGATTGTCAGCCCCTGTTCGGAAAAGAAACTGTAATGCAAAATCCGCTCCAGATCGAAAGCGCGAAAGCTATACCCGGACATGTAGGCATCCCGAAGTACAAAATCCATGTTATCCACGGTATAAATTCCGCAAAAAAGGGCCCGCAGCATCTGCAACCAGCGGGGCAAGTTTTCCTCCCGGCGCTGCGGCCGCACAATCAGGACGGCAATTTGTTCCGGGTCCAACGTTTCGCCCGGTTCCAGTTGGCCGAACGGACTGCGCCGAATCCTGCGCAACAGCGACGCCAATTCCCGCCGGATGATTTCGGCACCCAGAGTTTCATGCGTCAGACCGAAGTCGGCCAAATAATAGGTGTCGAAAAAATGTCCGAATGGGCCGTGGCCCACGTCATGCAGCAAGGCCGCCATCCGAAGCAGAGATTCCACATACGCTCGGCTGGGAACGTCCGGACATTGCTGACGGAGGCTAGGATACAGCTTCTCGATGGCCCGACTGGCCAAATGCATGGAACCGACCACATGCTGAAATCGGCTATGCTCGGCCGATGGAAACACCCACCAGGCCGTCTGAAGCTGATGGATCTGCCGAAGTCGTTGCACCCAGGGATGATCCAGTATCTGTTGCTCGGAGACTTCGCCAGGTGGCAATCCCGCCGAGGAAATAAACGGGATATACCCATGGATCGGATCATGGATCAGACTGGCAGGTTCAAAATGGTTCATGGTGGTCTGTGCCTTGGAAACTTAGGATTTCAAGAGCGATGTGAATGTGTCGGGAGGTGGTTACAATCTTCCTGTTTTTATTAAACTCCGTATATTGTGAGAATTACTCAAATTATTTGCATTGTGTATTTTGTGTATTCAATCCATTTTGTTGTGCTCCGCTCCAAACGCATCCCACCTTTGGGGCCGTCCGACCGGCTACCGATTCCTTACCCCGCCGCCCAGTTCATCATCTTCCCAGAATACCTCTGGACTTTTTCCAGCGGATTTGAGACACTTCTCCACTCTTTTAGAGGCTATTCAGGGATTCCATTTTTTACCGGGCTGACACCAACGGCCGGCCCCCAAGCCTCACCAAGCCCTAATAAAAACGGCATTTTGGTTACTTAGAACGGTTTGGAAAGGATTCGGGGCCGACGTGGGACTGCCCATTTCGGGACAGCCAAGAGTCCACGTCGAGGCCTTTCTTGAATTTTAGCAGGTGGGGCCCCCAAGGGCGAACCGTTCGGTAGTGGCGAATCGGTAGTGGCGAAATTGTTGGGCATGATGTTGCAAGGAGGCTGAAACAATGATCCGGACAATTGCTGTAGCCATGATGGTTGGGTTGGGGTTGGTGTTTTTGACCCAAATGGCTTGGGCCGACGGAGGCCTATTGGGCCTGCCGAATCCGCTGGGGAAATCCTCCACCAGTACCAAGTCGAACTCTTCCGGCAGTCTCTGGGGATCCAAAAAGCCCACCCTGCTGGACCAAATTACCGATGGCACCCAGAAGGCAGCCACCGCCACCTGGGACTTTGTAACCCTCAAATGGCTCTGGGGTCAACAGACCAACAACACCACCTCCCAACCCCCCAAACTCTATGAGCGAAGAAAGTCTTCCTCCAGCTCCAAAACTACCAGCAGCAATTCCACTTGGTGGAATTCCCTTTGGGGCAAAAAAGAATCTTCCCAGCCGAAAACCCTCAGCGAATGGCTCTCGCAAAAACGGCCTGAACCGTAAAAAGAGATAAGAATTTGGTAACATTTTAGCCGAATGGAGGGGTAGATGTGTCATCCCTCCTTACGCAGGAACAAGCCCGGACTGCTGCTTGCGCAGGAATCACCCAACCGATCCCTCCATTGGGCTAAGAGCCTAATGCCAAAATCAGGCGGGTGCAAGCTGGGGTTGGATTTATCTGGCCCTCTAAAACCTACCTCCATTGGAGGATCGGACAGGGGGACCGGCATTTTGGGATAGGCTCTAACATATTTCCTGGGAAAGTATCCGGGTGGGGAAGCCGCATGGGAGTTTCTCTATGAGGGATTATGTTTCGGAAGTGGGCCGATCTCTGGCACGCCGAATCCAACGGGTTGGTTGGCTGGTAGTGGTGTGCCTGTGGGTGGTGGCATTGTGGATCGGCGGGGGGTGTGTCACTATGCAGGCCAGTTCGTGGGGCAAATCGGGCGGGGGGTTTGTTCGGCTATTTGGCGATGCCGGTCCTCAAAAACCTTTTGGGCCGGAAACGGTTTCCCAGTGGATGGCCCAACCCCGGCCGCAGCCCTAGGGAAAGGTTAGCCTTCTGATTTTCTTCGCACACTCTTTTGGGCCGGTCAATAGGCAGCCCGGACCTCTGCTGAAAAGGCTCTTTTCCGATGCCGGCAAGGAACGTTTCGGAAGAAAACCACGTCGGGCCGATTGGGTGGAGGACTTTTCTCGTTAGAGGGGTTGGGCGGCGGTGGGGGACCGGCCTTTTGCGAAGCTACTGGAGAAGGGGGAAAAAGACGTTGGCGGTGGCCGGTTTGCTGGTGCTATTCGGGTGTGCCGCTTGGAAAGAGCCTTGGAGTTTATCTGGAAAAAAATTAGCCGACTTATGCCGCCCGTTTCATGCCCAAAAAGAAGCCGAGTCTTTCCGCTCCAAAGTCCAAAAAGACCCCTTCCCCGACGCCTCCGTGTTAAACAAGGCCTTGGCGACAACGCCCTCCGGCCAATAGGCCGGGTTCCCTTTTTGGAACAATTGAGCCGAACGAAGCGGCGGCAATCTTTGCTAGAACCTCCATTAAGTCTCCCTGCCGCGAAAGCGGCAGTCCAGACAGGAGAAGAAGTACTTATTGCCTGGATTCCCCCTTCCGTAGGAACGAGATACAAGGGGGCCCTCGGACCTGCCAAGCACGCTCCTCCATTCGGCTAAAATGTTACGCAACTTCTTAAATATCAGCAAGTTACGCCAAAGGGCCGGGCAGTGTGGGGAAAGGGGAGTCTAGGAGGGTAGTCGGCTATAGTGCACGGTCCAGGATTGCAGTTTTTGTCGATCCGGTTGGCGGCCGATGCCGGGCTGGTCGGAAAGCACAGCCAAAAGGTGCCCTTCCGGTGAGCGCTCTAGACGGATCGGCTCAGCCAGGTCGTCGGCCAGAAGGTCTTCCGGCGGGAAGAAATCGGCTGGGTAGGTGAAGTTGGGTTTGGTTCCTAGGGCCAGACCGATGGCGGCACCGATGGCCGTCTGCGGCATGGCCCCCAGCCGACACCCCACATGGGCCTCCGCACAGGCATCGTGGATTTGCAGGGCGGGGGTCAGGCCGCCCACTCGGCCCGGTTCTAGGTTGATGTATCGGCCGCTTTTCAGTTCCAAGGCGATTTCGGCTTCTTCGGGGCAGGTGATGCTTTCGGCCAGGCAGATGGGTGTACGGATGGTATCTTGAATCATGGCATGGCCCACTAGATCATAAGGCGGCAACGGCTGCTCGATCATGGCCAACATGAAGTCGTCCAGTCGGCAGAGCATTTCCATATGGCTGAGCCGAAGGTCCCCCTCCACATCAATGTGAATCTGTTCGGTGGGGAATTCTTGGCGGACCATATGGACCATGGAGACTTCCCAACCGGGCCGGAATTTGAGTTCCACCCTGCTATACCCTGCCTCAAAGGCTCGGCGGATCGCCTCCAGAAGCAATTCGATATCGGGCATTTTGTCGAAGCTAATGCCTAGAGGAAGCCGATCGGTCTGTCCCCCCAAGACCTGATGTAAAGGTTTTCCCTGTAAACGTGCTTCCAAGTCCCACCAGGCGCAATCGACGGCGGCCTTGGCGTATCGGTTGCCCTGCAATCGGACCAGATGCTCCTGCAGCTCCGCACCCCGGTCAAAAGATTGCCCCACCAGGGCCGGGGTGATCCAATCGGCCAAGCACCGATAGACACTACCGGCCCAGTCCGGCCCCCATACAGGCGCATTGCCCGGGCTAGCCTCCCCCCAACCGACTACTCCCTGGCTTTCCAGTGCAACCAGTACCGTCTCAAGCCGTTCCCACTGGCCCAGCGGGGTAACCATCGGCCGAACTAACGGGAGGGCCACATGAAAAATCTCGATTCCATCGATCCGCATCGGAGGCTCCTTATCCCTATGGTTGCAATACTCGGATTGCCCTGCCCCGCAAATACCGTAACCGTTTAGCCGAAGGAAAAAACACTCGGAGGAACCTGACAAGCAGCTTCTCCCAGGGGGTGTTCATTCGGCTAAATGGTTACTAACCTTCGATAATCCAAAGAGTTATGAAAAATGGCAAAAGCCGAACTATTCCACTTAGCAAATCCAAGGGACACAAACGGGGCTAAAAACTAGGGAATTGAGTATCTCTACAATTTGCGAAGATCAATAACGGATGCTCCGAAGGCCGTTAGTCGGAGAGGCTGACGGCTCGTAGGGCCGGATGGACCGTAGAGGCAGCGGAAACCTGGGCTTCGGCAATTTCGATGGCTTTCAACAGACCGCGGGCTTTGTTCAGCGTCTCATGCCATTCCCGGGTGGGGTCGCTGTCGGCCACAATGCCCGCCCCTGCTTGCACGTAGGCCATGTCGTCCTGGATGACGATGGTCCGCAGAGCAATACAAGTGTCCATGTTCCCATTGAAATCCACATAGCCTACGGCCCCGGCATACGGGCCGCGGCGGTGCGGCTCCAACTCGTCGATAATCTCCATCGCTCGCACCTTCGGTGCACCGGTAACCGTCCCGGCCGGCAGGCACGCCCGTAGCGCATCAAACGCCGTTTTTCCTGGTGCCAAGGTTCCAGTAACATTCGAAGTCAGATGCATCACATGGCTATACCGTTCAATGGTCATCACATCCGTCAGACGCACCGAGCGATACTGACAGACCCGGCCAATATCGTTTCGGCCAAGATCGACCAACATGACATGTTCGGCCCGTTCTTTGGGGTCGGCCAAGAGTTCCTCGGCCAATCGGCGGTCTTCCTCTTCGGAGGCGCCGCGGGGCCTGGTCCCGGCCAATGGACGAACCGTTACCTGCCGATCCCACACCCGCACCATGACCTCCGGCGAACTGCCCACCAGGGTAACACTGGGGGTTCGCAAATAGAACATAAACGGGCTGGGATTGACGACCCGAAGCGCCCGATAAATCTGGAACGGATGTGCCCGAATCCGGGTGGCCAGTCGCTGACTGAGCACCACCTGGAAAATATCGCCTGCATAGATGTACTCCACACACCGGCGCACCGCCGCTTCAAACGCCTCCTGGGTGAAATTGGAACTACAGGGCAAATGAACCAGGCCACTTACGTCGATATCCACCGGCTCCAACGGACAAGGCCGATGGGCCAAAAGATCCACCAGCTCATCCACCCGCCGCTGCGCTTCCTCATAAGCATATCGAAGGGCTGGTTCGGAACGGTTGGGCGCTTTGTCCAGCCGGGCCATCACCACCACCGTGATCGTCTTCGTGATATTGTCAAAGACGACCATCTGATCATAGAAGGCAAAGGCCATATCCGGCACCTGCCGATCGTCGGGCGGTGGATGGGGAAGCCGTTCAAACCAGCGCACTGCATCGTAACCCGCATAGCCGACCGCCCCACTGCAAAACGGGGGCAGGCCCGGTACCCGTGCCTCCCGAAAACTCTCCACCCGGCGTCGCAGCTCCTCCAACGGGTCCTCACATTCAAACTGGCGGGTTACCAGGATCGGCTGCCCCGACGCCGACACCCCACTGTGCTGATGCACGGTTACCCGATGCCCATAGACCTCAATCTCCATGAACGGGTGGGTTGCCAGGAAGTTATACCGACCTACTTTCTCGCCGCCGATGACACTTTCAAATAGACAGGAGCAGCGGCCCCCATCCAGTTTGTGAAAGGCCGACACCGGGGTAAGCGAATCGCTTACCAGACGCCGATAGACGGGCACTAAATCGGCGTCCTGGGCTAAGCTGCGGAACGTATCGAAATCTGGATAATATTTTTTACCCACCATCAATATCCCCATCAAAAGGGGACATAAACTAAATAACAAGAGGGGGTTTGAGAAACCTTTATTCCCTCAGACTCCCGAAACCTCAGTCTATCAACGGGTTTTTCCTCGAGCAAGCGGGAATGCCGGTGGCTTCCCCAACATCCCCCACCCACCCACCGTCTTGAACTTAGGGGAGCAAAGCTGGAGAACTGGGAAGCATCCTGCTGCAGAGGGGGTTCGTTCCCACCTATAAAGGAACGTCGGGCCTAAGTCCCGAGATTTGGGGATTCAATCCGCGCCTTCGCTGAGTCCCACCCACAGGTGCCGAAGCGAGGTCCGCTATATAATCAGATCCTCATCCAGGCCAAAGGTTAGCATAGCCAACCCCAGAAGGGGCTATTTCGATCCTTTTGGGTGGCTCTATCCCCCCAATAAATGGTAAAATGGCAAACCAAAACGTTTCTACCCAGGAAACTCTGGGGCATCTGCCCTCCTAAAGAGGCTGTCCCAAATTGGCAGCCGGGCGGCGGCCCCAAACCATTGCCAAAACCTTCAGGTTGACCAAAGTGTCCGTTGATGAGTTTGCCAGTTCAGGGACCGCCGATGGGGGTATGCGCCTAAAAACGGACTTCCCAAGCGGCTCTCCCGGAATGGGCATCCAGGCGGCACTCCCGATTCCTTTGCCAGCCGTTCTGCTTTGTCAAACCCCTTTTTATGAGGATGTTTGCCTGTTCGGGGGCTGCCGGGAGTAACATCCGACTCAAAAAGGAAGTTCGGGAGAGCCTCTCAGGCTGGTTCCGAGGAGGGTGAGGTTTTGCTGGGGCGCTGTCCTTGACAGCAGGTTGGCTCCTGTTAGAATCGCAAGAGGGAAAGCGTTTGAAGGGCAAGCGATCGGGGTCCCACTTAATCTAGGAGTTGCAGTCATGATGCGATGTCAACGTTGTGACAAACCGGCTACGTTTCATATTACGGAGCTCACCGGCGGCAAACCGGTGGAATTGCATCTGTGCGAAGATCATGCGCGGGAATATTTAATGCAGGCGGGCAATGAGCCTGCTTCGGCCGGGAGCATGGCGGCCGTGTTAGCTCAGCAGATGGCCAAGCAGCTTGCCTTAAGCCAGACGGCCGAAGAATTAGCCGAACTGGATCAGCAACTTTGCCCCTATTGCGGGATTAGCTTTTATGACTTTCGGAGCCAAGGTCGGTTGGGCTGTCCCTATGACTATGTTGTGTTTGAAAAAGAGCTCCAACCGCTATTGCTCAACATCCACGGCGAGACCCAACATAAGGGCAAACGCCCCACCCATTCCGCCGAACTAAGCCGAAAACATACCGAACTGATTCGCTACCGTCGGCAGTTGCAAGAGGCGATTCAGGAAGAGAATTACGAATTGGCATCTCGTTTGCGGGATAAAATCCGTGAAATCGAAGAATCCTCCTCCGAATGAATCGGTCCTGGATCTGGCACGGGAACTAGAGCAGCTTAGCCGCAGCCGCGGGGAATGGCTCAAAGGTTCCGGGCCAGAGTCCGATATTGTCATCAGTACACGGATTCGATTGGCTCGGAATCTGGCTTCGTATCCTTTTCGAAGCCGGGCGACCGAGGTCGACCGCCAACGCATCCAGCAGACCCTCAAAGAGGCAATCTTCCGTCATGCCCACCCTACCCAAGTGATCTATGTGGACTTGGAGCAACTGGATCTGTTGGATCGGCAACTGCTGGTGGAACGCCAACTGATCAGCCGAGAATTGGCCGAGGGTCAAGGTCCCCGCAGTGCGGTGCTGGATCGCGCGGAACGATTCAGTCTGATGATCAACGAGGAAGACCATCTGCGAATTATGGCGATGGCCAGCGGGCTGAATCTGGACGAGGTCTGGCAGATGGTCAATCAGTGGGACGATCGGATTGAAGAGCACGTGGTCTATGCGTTCGACGAAAAGCTGGGCTATTTGACGGCCTGTCCGACCAATGTTGGTACCGGGATCCGGGTCAGTGTGATGTTGCATTTGCCGGCGTTGGCGCTTACTCGGCAAATTGAGAAGATCTTTCGGAGTTTGCAGAAGTTGGATTTGGCGGTTCGGGGGCTTTATGGAGAAGGCTCCCAGGCCATGGGGGATTTCTATCAAATCAGCAATCAGGTAACCCTGGGGTTAAGTGAACAAGAAATTATGAAAAAAGTGGCCGATATCATTCCAGCCATTATCGACTATGAACGCAAAGCTCGGGACCTGCTCATGCGGGAGAATCTCCGGAATCTGCATGATCGAATCAGCCGGGCCTTCGGAATTCTCCGCACCGCCCAGACGATCAGCTCTGAAGAGACGATGCATCTTTTGTCCAGCGTACGGATGGGGATTCATCTAGGACTGATCAAGGAAATCGGCATCCCGGAACTGAACGATCTGTTTTTGCAGACCCAACCGGCGCATCTGCAGAAATTGGCCGGCACCGAGTTAGACCAGACGGATCGCGATATCGAACGGGCCCGGTTTCTGCGTCGCCATCTGAACAAGGAGGACGGCTCCCAAACGGCGAAGGGAGGTTCTACCAGCGGATAGCAGAGAGTCTGCGGAGGAGCTATCCCCGCATGGGGATTGTATGTGCCCCCTAACGGTTTTCTCGCCTTCCCAGGTGGGGAGGGTGTTCGTTTTTTCAGAGAAAGGAATTTTCCATGGCCCAGGCCAGTCATTGGGAATGTCCCGCGGGGAGCGGGAAGAAGATCAAATTCTGTTGCCCCGACCTGGTAGGCGAGTGGGAAAAGATCATCCGTCTATGGGAGGGGGAGCAAGATCATGCCTGCGTGGAGTTCATCCACCAGTTGGAGCGTCGGGGTGTGGATCGGCCCTGTCTGTGGGCGGTGAAAATCGAGACGCTTTACCGACTGAAAAAAATCCCGGAAGCGGAACAGGCGGTAGAACAATTCTTCCAAAAGCATCCGAACCATCCAGCGGCGCTGATGGAGAAGGCCTACGTGTTGGCCCGTCAGGGGCAGGGCGAGGAGGCGTACCGGTGGTTGCTGCGTGGAATGAACTTATGTTCTGGTCTGTATCCTATTGGCGCCCCGCGGGTCCTCTTCCTGGTGGCCCTCCAATTGCTGAGCGAGCGCCATCTTGTCCCCAGCCTGGCCCTGCTGCGTTTTGGCGCGAGGATGCCTTGCAGCGTGCAAGAGGATTTCCAGGAGGCGGCGCGTGCCCTGGATGGAAATAGGAGCTTTCCTTTGCTGCTTCGGGAGGCGTTTCGGTGGCGGGAGCACCTGGTGGCTCATACTGCTGCCGCCGCCCCCTTGGCCCAAATCCGCCAGCAAATGGAGATGGGCCGATGGCTGGATGCGAGGGAACGGCTTGAGCAACTCCTTCCGACCTATCCGGAGCTGCCGGGCCTGTGGTGGCATTTGGCCTTGATACGGAGTTGGACGCTCGACGATGCCGGTGCCAGGGAAGCCCTCCGGAAATATGCCCGGTTGGACGTCCCGGCGGAAGAGGCGATTTTAGCGGAGGCCCTGGCGCTGGCGCTTTCGGCAGACCCTTTAGAGGATCAAATTCCCAGTTATAAACTTATCTATACTCCTCAAGATGAGGGGGACTTGCAGGCGGCCCTTTCCCTTTGCAAGCAGCTCGTGCCGATCTCCAGGCCGCTGGGGCGAGTGGAGGAGGAGGATGGCCAGCTGCCGCCACGGGCCTATTATCTGGTGTTCGATCGGACGCTCGCTGGCGACCAGGAGCCATCGGCGGAGTCCCAAGAATTCGGCCTGTTGGGTTGGGCCGCCTTGTATGGTCGCCAAACCGACCGGGAAGCGCGGTTGGTCATCCATAATGTGTATGAATATTCCCGTCCCCAAGTAGAAGCCCTCTTCCAGCAGTTTGTGGGCCAAGGTTTGCTCCCGGAAGTCGTCGTCGAACAGACCGGGCAGGTCTCGGCAACCGCCACCTATTTCCTGGCGGACATTGCCCCGCCACGGTCCAAAGGCCAAAAGCCGGACCGCAATCAAGAAGAAGAACTTTTGATTACTAAGTTCTTGCGGCGTTGGCTGGATTCGCCGTTGGGGATTTTTCAGGGGCGAACGCCTCGGCAAGCGGCCCAAGATGCCCAATCCCATACGCTCTTGGAGGCGGTGCTGCTATGGGTGGAGGATTTGGCCTTTCAACAGCAGTATCCGTGGGACCGGGCACGTGTCCGCCATGCGCTGGGCCTGCCTCCCTCGGAGCCGATCGATCCCCAGACCGTCCCGCTCCGTGAGGTTCCTTTGTACCGATGGATCGATGTGGATCTGGACAAAGCATCTGATGAACAAATATATAGTGGTTATTTGTATGCCACTCGTTTCCGGTGGCTTCCGGCGGCCGAGCGGTTTGCCAACGCCTTTTTGCAGCGGCCTAATCTGGCAAGTCACCCCATGTGGTTGTCGGCCTGCTATGGGGCCGCAATCGCGGCGATGCCTTCGGAGAAAGCAGGTCCGCTGATCGAACAAGGCCGACAACGCAGCGTGCAAAGCGGTAAGTCCTGTGCCCCCTGGGATTTGCTGGCCCTCCAGTATCATCTGGAACGAGAGGAACCCGAACAGATCAACTCCCTGCTTCAACATCTTCTCCATCACCATCAGTATGAGCCGGAGGTTCTGGAGAATCTGATCAACATCCTGGATGCCTTCGGCATTTTGCCTGACGAACCGGCTGGGCAGCCTGCCGCGGAAGAGGCCCCCGGCGGATTGTGGACACCTGATCAGGAGGAAAAACCCTCCGGAGAGAAAAAACTCTGGATGCCCGGCATGTCCTGATCCGTCCTGTGCCGGCTACCGCCTTTTCGCAACCGATCTCCTGGATCGTGGAAACGTTTCGTCGGCATTTTCGCCCGCGGGAGCCGATTGCTCCGAACTGCCCTTTTTGCCGGGGATGCCCGAAGCCTCCGGTTCCGGCCCGACGAACCCCGATTGCAACACGTCCGTCCGGATGCGGTTCTTACCGGTTTCACCCCACTGGCCGATTGGCTCTGCAACCCCCTCGTGCTCCGTCCCGTTTGGAGGTGGGAGGTTGTCTCGAAGAGGGTAGCCGAGCGGCGGCTCCAAACCGTTTCCACACCCTTCCGGTTTCCCAAGATGTCCGTTGGATTAGGGGTTTGGGCCGTCCGGAGGCCGCCGGTTGGAGCTCCATCCGGCTAAAAACGGATTCCGGGCAGCTCTGGTTGGAAAGGGGAATCATTTCGGGGCGGGGGTACATCCGGCTAAGAGCCTATCCCAAAATGTCGGTCCCCTTGTCCGATCCTCCCATGGAGGTAGGTTTCAGGGGCTAGATAAATCCAACCCAGCTTGCACTCGCCTGATTTTGGAATAGGCACTAAAAGCGGATTGCAGACAGTCTCTTAATAGGAGCCGGTGGCGATCGGTTGGCTGTCGGCCGATAGATTCAGGAGGTCCCAGACGCCCAGGTTGGTTTGGGAGGTGCCGGTTTGGATATAGTTGCTGATGAAGTGGACGCTTCCGTCGGCCATGGCCACATGAACACCCCCCGGATGCATACTGCGTGCGGTTTGCTGGTAATTGGGTCGGCTTCCTTCGGCACAAGGCATCCCCATTTGTGCCAGACGCTGGCCACCGGTGGCCACATCGCCGCCCACGGCGATCCGGGTATCGCTACAGCCGTTGGTATCGTCGGCGTTCAGATAAGGGGCGTTGGGTCCGTTGGCGTCGCCGATATATCCATGCGCCCACAGGGCACTGGGGCACCCGCCGCTCATGGCCCAGACGCCGCGGGGATCGATCGGCACCACACCGGCCCGGATTTCGCCGACCAGAATAGTCTGACTGGTGCCGTCCCGGATTTCCTCGATGGATACGGAGGTGTTGGCCCCCATCACGCCGCGAATAAGTGGATGTTTCCAGCCGGGCGATGCATCCGTGGCCGCACTCTCCAACCCGTTATACCCGGTATGCGCATTGACGGTCATCTTTCCCAAGGCGGCATTGGCCGCGTAATTGCCTCGTGCCCAGTTCGGCCCTTGATTATATCGGGTTCCATCATAAGGCGTTCGGTTATAAGCGTCTGATGGACATAACATCACCGAAAGCATCGTACTGCGCGGCCGCTCATTGACCGGATCGGGAATAGGCCGGCTTAAATCGAATGCATCCCGGAGGGCCTGTTGCTCTAGGAAAGGCAGGATCAAAATGACCCAATTTTCCCGCAAATTGGGGTTATTCAGGCGTTGCACATCCGCGGCATCGCCCGGCCGCCACACCGAACTGGGCGGAAAGATCTTATAGGCTGTATGGTAGTTGTGCAGGGCCAGGGCAATCTGTTTGAGGTTGTTTTGGCATTGTGCGCGGCGGGCCGCCTCCCGAGCTGCCTGCACCGCCGGTAGGAGCAGAGCGATCAAAATTCCGATGATCGTAATCACCACCAACAATTCTACCAACGTAAAACCATCGATCGGGCTTCGCAAAACCAAGGGACACCGACGTGGCCCAAAGGCAGGCAATTGCGTGTCTCGATGATTTGCGACACACCATAGGGGCGGACGGCAGGGATTATCCCGGGCTCTGCGAAACGCTGGTATCTGTCGGGCATGGTGGAGCCTTTTTCTGCTGGTGCCGGGGAACGTTCCGGGCAACGAATCGATATGGCTCTGCCGAATTCTCGTGGAACACTTCCGCTTCATCGTCGCACCTCCCCATCATCTGCCGGACTCTTTCGGGCTACCCATCCATAAGAACAAATGAATAGGTGTTTTCTCGGGAAATGCGAGACCCTGGGTGTTGCAGGTGGTTCTCCCTTTTGCCCGGTACCACCGGGAAGTGGTTTTCCATCTGCTTATTGTCCGAGCGCAGCCCGAACGGTTGTCTGAATGCCCCGGAAGGTGTCCTCGCCGTAGCCGATGTCCAACCACAGGACTTTCCCCTGGCCATCCAGTACATAGGTTCGGGGCAGCAGAGGGATCTCCGGTTTAGGGCTTTGTTGAGCAATCTGGGCGAAATACTGGCCGGTGGGATCCACCAACACGGGGAGCGTCGAGGCCGCGGGCGGGAGAGCCTTCTGCGCCGCCTCAGCCTCCTCGCCCACATTAATCCCCACCGCGCGAAGGCCTTTTTCCTGATAGGTAGGAAGCAAATCTTTGGCCAAGTCTTGAAGTTCTTCCAGTCCGGAAAGAGTCTGGGAGTTCCAAAAGACCAGCACGGTGACCTTCTGCCCCCAGAGGCTGCGCAGGGCGACAGGTTCACCTTGGAGGTTG